>ERZ802822.757-NODE-757-length-21828-cov-22.940922_pt1 | contig 21828 bp, 23 predicted proteins | sample MGYA00345649_ERZ802822 | MGnify/ENA primary metagenome ERZ802822 (study PRJEB30503, sample SAMEA104212359) | marine metagenome | biome: Westerlies Biome; feature: [SRF] surface water layer (ENVO:00010504) within the epipelagic zone...; material: water...
TGGTGCCCCCACACGGACTCGAACCGCGGACCTACTGATTACAAATCAGTTGCTCTACCAGCTGAGCTATAGGGGCAAACGATGTGAGCTCTTAACAGTAATCACGGATGATCCCGCGCAGTCCAAGCTATAATCGTCTTTACGGCGTGGATAATAGTAAGAAAAAGGTTTCGCAAGCCCCAAAATGTGCCTTTTTAAACCAAAATTATTTTTTTCCACGTTCAACGGCAAATTTCACTTTCGCGACATGACTAAAAATAAAAATTTGCACAGCGCAGCGCGGCCTAAACCCCAAGGCTCAAACGCCGATAGGATCTTCTGTGTGACTTTACGCGTACTAAACTATCATGCCATTTTGTAATGTCGCGGTTATCGTTGAAAATATATCCTCGCGTCGAAAACTGGTTGCCACAGCAGCGCTTTTTAAGTTGCTGGAATTCCATTTGCTTCGTTTGGAATGGATCGTTTTCATTGGCCGGACCAAGTGAAGCGGTTTGAGCGGTCGCTCACGCATCAGAAGTATTGCCGCGAACAAAGTTTTAGCGCCCTTTAAGTGGCCGATAGACACGGCTCGCAGCATCCCACAACGGTCCCACAACAGACATGCCTGTCAATCTTTTTGAAACTATATGAATTCATTCGCTTACTTTTAAAGACTAAATAGCCCAATCGCAAAATAAACTGAAAAACTCTTTTAACCAACTTTCTTAAATAGAAGAGTTCTAAAAAAGAGTAAAAAATGACAGATAATTTAAGCGTAAGTTACTGATTTCATTTTGGGCCTAATAACTTTTGGTCGTAGGTTGAGACTAAATCATTTGACAAATTACACCACAAGACTCATCGGCAGTTCAAAAGTTGGCCAACTCCTTAATTCAGATCCTGGCCTAAAGAGATAACTTGTGAGTGAAGTAAAGACAAAAAAGCGTGCAATCATAACCATCCGCTAGGTTTTCGTGGGTGACGGTGTTGATGAAGTATATCTAGAAAAGCAACGTCTCAAAAAATTGCTTAATAGTTTAAAAGATACGACACCTGAGATAACAGAATTTCATTGCGTTCTTAAAGAACGGCGAGGGGATGCACCCCCAGACATCTGAAAAATGAAGTTTCGCTCAAATTAAGAAAATTTAGCCCGCTATAACAGCGGGCTGGTTACTTTTTTAACGAGAGAAAAATCAATGCCAGCAGGTAAAAAGTGCGTAAAAGAGATGAGTTTCGATGACATGCATTATCAAACCAACCGATGGACGTCATATGTCTAGTCACTGCATGGATTGCGAGCGAGAGTATCAACTGCAATATAAGAAGAGGAAGGCAAATCCTAAAATACCCCTTGTTTTCCCAAATGATCACCTTTTTTCTAATGGGCGGACCTGCAACGAATGTGCTGAATTCAAGCGAGCAAAAATTTTTATATCAACCGAGATGGTCGCAGCTTTAAAGGTATCGCCATGCAAAGCAAATGTCAGCCGTGTAAAGAAATCCAAAAGTCTAAAGCCTTTATGAAATGAAGGTATGGTATAACCTAAGTAGAATATCCCCAGCGGTTAGAAGATCAGGACAATAAATGCACAATCTGCAGGTCTTCTGATCATAAAAATAAAAGAACTGGTAAGCTGGTTTAAACGTTATTGATTGCTCATGATCATGCTACGGAAAAGGTAAGGGTTTTATTGTGCTCTGCCTATAATCACGCGCTTGGTCAATTTAAGGATAATAAAGCTGCTCTTTTTCGCGCCAAAGAATATCTAACCGAGTGAAGACCTAAGAATCTGGACCCTAATCAAACCCAATTTATCAAGAGTGCATAAAAAACACCTCACAAAACCTGCCAAGGCCTCGTTTTACTGTCTCTGCCGGTAGGGATATCGCCTACGACCAGATTATTAGCATTCAATCATCTGAAAAAGAAATTTGCACCAAAAACGGCACTAAACAAAACATTCAAGATGTTTTAGTTAAATAAAATCAGTAATTAAGTAGAATTTTGTGGTACCCAAGGCCGGACTCGAACCGGCACGCCCGTTAAGGCGGGGGATTTTGAATCCCCTGCGTCTACCATTCCGCCACTTGGGCCCAATCAGCCTTTCACACGAGGGGCTCAAAAAGCCCCGGAGCACCAATCAAAACCGCTAGGTTTTGGTTGCAACTCTCCATCTTCAGATGGCGCATGCTCGATCAAACCAATTCGAACCTATGGTAGATAGATGGCTCGAATCTTGATGTTTCGATATCGAAGTTTCTGCCTAGCGTAAACCCAGAAGTTCATTTACCCTGACCTCTATGCGCATAATTGCGGCACTCCATTAGGACAAACACCCAATGCGATTAATAACCGCCCTTCTCACCGCGTTGCTAATCGCACCCTTATCAGCCTATTTCGCTTATGAAAATCATGCGCGCCTCAAGGCGATTTTTGAGCCTGAAAAACAAGATATCACTTCCATGATTAGTTTGGAAAACGCATGTTCAGTTCCTGATACAGCCTTCCAAGTGAGTGATTTAAGCACGGGGCGCACCGTGCCATTCTCAAACGGAAAAGCGCGCCTTATGACCAAACAGGGTAACCCAATCCAGCTGCAACTAAATTCAAAATATAAGGCAGTTTGGATTGACCTTCCAAGCCAAAAAGCAACACCGACTATGGTTTTGGAATTTGACTGCTCAGACTCCCAACGGATGCAAGACACGTTCAAATCCCTGAATGAAAGCCTTGGTGATTAGCGTTTTACCACGGCTTTTCGAGAGCTAGACCTGAAACACGTCGCCGACATGTCGGAAACGTTTTCCCGTTTTCATTCTGGAACAGGGCTAAATAGCGCAGAAAAGCAGAAGGATACAGCGCAAAAAACGCACTCTTATGCTCTTGCTCTAACGTTTTAATAATACCAAACTATGCGTTGATAAGGCGTAGAGCATAAACTCAATTTAAGCGAGGTTCGGGCAAATATGAATTTAAGAAAACTTGGTAAGTTTGGTCCAGACATCTCGCCAATAGGGATCGGTGCGATGTCATTCAGTAATTTTTATGGCGCCACCACGGAAACCCAGTCGCATCGCATTCTTCACGCCGCGCTCGCGCAGGGTATAAGCCATATCGATACCGCAAATGTCTATGGAATGGGGGTGTCAGAAACAGCAATCGGAAACTTCTTGACGCAAAACAAAGCGTCAGCAGCAGGCCAGTTCACGCTTGCCACAAAAGCGGGCATCCGCCGCGATTCCGAGACGGGCAACAGTTTTTTTGACAACAGCGCAGAGCATCTGGCAGAGGAATTAGACAACAGCTTAAAGCGGCTGAAGGTCGAAACAATCGACCTTTTCTACGTTCATCGACGCGATGCAAATCGTCCAATAGAAGAGGTAACGCAAACACTGGCCAGCTTTGTTCAAGCTGGAAAAATTCGATCTTTTGGGTTTTCAGAAATCGCGCCCAGTTCTTTGAAAAAAGCAGCGGAAATTCATCATGTTGCTGCGGTTCAATCTGAATATTCCTTATCGGTCCGAAGCCCCGAGCTTGGGTTGGTTCAAGCCACCAAACAATTGGGAACGGCGCTGGTTGCATTTTCCCCTTTGGGGCGATCCTTGTTGACTGACCGCCCTCACACAACGCAGAAGATCGCAACGATGGGGTTTTTGAAGAACAATCCGCGCTTTATCGAGCCAAATTTAAGTGCGAATATCCAAGTAACCGCAAAATTTCGCGCATTGGCCGAAGAAATGGGCACATCGGCGGCGGCCCTATCAATTGCTTGGTTGCTACATCAAAGCGAGCATATTATTGCCATCCCCGGCACGCGTTCTGTGCCGCATTTCCTCGAACATTGCGCGGGTGCACGCCTTAGCTTGTCAAAAGAGGCTATTGCACAAATCGAAAGCGTATTGCCTGTGGGCTGGGCCCATGGCGATAGATATTCCCAGCAGCAATGGATTGGCCCCGAGCGGTATTGCTAATAGCGTGGCCAAATATGCGCCCCCGCTCATAGACTAAACTTAGGAATATTATCATATGAAAATTTATAGCGCGGAACATCGCCCCAGTAAAAAAGCCTCATCCAATTGGTTTTCAGGAACCGTCTGGCAGGATCCTATCATCGAAACCCCTGCCACAGCGCGGGTGCACGCGCTCAAGGTTGCGTTTGAACCCAGCGCGCGAACGGCCTGGCACACGCATCCTTTAGGGCAAACGCTCCACGTCCTGTCAGGCGTTGGATTGGTTCAACTGCGTGGCCAAGCCGCGCAGAAAATAACCGCTGGCGATACGGTTTGGATAGAACCGGGCGAAGAGCATTGGCACGGCGCTATGCCTGAGCATGCGATGATCCATATCGCCATTCAAGAAAGCTTGGATGGAACGATGGCGGATTGGCTGAATAAGCTTTCAGATGAAGAATACCAGCAAAGCGTTGCCACGCTTTAGGCTAGGATCAAAGCGCGCAGCCAGCACTGAAGCCACGCGGCGGATTGACCAAAGCGCATTCAAAGCCCAGCCTAAATCAATTAGCGAACTGCGCGCGATATCTGCGTTGATCGGGCCTAAGAAAAGCCTTCGATAACCGTGACGGTGGCCTCAGAGGCTTGCAACCGAATGGCCTTCACCGGTTGATACGCCTCACTGCTTAAAAACGCCAAGGCCGTAGCTCGATTGGGAAATCGTATCATGACCAAACGCGATGGCGACCATAGATCGGCCTGTGCCACGTCAAGACGCCCTCCTCTTATGATATACTCGCCGCCAAATTCTTCGACGATTGGTTTTGCAAGGCGTTTATACGTTTCATATTTCTCTGGATCGTAGATTTTTGTATCAGCAATCAAATAAGCCTGTGACATATCAGCGATCCCTTATGCTTGAGCGCGTTCATATACACGCATCGCGACCTGGCTTTCCATCATAAAATAAGAGGTGAGGCCGCTTTATTTATAACCGCATAGCTTGTTTTGCGCGAGAATAGACTCATAACTTAAATCCGCTCCGCGATAAGTTAACGGGCATTTTTGAAATTTATCAATCATGAAAAACTTCAAAGGTTTGCTCGGGCTCGAAAACACTTTTGATACTTCTTTATTTTCCTGCACTGGCGACAAACATCCGCTTAAGAAAATAAAAAAGCAGGAAATGCAGATTATAGTAGGAGATAATTTTTTCAAGACAGAGTACCCTTAACCTTCAGAACAGTGAGCCGCTTACCTGATTTAAGGTATCAAAATAATACATAAATGAAGAAAATATAAATAGCAATCCTATTCTTAAAAATTTTAAAATAACTGTATGGGTTACGGCTTGGCGCCAGCCCGTAATGCTTGCTCAGACAATTAAAACAGCGCGCAAAATAAAAAGTAGCAGGACTGGTCGAAAAGCCTTATCCCAACATATATCAAGCAACAAACAGGAGCGTTAACAAGTTATGCTGGTTCCTATTTTAGAATTGGCAAGCAGCGAAACCCAGCCACCGGCGCATATTGCCGCTTTGGCTCTGGGCCATATCAGCGGATGCGCCGTTCAGTTTTTTCAACCCGAAAATAGTTGGGGATTTGCACGTTTTGCTAAAGGTCAACGTAAATATTTTTTTATTGAGCTGCCCCAGCGAAGTGATCGCAGCAAATTTCTTCCGCTATTAAAGGGCGCAGAGCAGGATGATCAATTTTTCACGCTGGATGCAAACCACACCTATATTAGCTTTCGCCTATACGAAGACCTGCATGCGGTTGAGTTTTATGGCTGGCATCGTCCAGCGGCCAAACAGCGCCTGGCTACTGCCGTAGAAAGCGCTTTAAAACCACATCTTGCCAAGCATGAGCTGAATAAAATGGCAGTTTTAATTGAGGTACTAAAAAGCCTGACCAAAGCCGCCAAACCTTAAAGCCACCCCCCGTCTTCCGAGGGCGGCGTTTTTGACGCAGAGCCTCGCTGCGCAACTTGACCAATCTGCTAGAACGTGCTGAATGCGAGCAGCAATAAAGGGTCACTGAAGATGCTAAGGTCACTTTACAATTGGACGATGGGTTTAGCAAAACATCCAAAAGCCGTTTTGGTTTTGGCGTTTATCTCTTTTATTGAAAGCTCGGTTTTTCCAATCCCTCCCGATGTGATTTTGATCCCGATGATTATTGCTGCGCCCAAGCGGGCATTCTTTCTAGCCGCGGTCACGATGGTAAGCTCTGTGGCAGGAGGTTTGTTTGGGTATATGCTTGGGGCATTTGCTTTTGAACAAATCGCCCAGCCAATCTTGTTGTCTATGGGCAAGGCAGACGCAATCGCCGCCTATGCCGAGCGTTTCAATGATGCGGGGTTTTGGGCCGTTTTGGGCGCTGGCATCACACCTTTTCCGTTCAAAGTTATAACAATCATGTCAGGCGCCAGCGAAATGCCCTTGGGGCTGTTTATTAGCACGGCAATTCTGGCGCGGACTCTTCGTTTTTTTACCGTTGCGCTGCTGTTGCGCGTCTATGGAGAGCCCATCCGCGATTTCATTGAACGGTATTTGGGCTGGACATTTCTGGCGTTTCTAGGCCTTTTGGTTCTGGGATTTTGGGGGACAAAATGGATGTAACGGCAAGCCGCTTGGCGTTTTTGGCCGGCGCCGGATCATTGGTCATTTTACTGGCCGCCTTTGGGTTTCAACATATTGGCGAGCTTGCCCCCTGCAAGTTGTGCCTCTGGCAAAGATATCCGCATGGTGTGACAATCTTTTTAGCGGTGATATTTTCGCGCGCAAAACACCGCTTACTGCTTTGGCTTGGCGGCTTTGCATCGCTGAGCACAGCAGCAATTGCCGCCTATCATAGCGGTGTTGAGCAAAAATGGTGGCCAGGACCAGATACCTGCACGTCGGGCTCTATTGACGGGCTCAGCACAGAGCAGCTTTTGGCGCAAATTATGGCCGCGCCAATCATCCGTTGCGACGAAATCGCCTGGAGCTTTTTAAGCTTATCGATGGCCAGCTGGAACCTAATTGCATCGCTGCTTCTAGCCGCTCTTTGGTTCTATGCATGGCGCATTTGGCCGAGGACAGACATTTCAGCTTCGTTGCGATCATAAGTAGCTGCTACGTTGCAGTTTATACTTAGCCATTTTCTCATTCAACGTGCGCCGCGGCAGGCTTAGCTCTTCCATAACTTTTGAAACCGAGCCTCTATGCCGCCGCATCGTGTTGTCGATCAGCATTTTTTCAAACGCCTCAACATATTCTTTCAGCGGCTTTCCCTCAGTGGTCACCACGCTCGAAGCATCCTCATTTTCATCTAGCAAAAGCGCCGAAATATTCCCCTCGCCAGAGCGCCATTGCAAAACGGCCTGCTCTGCAACATTGATCAATTGACGGACATTTCCTGGCCAAGGCGCTTGTAAAATCTGCGCCGCTTCCTGAGGCTTCAAACCGCGAATTTCGCTGCCATATTCATCGGCGAAATCACAACAAAATTGGTTAAACATCAACAAGATATCATCCCCGCGCTGTCGCAGGGGCGGCAGGGTCATTTGCAGCGCATCAAATCTGTAAAATAGGTCTTTTCGCAAACAATCCTGAAGGCTATGTCCCACGGTTTGCAGATTGCTAATAGCGATAATCTTAACGTCAGCTGGATCACCTTGTTTGTTAAGAAAGTTCAACAATTGGGATTGGGCCGCTGCGCCTAAAACGTGAAAATCTTCCAAAATCAAGCTGCCACCCCGCGCCAATTCGACCGCTGGCAAGAAATCATCCTCGGGCAAGATCGGCCCAAAAAGGCGCCGCGCAAGGCTGGCCTCATCAAAAGCGCTGCAGGACATCAAAATACACGCTTTCCCAGCCCTGTTGCCGACCGCGTGCAACGCATGCGCGACAAGCGTTTTACCCGTTCCAGTTTCGCCCGAAATCAAAACAGGCCCATCCGACAGACCAAAATCTAAAATATCTTCACGCAGCTTGTTTATCGGCTTTGATTTACCGATGAGTTTCTTTGATAATTGCGTGGTATCCGACAGCTCGCGGCGCAATTGACGATTGTCGAGGGTCACGCGACGGCTTGCACTGGCTTTTTTCGCCAATGCGCTTAATCTTTGGGGGTCAAACGGTTTTTCTAAAAAATCAAACGCTCCCAACCGCATGGCCTCAACTGCCATCGGAACATCGCCATGCCCAGTGATCATAATCACCGGCAGGCTGCTATCTTGGGCCAACAGTTTTTTTAAAAACTGCATGCCGTCAATCTCTGGCATTTTTAAGTCTGTGATTACGATTCCGGGGTAATTGGCATCAATCTGCTTTAATGCATCGCGCGCGCTCGCATAGATCTGCGCATCATATCCCGCCAAAGCCAGCCATTGCCCGATCGATTCGCGCATATCAACTTCGTCATCCACAATCGCGATTTTCATTGCCTGTCCCATAGTATCACTCTGCCGCTTCAGCGCCGGAAATATCAACCGTATTTTTAGTGAAGGCGGGTAAAGTGATCTCAAATACAGCCCCGCCCGCAGCGGCGTTTCGCGCGGTCAGCCTACCATCCAACTCGGCCAGTATCCCAGATGAGATCGCCAAGCCCAATCCAACCCCATCACCGGCAGGCTTTGTTGTGTGAAACGGCTCAAATAACGTGTCAAGATCGCTTAGGCCGATCCCATTATCCCGCACGCTCAGAACAATATCGTCACTGCTGTTAATAGACACTACGATTTCTGGATTTTCTGACGCTTTCACCGCGTCGATCGCGTTGCGCAAAAGATTGATCAACACCTGTTCGATGCGCAATCGATCCGCCATCACAACCGCGCTTTCTTTTGGCAATATCTTGGCAAGCGCAATTTTAGAATGGCTCAGCTGAGGCTCCATGATGGCCAGGGCAGAGCCCAAAGCCTCAAGCATATCCACCGGCTGCAGCTTTTCACCGCCTTTGCGCGCATAACTTTTAAGTTGTTTTGTGATTGCCCCCATGCGTTCGATCAAACCGTCAATACGGCCAAGCGCCGCCAAGGCTTCCTCCGGCCGCTTCCGCTTCAATAAAAGCGAGGCTCCGGCCAGATATGTTTTCATAGCGGCAAGCGGTTGATTTAGCTCATGGCTCACAGCAGCCGACATTTCCCCCAAAGCCGCAAGCTTTGAATGCTGGGCCAAGGATTGTTCGGCCACCGCCAGCGTTTCCTGAATTTTTTTGCGTTCCAACACTTCCCAATGCAATTGCTGGTTTAACAGCTTTAGCTCATCAGATTCTTTTTGAAACGATATTAAGCGGCCGGCCATACGCCGATTGATTAGATAAAATAAGGTCGCAAAAAATATCGCAAAACTCATCGTTTCTAGTGCCAGCCAGCCATTCACTTTTTCGCGCACTCCAGAATAGGCAGTAAAGGAGATGACGCGCCAATCTTGAAAAGGGATTTTACTCTCCATGCGCAGAACCGCCGCGCCTTGCAGATAGGTATCTGCCGCCACGCTGGTCCAATCACTGGTGACGCGCATCGCCCGCTCAATCGCGTTTTTTGGTGGCTCGCGCATCAAAGCGGCGGCAATATTGATCCCGCGCCAACGCGGCTCGGTCGCGAGCAAAATCTGCCCTTGCGCATCAGCAACCAATACGGTGTCGGAAATACCCCGCCAAGCTTGTTCAAATTTTTGTAAGTCCACTTCTACCGCGATAACACCAATCGGCTGATCATAAGACAGTATTCGCCGCGCGTAAAAAAACCGCGTCTGGCCCGATGGCGCTTGCACAAGGGTAAACCCAGTTTGAGGAGAACTCATCGCGGCGGTAAAATAGCTTTGCGCCTGATGCGACAAGCCGATGACCTCGCCACGCGTAGAGGCCACAACCCGGCCTTGCAAATCGGCCAAGATCAGCGAGACGGCGCCAATTTCCTCGACAAAACCAGAAAACCGCGCCGTGATATCGGAAAAATCAGAGGCGCGTAACGCCCAGATCACCTCGGGATCCTGCGCCAGAATTTGCGGCACAATCGAAGCGCGCTGCAATTCGCTAATAACGTTGCTGCCATAAAGCGCCAAGCGAAGTTCAGCCTGGTTGCGCATCGACAACGTAAAACGGTCTGTCAACACCCGGTTGGTCAGCCATAACGTTGCCGCCGCAAAGGCCAATAAGGCCAACACCACAAGCCGAACTTGCCAGCTTGGTCGGCGCGCACGGGTTGTGGCGGTTCTTGAAGATGTTAAAGAATCAGTTAGAAATTGCGCCATCCTGATTGCAATTTAAACTAAATTCTTCGCTCTGTCAGGCGCTTGCAAGCTGATTAAGACATCCTTGAAACATAGCCTGCCCATCGATGCCACCATGCGCCGGCTCAATCGCGCGCTCTGGATGCGGCATCAACCCCAGAATCCGTTTGTTTTCAGATAGAACGCCGGCAATATCATCCACCGAACCATTGGGGTTACTTTGATAGGTGAAGGCGATCCGATCCTGATCCTGCAGCCGCTTTACGCCCTCTGCATCAAGCCTGTAATTGCCATCATGATGCGCAATCGGCAAAGAAATCACCTGATCTTGCTGATAACCTGAGGTGAAGCTGCTGGCCGTTGATTGGACCTTAAGATCCACGTCTTTACACAGAAACTTCAAGTTCGAGTTGCGGATAAGCGCGCCCGGCAACAGGCCGGTTTCTGCAAGCACTTGAAACCCATTACACACGCCCAAAACAAAGCCACCGCGCTGCGCATGCGCGATCACTGATTGGCAAATAGGTGATTTTGCCGCGATCGCGCCACAGCGAAGATAATCGCCAAAAGAAAAGCCGCCCGGGATCGCAACCAGATCAATCCGCTCTGGCAATCTGGCCTCTTTATGCCAGACCATCGCGACCTCAAAGCCTGCGGCCCGCAATGCAACGGCCATATCACGATCGCAATTGGAACCAGGAAAAACGACAACCGCCACTTTCATAGTAGAATCTCGACGGTGTAGCTTTCGATCACCGTATTGGCCAAAAGCTTCTCGCACATTTCGGTCACAGCGCTTTTTGCAGCAGCTTCCTCCATATCAGCAAGCTCAAGATCGATCACTTTGCCCTGCCGCACTTGCTCTACCCCGTTAAACCCCAATGCCCCTAAAGCGTGCTGAACCGCATCGCCCTGTGGATCAAGAACGCCGGATTTTAGCATCACAAGTACTCTGGCTTTCATCGTTTTTTCTTTCTTTCATCACCCTTAAAAAGGCGCCTAGTTGATTAAGGTTGGTTTGGTAATATTGGTTGCGTTTTTCGGCAGAACACCGAGCCTGCGCGCAACCTCTGTATACGCATCGGTTAGGCTGCCCAAATCGCGGCGAAACACGTCTTTATCAAGTTTTTGACCGGTTTCAAAATCCCATAAACGGCAACTGTCCGGGCTAATTTCATCAGCAATCACCAACCGTTGAAAATCGCCATCATAGACGCGGCCAATCTCGATTTTAAAATCTGCCAAACGGATCCCGGCCCCTAGCATAATCCCCGAAATAAAGTCATTCACCCGCAGCGCCAACGATAAAATATCATCCATATCCTGTTGCGTGGCCCACCCAAAAGCTGCGATATGCTCTTCTGTGACCAGAGGGTCGCCCAGCGCATCATCTTTATAGCAATATTCAACAATCGGGCGCGGCAAGCGCGAGCCTTCTTCCAGCCCCAAACGCTTGCAAATACTGCCCGCAGCAAAATTGCGGACAATCACCTCAAGCGGGATTATTTCGCAATTGCGCACCAATTGCTCGCGCATGTTCAAACGCTTGATAAAATGGGTTGGCACCCCAATCTCGTTCAGCCCAGCCATGAAAAACTCTGACAAGCGGTTGTTTAGAACACCTTTGCCGTCGATCACATCTTTCTTTTCTGCATTATAAGCCGTCGCATCATCCTTAAAATACTGAACTAAAGTGCCCGGTTCGGGGCCTTCATAAAGAATTTTTGCTTTACCTTCATAGATCTTCACACGGCGCGCCATCGGCTCTCTTTCATAAGGAATCTGTCTTCAGGGTTGAGCTTCCCTTAAATCATGCAGCCAAGAGCCGCAAGCGTCGCGCAGTCTGCATCAGCTTTTGATATGGTTATTTACTCAAGATAGGCCGATTTTTTCATGTTTATCATGAAAATTATGGCCTTGTAGGCAAAGCGCCCGGATGACATCGGTCTTTGATACACTTGTCAAGCATTGGCCCTAAAAATGAACACTCCCCTTGAAAAAATGTTATCCGAACGGCCCTGGATTTTGGCGGATGGCGCAACGGGTACAAATCTCTTCAATATGGGGCTTCTGTCCGGAGATGCCCCAGAATTATGGAATGAACAACATCCTGAGCGTATCAGAGAACTCTATCAAATGGCCGTTGACGCCGGCAGCGATCTGTTTCTGACCAACAGCTTCGGAGGCAACGCATCCCGTCTTAAATTACACGACCAAGCTTATCGCGCGTTTCACCTTTCAAAAATTTCAGCAGAGATTGGACGCGATGTTGCAGACAAAACAGAGCGAGACATTATTGTTGCAGGGTCTGTTGGCCCAACGGGTGATATCATGCAACCCTTGGGACCACTTAGCCATTCTGATGCCGTAGAAATTTTCCATGAACAAGCCGAGGGATTGAAAGAAGGGGGTGCCGATGTATTGTGGCTGGAAACGATCTCAGCGCCGGAAGAATATCGTGCCGCGGCGGAGGCCTTTGCACGCGCTGACATGGCGTGGTGCGGCACAATGAGCTTTGACACTGCGGGGCGCACGATGATGGGCGTCACCTCATCGGCTTTTGTTGAGCTTGCCAGTGACTTGCCCAACCCTCCGCTTGGATTTGGGGCAAATTGCGGCACGGGCGCGGCGGATCTTTTACGTACGCTGCAAGGCTTGGCAGCGCATACGCCGGCACAAGCATTGATCGCCAAAGGCAATGCCGGAATTCCAAAATATGTCGACGGTCATATTCACTATGACGGAACCCCAGAACTTATGGCCGATTATGCTGTGATGGCGCGTGACAGCGGGGCGACAATAATCGGCGGGTGCTGCGGCACCATGCCAGAACATCTCTCGGCGATGCGCAAAGCGCTCGAAACGCGGCCCAGCGCAGACAAGCCAAGCCATCAAGACATCACAAAGGCTTTGGGGACGTTTTCTTCTGAGACGGATGGCACAGAACCCGGCGGCGCTCCACCGATACGGGTGCGGCGCGGGCGGCGTAAATAAACACCCCCGCACCGCCACTCCAGAAGCCTTAAAAATTGGCAGCAAAGCTGCCGCTATAAACGGTTATTAACGCCGCATTTTGAAGACCATGGTTTGGTATTGGCGCAGTTCACCTGCGTGGCACCCCCATGAAAGCGCAATAAAAATTAGTTTTGACGCGCCAACCTGAAGCCCTTTTAAAAGCCAGCTGTTCTTGCCGAACCGCTAGGTATTTTCAAGCCAACAGACATGCGCAGACGCATAGGAAAGGCGTGGTTCATAAAAAATATGCAAAATTTGGGAATCGCTATTTGAATTATCCTCCGCTAAGTCGGCTTTACGACGCTTGGTGTCGTAAACCGGAAAGTCTAAAACGCAGGTTTTCGCAAAAGGTGACAAAAAAGAGCAGCAGACTGCTTGGATCATGTAACGAAGGATGTTGCGAATGACCGATCAAGAAGATGAAATTATCCTCTCAGAATTGGATGATGAAGAACTCGTTCAACAGATGTTTGACGACCTGTATGATGGGTTGAAAGAGGAAATTGAAGAGGCTGTGCATATCCTGCTTGAGCGCAAGTGGGAGCCATATCGCGTTCTGACAGAAGCCTTGGTGGGCGGGATGACAATCGTTGGGCAAGATTTCCGCGATGGCATCTTATTTGTGCCCGAAGTGCTCTTGGCGGCAAACGCGATGAAGGGCGGTATGAGTATCTTAAAACCTTTGCTGGCGGAAACCGGTGCCCCGCGCGTTGGCAAAATGGTCATTGGCACCGTCAAAGGCGATATCCATGACATTGGAAAAAACCTTGTATCGATGATGATGGAAGGGGCCGGATTTGAAGTTGTAGATCTTGGGATCAACAATCCTGTTGAAAACTACTTAGAGGCGCTTGACACCGAACAGCCAGATATTCTGGGTATGTCAGCATTGTTAACCACCACAATGCCCTACATGAAAGTGGTGATCGACACTTTAATCGAACAGGGCCGGCGCGACGATTACGTTGTGCTAGTGGGCGGTGCCCCCTTAAACGAAGAGTTTGGCCGCGCGATTGGCGCAGATGCCTATTGTAGGGATGCCGCGGTTGCCGTGGAAACTGCGAAAGAGTTCATGGCCCGCAAGCATAACCGATTGGCCGGTTAACCTTATACCTTAACGTGCCGCGAAACGCGGCACGCGTGTTTGACGAAGCTGAACCAAAAGCGAGCTCGGCGTGGAAAAAGCTATAGAAAAGCCCAATGACCAAGACTTGGCCTTGCATGGAATGAACGCCAAACAAGGCGGAAAAATCCTGCTGTTGGCCTGCGGGGCGTTGGCCCGCGAAATCTTGGATATTCTGACAATCAATAACTGGCTGCATATTGATCTGCAATGCCTGCCCGCAATCTTTCACAACCATCCTGAAAAGATAACGCCTGCCATAGAAGCAGCGATTGGCAAGTATAAACAAGGTTATGAAAAAATCTTTGTGGTCTATGCAGATTGCGGCACCGGGGGCGCTTTGCAGCGCTTATGCGCCGCGCAGGGTGTTGAGATGCTGGAAGGCCCACATTGCTATTCGTTTTTCGAGGGCAATCGTCAGTTTGCCCAGCGCGATGAATTTACAGCGTTTTATTTGACTGATTTTTTGGTGCGACAATTCGATGCCTTCATCTGGAAGCCGCTCGGACTTGAGCAGCACCCCGAATTGTTAACGACTTATTTTGGAAATTATACAACTTTGGTCTACCAAGCACAGACCGATGATGCCCAATTAACCCAGCTTGCTCACGCCCATGCCCAACGCATGGGCCTGGCCTTTGAGCGCCGCTTTACCGGCTATGGTGACTTGCAAACGGGTTTACAAGCTCAAGCTTGACGCGCCTGCCCGGCTACCAAACGAATGCGGTCGATCATTGCTCTCACCCCGTTTGAGCGCTGCGAAGACAAATGCTCATCCAAGCCCAGCCGCGCCAATTGACCCGCAGCGTCGATGGCCATCACCTCTTCTAAACTGAGATGATTGTACAAACGCCGCAGGACCGCAATAAGCCCGCGTACAATCACAGCATCACTATCGCCCTCAAAAGAAAAAAGGTTGCCTTCGATTTTTGGATGGAGCCAAACTTGGCTGGCGCATCCATCAACTTTTGTGGCCGGTACTTTTAAAGCATCATTCAGGGGGGGCATGGCTTTTCCCTGTTCGATCACATAGCGGTAGCGATCTTCCCAATCTTCTAAAAACTCGAAATCCTCAACAATTTCCTCAAAGGACGGGTTCGCCATAAAAAGTCCAATTCTCTATTTTCACACCGCAAGCACGTGCTAAGGTGGTACAAAATCAACCAGCCAAGAACAACGCGGCACGACGCCTCAGGACAGCACCGGAATGGTCTTCACCATACTGCCATCTGCCACCAATGCAATTTCGCCCTGACAGAGCTTCAGCGCCTCATCGCCAAACACATCTAACCGCCACCCTTTAAGAGAGGCGACATCGCGCCGCCCCATCGCCAGCGCATCCAGTTCAGAGGTGGCCGCGATCAGTTTGGCCGCCACACCTATATTTTCGGCTTTCGCCTTTAACAAAACCCTCAGCAAATCCGCCAGCGCGGGATTGGTTTGTGCCTGCGTATCCTGCGCGGGCGCAGTCGGCAGGTCTTCTTTTGGCAAGGCCAAAGCCACATTGATTGCCTTCAATATGCCCGAGGCAATATCGCCTTTACGCGCCTCTCTCAGCAATAAGCGCGCGCGGCCCAACTCTTCCATAGATGTTGGCTTGGTCGAGGCCAATTCGATCAGGGCATCATCTTTAAACACCCTGCTGCGGGGCACATTGCGCGTTTGCGCGTAATCTTCACGGAAATCGGCAAGGGCCTGCACCACGGCAATCACTCGCGGTGAGCTGGTGCGGGTTTTCACCCGCCGCCAAGCCTCTGAGGGGCGCACACGATAAGTTTCTGGATTGGTCAGAATTTGTAATTCTTCTTCGACCCATGGGCCACGTCCGGTTTTTTCTATTTTTGCGCGCAAAAACTCGTAAACCTGCCTCAAATGGGTGACATCGGCCAGCGCATAGCTTTTTTGGGCTTCGGTTAAGGGGCGGCGTGACCAATCTGTAAAACGAGAGCTCTTATCAACCGAATTTTTGGTGATTTTGCGAACCAAGGTTTCATAGCCGACCTGTTCGCCAAACCCACAGACCATCGCGGCTACTTGCGTGTCAAAAAGCGGTTTTGGCAAGACGCCCGCATCAACGCAAAAAATTTCTAGATCTTGGCGTGCCGCATGAAACACTTTAACAACCGTTTCATCTTCAAACAAAGCATACAGTGCATCAAGCTTTAGCCCATGCGCCAAAGGGTCCACCAAGACGGCGTGATCATCCCCTTTGCCAGGCACCGCCAATTGGATCAAGCAGAGCTTGGAATAATAGGTGCGCTCTCGTAAAAATTCGGTATCAATTGTGACGTAGTCAAAGGCTTTAGCCGCTTCGCAAAACGCTATCAATTCATCGGTTTTGGTAATTGTTTTCATCAGTTAATAATCTTATTTTCTGCTCTGCCCCGCGCAACCTAGACCAGTCTGGGCAGAATAGAAAGGCTGCTTAGCCAGTGATAAAAACAGGCCTTAAATCATCGCGCGCAAACCGAGCCAACACCGCAGGGTAAAGCTTATGCTCAAGCCTTAGAACGCGCTGCGATAGGCTTTCCGGCGTATCAGCCGGTTGTATTGATAATTTTGCCTGCCCTAAAATAGGGCCATCATCTAAATCGGCAGTCACTTGATGCACGCTGCATCCCGCCTCAGCATCTCCGGCCTTAATGGCACGCGCATGCGTATGAAGCCCTTTATATTTGGGGAGCAAAGACGGATGGATGTTCAAGATTTTTCCGGCCCATGCAGCCACGAAATCGGCAGATAAGATGCGCATGAAGCCAGCCAAACAAATAATATCTGGTTGATATGGTGCCAAAAGATCACTGATTTTTGCTTCAAACGCGGCGCGATCTTGCCCGAAGGGTTTATGATCAACCGCGCCAGTCGCCACACCGCGCTGCGCCGCGCGCGCTAAACCTGCGGCATTTGGATCGTTTGAGATCACCAAAACGGGGGACGCGGCCTGGGTCCCCTGCATGCTGTCGAGCAGTTGCAGCATGTTTGAGCCGCCGCCCGATATAAAAATTGCAACTTTCTTTTTGCTCACAAAAGCGTGCCTTGATACTGCACGCCTGGGTGATCAGTCACCCGGCCAAGTTCAATAACGCCTTCTCCCATTTCGCTTAGCAGAGCGGTGATTTGAGCTTGCGCCTCTGGCGCCACCACCAGAACCATTCCAATACCGCAGTTGAAAGTTTTTAACATTTCCGCTTGCGACAGGCCACCTTGCTGTGCCAGCCACTGGAACAACTCTGGCAAGGCCAAGTTCTCGAGATTGATCAAAACCCCTTGCTGCGGGTTCAATACGCGCGGAATATTTTCTGAAAGACCACCGCCGGTGATATGCGCCAAACCATGCAAGCCCCCCTGCGCCATAGCTGCAAGCACCTGCTTTACATAAAGCCGCGTTGGTTTCAGCAAAGCTTCCCCTAAAGTTCCCGATCCAAAAGGACTTGGCGCATCCCAAGCCAAGCCAGACAGCTCGACCAATTTGCGCACCAAAGAATACCCGTTCGAATGAACGCCGCTGGACGTCAATCCAAGCAGCACATCCCCTTCGGCGACATTGGCCGGCAAAGAGCTGCCGCGTTCTAACGCGCCGACAGAAAACCCAGCCAGATCAAAATCATTCTCTTGATACATCCCAGGCATTTCGGCGGTTTCACCGCCGATCAATGCACAGCCGGATTGTGCGCAGCCATCTGCAATTCCAGACACCACCCGAGCCGCCTCGGTAACATCAAGTTTTCCAGTTGCAAAGTAATCCAAGAAGAATAAAGGCTCAGCGCCTTGGCAGACCAAGTCGTTCACGCACATCGCAACCAAATCAACACCAATCGTTTCAAGCTGCCCTGTCTCTATCGCAATGCGAAGCTTGGTGCCCACACCATCCGTGGCTGCCACCAAAACCGGATCTTTATACCCCGCAGCCTTGAGATCAAACAATCCGCCAAAGCCGCCTAGGCCCGACATCACACCGGGGCGCATTGTGCGCTTTGCCAAAGGCTTGATTTTATCTACCAAGGCATTTCCTGCGTCGATATCCACGCCAGCATCGGCATAAGTGATTTCGTTTGCGGCTTTGCTCATTTTCGCGCTCTCCTAAACTTACCGGCGGGTTAACCGATAAATATCGCAACCGCAATCTCAAACCCTTGACCTTCATTCTCCATATGATAGCACGGCAGGCAGGTGGGGCCTGTAGCTCAACTGGTTAGAGCAGAGCGCTCATAACGCTTTGGTTGGGGGTTCGAGTCCCTCCGGGCCTACCAAAATTGTTTAAAAACAATGACTCACCCAAAAGGTGGGCATTTCATATCCCCATGACATATCGTGAACAAATCACGAATCTTTCCCACTTTATTGGAACGTGTGAGCCGCGAAAATATACTCCTTTAAAGTTTATCTTGGGCACCCAACCGCTTGTTGATTTTAGTTTTCTCAACAGGCTCTTCAATAAATGGAGATATTTTTATTTCACCAGTCGGCATTATGCTAACAGTTAACCTGTCACCAATACCAGCCAACCTAGCTGCCTTGACCGCTCTTTGAACATCTGCAATTGTGGATTTGACTTTTGCCATCTACTTTTTCTTTCGACTTTTCAGCATTTCGTAATGATAAACTGTCAGGTGGTACACTCCTCTTTATTGACACTGGCTTTAGGCACCTGTTTATGCTTTTTGTTATGTTCTCTCTTGCCAATGGCCGTTATTGCCAACCGTTTTTGGCTCGCTCCTTTGGAGTATTTCTGAATCATTGTCAGGCTTTGATCCCGCCGTTTACGCCGTAAGACCTAAGAAACATGCTATTGAGCTTATATCATCTCCTTCACAAGATGAGATCAATCGGGAAGTTTTTATAGGAAAGTCGCAAGGCTTAGAGTCATATGATTTTTTCATTTTGTACTGTTTGATCGCTGCAAGTTCGATTTCAAAATATGCCGACCGAGGACTCAAGCTTGCAATTATTGAGGCCGGTGGGGCGTCTCATCTGGTGGAGAGCAAATCGCAAGAGTTTGGTCTAAGTGGGTGTATATGGGGAGGCTTTTACGAAGAACCTCTAGCCATCGTCTTTAACATTGATTGTCGAGCTCTTTGGCCAATCATTGGTCAATTTGTCGGAAGGTTAAAACTGTGATTGGTGGCTTTGCAAATAGAAAAATTGTCGACAACCCTTTAAGATTAGATCACCCCTCATCTACTCGGTGGATTACCAATTCTTGATCAACGCGCATAAGTACCGGTTTTTCCTGGGACCGGATGTATCCCGCAGCTGGGGAAACCGCCGAAAGAATACTATCAACAAATAAGCGCGGCACCCCAATTCCAAACCCGTTCCTATCAGTGATTGATACACTTGAGCGGCGGAAACTGGCGGTTATTCGATCAGTGTCACTAAACCAAACGGCCTCTGATCCGCGCACAATCAATGGATCGGCTAAGGTTGAAGGCGAGGCTAGAGCGGCTTTGAGGGATGTTGGTGTTGAGGGGCTGATCGCCCAACCGATCAATTAGTCCAGAGTAAGCGCAAGTTCACCAGCAGCGGTACCAACTACTTTCATACTGGCGGCGTCTGAAGCCGATGTTCTAATTTCATTTAAAGCTGCTTCACACTCCTCTTTACTGTTCCACGTTGTCATCGTTCTAATTGAATTAGCACCTGTTACAGTGGCACGCATTTGTTGCGCACCTGCTGCCTTCATTTGAGGCCAAAAATTTCTCGCGTTTTCTGAAGCATTTTCGACGTTTCCGTCAAATTCCCAATCAGTAAAAGTCACAAACATCTTTCTCTCCTTTGCCAGTAAATATAGCCAAGCAAAAGTATCCTATGCGCGTCAATACTTACGCAACGGAAGGTGATATTAGTATGACACGCGGTCAAAAGATTTGCGCATTCATTGAGCATTATTGCCTGATCCCAGAAGGCGCTCAGGTTGGTCAGCCAATCAAGCTGATGAAATTTCAGCGCAAAAAGTAAGCCGAGGCGAGGCAACGCCAAATAGCAGCAACCAGCCGCTATATTTCATGGGGATTGATTACTGCGCTCAGCATTGGCGGTTTTGCCTTGCTGTATTTTTTCGCAGAGTTTTTAAGGGGATTGAAATGAATGATCCAAGTCCATTTCAAGACCAGAAAATGCGTCTGTTCGACTGCCTTCCTTATCTTTTTCTAAAAGGTGATCCACGCTATCCAGCCATTCCATCCCTTCAATTTGGCCTTCCAAAGTAGCCTCAATATTTGGGTTTCGATTTATCTGTACAATTTCACCTGTATCCAACTCAATCATGCTCCAAGTTGCAGAGTATTTTTTCATAATTTCTGCAAGGCGAGCTAATCCATCTTCTTTAAATTCATCCTCACAACCTGCTTTTGGCTTATACTTAATGATTGACCAAATTGCTTCTGACATCCGTTCCCCCTCTTTTCTTAAAACTAATAGAGCTGAAAAATGACCATAGCAATGGAACGCATACTAGCGTGGAAGTTACTGCCGCGCGTCTTATGATGGCCGTAATGTGCTACACATATCTGGACGTCTTAAATTGGTTTATGACGCTGCCACCAGAGGCCATGACATCCCAAGCCACTGCACTGACTGCGACTGTGAGGGAGGCCATGACAGGTGCTTTTGTCGTTTGGCTGGTGCATGAAAAGTAAGAAACAAAGTTAATATTTTGGCTCTGAAAACACAACTTCACCTGTGAGATTAAAACTTTCCCAAGTTCGCGCGGCTTTTACTGTGCCGTGCCACTTTGAAAGCCTTTCAAAAACGTTATCTGCATCCTCTTCATTGCGGTAAATATTACATATTACCAATGAGGTTTCGTCAGTCTAAACAAGCGTTCGCTGAATGGCCTCTTTTCCAAGCTCGCTGGTTTCAGTTTCATATTTCATAACCCATAAATTTAAATCTTCTGCGGTTTCAAAAGTGAAATGCAAAATGCGGGCAATCGGTGAACTCATCCTTATTGTCCTTTTCAGTTAGGCTGGGGCATGCGAAATGATCTCTATTCTTTAAGGTTTAGTTCGCTCAAAGATGTTGATTGAAAGAAGTAATCAATATCGCCCTGATAATAAAAGTCTTCTTTTAGGGCGGAGCCAAATGCCTCTTCGTGAAATTTCTGTCTGTCCTCAAGATTGGCGTCAGCAGCTTCTTCGCTTGGATAAACCGATATGTCGATAAAAGATGTTGGACTGGTGCGGACGCATAAACACATTTTAAGATGTGGAAAAACTTTAGCGCGCATAAGTTTATGGCTTTTCTGCGCATGCTCTAAAGCTTCTTGACTGGTAAATTCTAAGACTGACACGCGAGCTATAGCCATTCACTAAATCCTTTATTGTATCTGCAGGTGTCTGTGCCGTTTAGCTAAGGCATAAGAAACTATTAAGCAGCTTTTTGTTTTTCAACGCGATTAACAAAACCACGCCACAAAAGCCCATCTTTTACCAGTGATACGTGCGTAACAATCTCGTTGTCTTCTTCCCAGCGAATTTCGTCAATATAGTCGTTTTCGTGAATAAGCGTCCATCTCTTATGGACGTCGTATCCATT
>ERZ802822.759-NODE-759-length-21790-cov-22.272832_pt1 | contig 21790 bp, 26 predicted proteins | sample MGYA00345649_ERZ802822 | MGnify/ENA primary metagenome ERZ802822 (study PRJEB30503, sample SAMEA104212359) | marine metagenome | biome: Westerlies Biome; feature: [SRF] surface water layer (ENVO:00010504) within the epipelagic zone...; material: water...
TCTCAATGCCTGCGGCATGGGCAGCCTGCATATCTGACACCTTATCACCCACCATAGCCGACTTCGTAAGATCGAGCTTAAGCTCGCTCACAGCTTTAAAAATCATGCCAGGCAGTGGCTTTCTGCACCCGCACTCAACTCCGTACTCTAAGACCGTGGCGTCAGCCAGGTGAGGACAGTAATAAACGCCAGCCAAAATAACGCCCTGTGTTTCAAGGTGACAGCGCATAGTCTGAGTTAAGGCCAGAAAATCAGCTTCACTGTAATAGCCCCGAGCAATGCCAGACTGGTTGGTAACAATAACTAACGCATACCCAGACTGACACAGATCACGCATCGCCTCGATTGCGCCCGGTAAAAATTCAAACGCGCTCCAGCCACTCACATAACCCGAGTCAACATTGATCACGCCATCTCGATCGAGAAACACAGCCGGTTGTGTCATGGATCACTCGGCACTCAAGTCAAGCTGCTCTTCAATCAGAGCGCAGAGTAAGTGGCCGATGACAATATGCATTTCCTGGATTCGCGCTGTGACATCTGAAGGTACTATGAGCGACACCTCGCACTTACCATCTAGTGCACCACCCGACTTACCTGAGAGACCAATCACTGAGGCTCCTGCGGCATGCGCTGCGTCGACGGCCTTCAACACATTATTGGAGTTTCCTGACGTGGAAATAGCAATCAACACGTCACCCGCCCGGCACAACCCGTCAACTTGTCGACTAAATACCTCATCGTAGCCGTAATCATTCCCGATCGCCGTCAAGGCAGAGGTGTCTGTCGTCAACGCAATCGCAGGCAAGGAGCGACGATCACTGACAAATCGACCTATGAGCTCAGCCGCAATATGCTGCGCGTCAGCGGCAGAACCACCATTGCCGCATAAATAAATACGATAGCCGTGCAACAGAGCGTCCGCGCACACTTCGCCAGCCGACACGATATCGGCCTCAAGCGCCGCCATTTTAGCGACTACCTGCATGTGCTCTTCCAGCGTTGCTCTAACCAACTTGCGCATGCGCAAACCCCTCATGATATAAATTCTGCGACAAACAGACGCAGAGCTAGCCTCGTCCGAAATGACCGCGTAAGCTTATCACGCGTGGATACCTTCGGAGCCAAAAACCATGTGCGCTGAGCAGTACGTCGACCCATCCAGAGTGAATTTCGATGCCTTCAAGGCGCTTGATAGGAAAACACCTATCCTCATGCTGAATAAGCTCACATTTTATGATCAGGCGCGTTACGAGGAAGGTCATCCGCTGGCAAAAACACCAATGACAGGGGCGGACGCTTACGCCAACTACGGAGCTGACAGTGGCCCCGTCTTTTCGCGTGTGGGTGGCTCGATTATTTGGCGAGGAAAATTCGAATCGACAGTCATTGGGCCCAGCGATGAGTCCTGGGATCAGGTCTTCATCGCCCGTTATCCCAATGCAGAGGCCTTCCTTGAGATGGTGACTGATCCCGTCTATCAACAAGCAGTCAAGCATCGGCAAGCAGCGGTTCTTACCTCGCGCTTGCAGCGCTTTGGTGAACTCGAGCTCGGTAATACGTTCTAAGCTTTATGACCCGAAAAAACAAAATAGCCGTGTTGGTCTCTTTCTCCGGCCAGGGTGGTGTTGAGCGAAGTTTTGCACTATTAGTCAATGAAATCGTCGCCGTAGGCGTTGAAGTGGATCTATTACTGATCAAGCGTAAGAGCCCTCACTTGGCAGCCCTGTCGCCTGCGGTTAACCAAATCCACCTAAAACGTCAGCACGCGGTGACATGTATCAATGAGGTAGCCGATTACCTGCGGAAAGAAACGCCACAAGCACTGCTCGTTGCAAAACATCGGGCCATTCTGGCCGCTCTAAAAGCGCGCAAAAAAGCTGGCACCGACACCCCAATCACCGGCGTTGTTGGTATTAATGTAACCCAGTCACTCGCGCATCGTAGTCGGCTTCAACGCTGGCATTGGGGCCGCCTAATGCGAAATGAATACCCCAAACTAAACGGCATCATCGCTGTCTCAGAGGGCGTTAGAGAAGATCTACTAACTACAACGGGCATGCCTGCCGAGCGCATCACGGCGATTAAAAACCCCGTTACCACGGCCGATATGATTCGAGAAGCGAAAGCAGCCGTTGACCATCCATGGATGCGAGATGACTTCGACGAACCGGTTGTTATTTCCGTGGGAAGGCTCACTAAGAACAAGGACCACCAAACCCTGCTAAAGGCCTTCCGACTCATCAATGACGAAGTACCATCTCGACTATTGATTCTCGGAGAAGGACCAGAGCGACCGACCTTGGAGAGGGCCATCGCTGAGACAGGGCTGTTAGATCGTGTACAGCTCCCAGGATTTGTTGATAGGCCGTGGGCTTGGATGGCCAAGTCGAGCCTTTTCGTCCTGTCATCCTTCGCAGAAGGATCGGGCAACGTTCTCACGGAGGCCATGGCTGTTGGTATCCCGGTGGTCTCTACTGATTGCCCGTCAGGCCCCAATGAAATGCTCGACGGTGGCCGTATCGCCCCCTTAGTGCCCATTGGCGATGCTGCGGCGCTCGCAGAAGCCTGTATTGGTGTTCTTAAAACTGGGATTGCGCCGTCATTGCTCGAAGAGGCCGTAGCGCCATTTAAGGCAGAGGTTGCAGCAAGGAGCTATTTGGCTTTTATGAAGGTTAACGCGCCCTTCTGAACAGGTTAATTGTCCCTATCCTCGAAACGCTCGCCCTTTTTTTCGCCAAAGCGCCTGTAAATGATGGGTATACATAGCAATCCCAGAACAATGAGCATCCATATTTCTGCACTATCCATCTATGGGCCCCACGGCAGTTCCCCAGGCGACCATTTCTGACACGCCCTGCGTAATCATTGACGATGCAAATCGTACACCAACGATCATCGTCGCACCCATCCGAACGGCGTCCTCCTGCATTCGGTAAATCGCTTCTTCTCGCGCATCAGCCATGAGTTTCGTGTAAGACGTAACCTCTCCACCGACCACATTCTTGAGAATGGCAGTGATGTCACGACCGATATTACGCGAACGCGCCGTACTGCCTCTGACTAGACCCAGTGGCACCATGCCGTCCGGCACGGTCTCTATGCTTATCAGTGCTATCTGCAACGGATCAGTTGTCATTACTCTCCTCCTGTACTTGTTCAAATCACTCTTTCAAGGGGCCAATTCACGGGGCCAATTCAAGGGTCCAGTTCAAGGGTCCAGTTCAAGGGTCCAGTTCAAGGGTCCAGTTCAAGGGTCCAGTTCAAGGGGCCAATTTTTCCTGCTCGTCAGGAAAGGCCGCGATACATTCCACCTCAAGCCTCGCGCCTAAAGCAAGTCCGTTAGCGCCAAGTGCCGAGCGCGCAGGATACGGCGGCTCAAAGTACGTCTTGTAGATATCGTTAAACACAGCCCACTCATCAACATCAGCAAGGAAGACCGTGCACTTCACAACATCAGAAAACCCCAGACCACGGCGTTTTAGCACACCGCTCATGTTACTCATGATCTGGCGACTCTCTGGACCAATGCCACCGGGAACTAAGTTATCTTCCTCATCGACTCCCACTTGCCCTGATATGAAGAGGATGTCACCAACGCGAACAGACTCGGAAAAGGGATAACCTCGTCCGGCCATCGGCCCCTCATCAAAAAATTGTGTTTCCGCGCCAGCACTGGACACGACAACACCCAAGCACAGCGCTGCTAGCGTCAGTTCTCGTATGTAAATTCTCATATCTAACTTCATATAAAGCCTCTAAAGCCATCGGTCAGTATTGGCATGACTACAGATCCTGTTAACATCGCGCGGCGCAAGAGGCCCCCGTATGTCGCCCGATCTAATACTGCTATTCATCCCTACCATAGCCTCCGTGTCGTTCACGCCAGGCCTTTGCATGACCTTAGCATTCACACTCGGATTGTCTATCGGATATCGCCGAACCTTGTGGATGATGCTGGGAGAACTGAGTGGCGTAGCAACCGTATTTGCAGTCGTTTTCTGGAGTTTGGGATGGTTGCTATCGCAGGATCCGATTTATTTTCAACTTATGTCGGTCGCAGGCGGCGCCTATCTTATGTACCTTGCAATCAAGTTATTTCGCGAGACACCCGAAAAGCTTAGAACACGAGATCTCGATAATACACACCCCGCTGCGCTGGCATTGATCGGCTACGTTACAGCTGTAAGTAACCCCAAAGGCTGGGCGTTTCTGATGGCACTGCTCCCTGGCTTTGTCGTGACTCATCTGTCTTTGCAACCACAGTTCTTCACCATGCTAGTCATTATGCTGAGCACCGAATTCGTCGCCATGACTGCCTATGCCACAGGAGGCCAATGGTTGGCAACAAAGCTAGGCGAGTCCGATGAACTCATTAACGCAAATCGTATTGCTGCGCTTATGCTCGGTCTCGCTTCGCTCTGGGTATTGAGCGGCGCGGTTATCTGAGTAGGTTATGGGTTTGCTGCAATAAAATCAGTGATCAATGCCACCAACTCATCAGGTATATCTTCCTGACAAAAATGGCCCACATTAGACACCTCTATAATCTCCGCCTCCGGAAATAGACCCTGGAAATCACTGATAGCGTGGTCGGGGGCGATACCGTAGTCCTTGTCACCCGACACCAGCGTTGCAGGTTTCGATTTCAGAGCCTCCATATCACCCGATTGCATTGTCTCAAAGACAAAAGGCAGGAATCGTCCGTAGTGAACATCGAGCGGAAAATTAATGGCGCCAATGCAGCTCTCGCGGTCAGGAAACGGCGCCGAATAGGCCTCTATCCAGGTGTCGTCGACAGCAGCCGAATTCTGAAAACCGATGATTTTCATCACCGACAAAATAGTACTCCCGAGCTCACCTAGGATGCCGTTCAGTGTGCCCGCCTCCTCGTGCTTCTCAATCCACTGAAACCAAGGCGTTTTGCCAGCTGTTGACTGGCCACCACCATAACCAAGTACGGTGTTCATCATGAACAATCGCTTGACCCGCTCTGGATTTCTGAGGGTAAAAGCACCGGCCATCGGTCCCCCCCAATCTTGGCAAACAATCGTTATATCTCGGAGATCTAACTCGTTTACAAAGCGTTCAAGATTTTCCACATGTGTCTGCAAGGTGTAGTCGCGATCTTGTGGCGTTTCCGACTTACCAAATCCCATATGATCTGGCACCACGACCCTAAAGTTTTCGGAGAGCGGACCGATCATCTTTCGATACAGATAACCCCAGGTCGGCTCTCCATGAAGGCAAAGAACCACCTCACCGTCTCTACGCCCCTCATCAACGTAATGCTGACGAAACCCTGCTGCATCAGTGAAATGCGGTTTGAATGGCCAAGTTCCTTTGAATGTCTCTGTTGCTGGAATCATCGCGAAACCTTAATGTTTTTATTAATTTATATTGGATCTATGCTTAAACTTGGGGCATGAAGCTTATAACGCCCGCTCAAGACCCGTTAGTAGATTATAGCACCCGCATGTCGACTGGTGATTACGTCCCATACGCCCACATAACAACTAACGAGCGGATTTTTGACGTTCAAGCAAAAGCCGGCGAGCCCAATATCCTATTGTTTCTCAAGGATAGTCATCTCAAATTAACTGAGCGCGCTTTGCAGTTACGTCTGCCTTTCAGGCATTTCGTTTTTACGCCAGCGTCTTTAAAAATCGACCATAGCCGATGGTTTCACTCTGCCGAGTTCTGTGACCTTTTTCAACACGAACTTGCGCCCATTAGCGCCTTCATTACCGACAGCAATCTTAAGATTAACGACTTCGTAGATGCGCAAAGTCTGGAGGAACTGCAAAAAGAGCTAGAAGACTTCAGCTTGGTAAGCACTGAGTCCCCAGCACCTGTTCTAGTCATTAATAATGCGATCGATGAAACACTCGCTAAAGACCTCATTGATTACATCGACGCCCACGAGGACGCGGGATTCGTTACCGATAAAGATTTCAAACGACGACTCCATATTCACCCGTCAACCAATTTGGAAAAGCGTCTAGATGATAAGCTGACCAAGTCCGTTTTGCCCGAGATCGAAAAAGTCTTTTACTCTGAAATCAGCCATCGCGAGACCTATAAAATCTGCCGATACGCTGGAGAAAACAGTGGGAAGTTTGGAAAGCACCGCGACACCATTTTTCCTCATTTACATCGGCGCTACGCCATGACGTTGGTGCTAAACGACGACTATGAAGGCGGTGGGATTGTCTTTCCGGAATACAACGCCAAGGTCCTGTGCGTTCCGAAGTACGGCGCCGTCATTTTCCCAGGTTCCCTATTTCATCAGGTCAATGAAATTGGCTCAGGAAACCGCTACGTCATCATCAGCTTCTTTTTTGGTGAGGCGGAGGCCATCGAAAAAGAAGGCAGTGAGCGATACCGGTTCAAAGTTAAGCGCAACGTCGTCGGCTTAACGCTCAACAGTTTGATACCCAGTTAATCGTCAGCGTAACGATAGTTCGGGAAGACGAGCTTCAATTTGTCGTGTATACCTGCGAACTCATAGTAAGACTTCAACGAGCGTTCACCGCCTACACCAAATCGCGCAATACTGTCGTCCAAAGAATCGCCGTAGACGGGATCGACCTGTTCAATGTCATCTAGTCCCAACAAGTATTTCACCTTCGACCAGGTGGCTTCAGGCCAGCCTAACCGATTTGCATTGCTGATACGTTTGATCTCATCAGGAATTCGATCACGCGACCCCTCATAGTCTGTTGCCAGTGCATGCTGGGTGGGACAAAAGATGTCAAAGCCATGAGTCCAGAGGCGCACGGCGTACAACACTTGCTCTGCCGCATGTAAGCCGAAATCGAGTTGAGAGTCGTAAGGGAAACGCTTGCGGTCTTCTGCCCGCATAAACAGCATCGCAGCGCTTATACCGAGCGACGTAGTCGGCATCTCCGGTAACTTAATCAATGACCCGTGACTTTTAATCGAATCCGCCTCGATATATCGATAACGATTCACATGACCGATTCGATCGAGGTGATCGGACGACGTCATATTTTTAATATTCATTGGATAGTGCGACAGGACAGCATTGTCATTGAACTCCAAAGCTTTACCGAACTCTTGAATTAAGATCTCGTCCCATCCGGAGAAAAATCGTGAGTGACAATCGATTTGTAAGAAGTAATCAGCGTCGGTCATCAGTGCTTCGCACCGCGCGCGAGCATAAATGGGTCCCCTCGCTTCGGTGACATCGATACGATCTACCGTCACTTGCGCAATGTCATTCAGCGCATCGTAGGAATTATCGTTTGGCTTGGCTTGAAGGCAGACGCCTATCTCTACGCGAGCCGGGCTACCCGCCTTATCGAGACAATCGTTTACGGTATGAACAACATCGGGATCGCAAAAACAAGCAATCGAAACGAAGATTTTTCCCGAAGATCCAATTTTTTTAGTGGTTTTTAGGGTTGTCTTTGGTGTTATTTCAAGCAAGTTTGAAACGGCCTTGGGTACTGCCTCATCAACGTGGTGACCTACGACGTTCTGTCCGTGCCGGTATAAGCGGTAATGAAGCTCATCGGCCGAAAATCGAAGAATTTCTTCTTTGAATTCGGGTCGATTGTATTCGAAATACAAAAAAGGTCGCGTGCGAGCTATGGTCTCGACGGCTCCTTTGAGTACCAACAACTCCATACCCTCTACGTCAATTTTCATTAGGCGACATTGATCTGGCGCAATGGCATCGATCGTCGTGATATCGCCCTGCTCCTTGAACGTATCAAAAGATAGCGAGTATCCACCAAAGTTATTGGGCCGGAAGTAGTTGGGAACCGGTATATCGACCTTTCCTTGTTGATCTCCCACGGCGAGTCGATACGGCCATACGTTTTGATAACGCCCTAGCAAGGCATTGGCACACAGAATCTGAAAGAGAAATCGTTGAGGCTCAAAACTCAGCACTCTCCCCTCGTGGCCTACACACTGAGAAAAAAACAAGGTGTGGTTGCCTACGTTAGCGCCAACATCGAGAATCGTGTCACCATTAGAGATTAAGGGGCCAAGAAGTGCTTTTTCATCAGGCGCGTAATCACCCGTCCTGCGAAGGCTTTCACAGATGACTGTATTGGTTTCCAACAGATACATAGGGCCATTAACGGTCTCATGAAGCTTTACCAGGTTGTCCGCCTCCAAGCTCAACTCTTTTAAACCTCTGAATGACTCTCAGCAATCGCCTGATTCGACGCCATAAACGAACCGCCCGACGCATATCGCCGCTTGGTCTCCTCGCTCCACTGCTCCTCCTCGCCCAACTTCACGCCGTAGGCGAGACCACGTCTAACCCCAGGCCTTAGGTGAACGCGCTCCTTCCAAGCAAGCACATTGGGATGCACAGTAATGTCGATCTTGCTCCACTTGTAGCCACGGATCCACGGGAAAATTGAAATGTCGGCGATGGTGAAGTCCTCGCCACAAACAAAAGATTTTCGCTCGAGTTGCTTATCTAGCACTCTGAGAAGTCGTTGAGCCTCCACATTGAAACGGGTGAGCGGATGAACCTTTTGCTCTTCAGGCACATCGGCCAGGTAGCGCGTGTAACTCAGCTTATTACCAAACGTGGGCCCTAACCCCGCTGCTTGCCATGTCAGCCACTGCAGAACGTCGTAGCGACTAGCATCGCTTGGATAAAGGCTTGAAGGGAACTGCTCACCGAGATACTGAAGTATTGCGCAACTTTCCATGAGTCTTATAGTGCCGTGCACCAATCCCGGTATTTTTTGGTTGGCTGATACGGCTTTGAAGGCATCACTAAATTGCTCGCCGTTCATTATATCGACGGGTATGACCTCAACTGGCGGCAGCTCGATCCCGAGCTCCCGGAGCTCCTCGATCATGATACTGATCTTCCAGCCGTTGGGCGTAGCGGCCGTCCACAGCATTAGCGGTTGCGTCATTCAAGGCCCATCTTCATTTGCCCCATGAAGTCTAGTTTCCCTAATGGCACACCCTGCATACGCAGCATGTCGTAGACCGTTGTCACGTGAAAATAAAAGTTGGGAAGCGAGAACGACAGTAAGAAGTTTGGGTTGGTAAAGGGAATCTCCATTCCCCCGCCTCTGAACACCATGGTTTTGTCATACAGGGCTGCCATCGATGTCTCGGTCTCCTGACTGAGAACCTCGACCGCGTGATCAACAAGACTGGACAAACCTTGCCAGCTCGTGTCGTCGACGCTCGGCGGCGGCTCAAATAACCCGTCTCGCATAGCGCGAAGCGCTCCGTAGGAATGGTGCCAAATGCTCAAGACCTGAAAACTGAATGGATGCATGTCGTCTTGAAGTCGAAAATTGACGATAGCACCAAGGTCGATCCCCCCTGCTTCAGCATTGGCCTCTGCTGTCCTCAGGATATGTTGCGTTGCACCCAACATCTGTAGGTACTGCCCAACACTCACTTCATAAAAAGATAACGACACGTTTGCTCTCCTTTAGTTCTCGTAAACGCCAATCATCCAAAAATCAGGTAACTCGCATGTGTTGAGACGGCTAAAACCCTACAACGTGGAGTGCTTTTTGCCTCTCCGCCAAGTAATGAACCGTATTTCCATCAAATAGCGCGCTCTGCTCAAGTTTCATTTGTACCCGCTGGTTATTCCACTCGGGAACCCGCACCACGACATTGCCTTCAATGGCATACCCCGTCATCGGATACAGAGGCCAGTCTCCGCGTCCGATAGTGGGGCCCTGGTTATCCCACATACCAATGGTGGGTCCAGGTGCGTGTCCATAAACACCTAAAGGGTGTGTATAAATAGCATGCTGAATACCCATCTTCTTAAGACTGGCCTGCGCCGACGCAAGAATTTCATTACCCGTGCGACCGGTGACGAACTCTGCCGTTAGCGCATCTTGCCAACGGTTGCCGGTGCGCATGGCCTCGACCAAGCCTGCTGGTGGCTCTGACTCTCCCAGTTTGAGCACGTAGCCCATCTCCTGAGTATCGGTACACAAGCCGAGATAGCAGAGGCCCACATCGGTATGAAGCACATCTCCGCGTCGGATAATGCCGTCCTCGGAGCCATCACCCAGAAACGGCGCGTTCTCGCCAAAATCAGCGCCTTCCCACTGCCGATTAACGTCAGGGTGAAACCATGGCTCGAGGCCCTCCTCCTCAAAGCGAGTGCGGATGAACCAGGCAACATCACCCACCGTTGTAATGCCGGGTGTGATGACCTCGCTACTGAAGGCTTTAGCGATAGTCTCTCTGGCGATGGCCACGCCGCGCTGCCACACCTCAACTTCCTCCTCAGTTCGGGTCTCCATCCATCGCACAACCAATTGCTCAGAGGAGCGAATGCGGCCTTTTAGCCCGTCACCCAAAGCCGCCTCAAGTTTTTGATAAAGGGTGTGACTAAGGCCATCGGCCACCGGCCATGTATCGCTCGTATTGACCGCAATAGTCTTCGGGTTCCGCTCGGCAATCACCTCAGCAAGTCTTTGCCATTGTGCGTCAAGATCCCCTCCTTCCCAAGCTGACTGGTAGAGCGATCCTAAGGGATAACGACTGACGGTAAGACGCTCGACACCCTCATCACCTCGATCGAAAAATACGAGCATTGTTGTTCTACGTGCAGTGAAGCGCGGCTTGGGTACCAGTGACAAAAAAACGGGATCATCATTGTACTCGCGCGCAATCACAAGCCACATATCAGTTCCGGTCTCACGCATAAGTGTGGGTAGCAAGCCCTCTAAACGCACTTCCAACAGCGCATTTTGTATCGCAGGGCGACGCTCAAAAGTCTCGATAGCGACATCGGCCGATGCGGTCTGCACTGATAGGCAACCGAGCAGTAAAAAAATGGGCCTTATCAGTCTGATACGCCACCAATGCATTGTCATCATTTCAGCACACCTGCCATTTGAAACCGCCACATCGTGCCCAGCATAATCGCGCACAGAACGTGCACAAAAGGAGCGCTGGTCACCTGTCATCAATAAATGTTTGCCAGACCGGCATGACTTTGTTCGGTTCCCAAATTTTATGCATATCATTTTTGGCATCGTCAATCGACCAGCCCAATTGTTCAGTGCGGTATTTATAGAAAAACGCAGACACCCGCATGTTAGCGGCGCAATGCACCCAGATTAGTGAATCCTCACACGACTCCAACGCAGCCACGAAGCTATTAAAGTCCACCCGCGTGGGCTTTGTAAAAATAACCGGCAAGTGAACATAGCGTATGCCTAAATTTGCCAGCACCTCATCTTCATTACCCAGCGCATTTTCGTGGTCTCTCGGCGCCAGATTGATAACGGTTGTGTACCCAGCGTTCTTGATCAGCTGCATCTGAGCTTCGGTAGGCTGCCCCGATGTTGCGATCCGATCATCAAGTTTAAGGTAGTTGAAGATGTCGTCGAGTGATTCTAGCTTACCGTCGCCGCCAAGGCGCTGGCGGATTCGCGTCCCTAGGTAGCCCAACATCGTGGCGAAGCTATTCACGCCAGCCTCCTCACATGTTTAGAGCGGAGCAACCTCAGCGCAGTAGGCGACTCAACACTCAGACCGTTACCGGCAGGGGCTTGTTAATGGGGTGACTCAACTTTTCAGGGTCGTCAGCAAAACCGATGATGGCGCTAAACCCTACTGTTTTTTCTCGATGAACAACACGTTTGCGGCCAATAATTTTCGTGCCTACGCCGCAGGTGCGCGATTCGCCACTGTCGACGTCGAAGATCGTAAGTTCACCGGCCGTAACGAATGTCAGCGAGTCAAAATCGTGCCAGTGAAACTCATTATCGTCGGCAGGGAAATCAAACTTCATCGCCGTATACCCGGCTGCCTCGCATTGCGCGTAGGCGTCTGCTTCATTCTCAAAGGTTCCGAGTCGTTCATCCATAACCCACCTCAGGTTTGTCATTTTCATCATTATTGTCGCAGTGTGGCACAAGAGACCTAGTGGGCACCACTTTATCGCAGGATCACTCTGAAACAACACACCCCGGTATGAGGGCGTTCCGGGCAACTATATGAGATTCCCTGTGAAAGGTGATGTGAGAGACAAGGTGAGAGGCAAGGTGAAAGGTAATGAGAGAATTAATGTGAGAGGCAAGCTGAGAGTCCAGCAAAAGACGATACTAAGGCCGTGTCATGCACCTTTTGGGCGAACTGAATAGATAGTTGCCGCCGCCAACCTCTCGCGTAAAACTACGGGCCCTAAATAGAGTTTGATGGCAGCAGCCAGCCTTGTAACCCATACCATCAACGCCACGCACCGCGTAGCGTTACCGCAGCATTTGGCTGCTCTGGCTTCTCAAGCGACTCATTTGTACGACAACGCCAACGACATACAACCCCAGGAAACCGATATGAAAGCTGAGAAGAATCGGTGAATCAAATGAATCGATAAATGGATCGCCCACGGGTAAACGCCTTAGAAAATCGGTAATCGCAGGGATCATATGAAACAAGATAGTCGCGCTGTAGGCCATGGTTTGAAAATAAGGCGACGCCTTTCCAAACAGTTGAAAACGCTCCAGTAAAAAACCGCCGAATGCGGCTCCTAAGGTCAACAACGCGAGAATATGTGCGATCCCAAAGCCTCCCTGGTTGTAGATACCCAGGGCAGATGCGGCAACGATGATCGTTACCAGGAGATAGGCGGCCCCCTCTGTATCCATAGCGCGGATGAAGCCGTGTCGCCATATCGCAACCACTGCGAGCAGGAGCGCAGCAACGCCCATAATTGTGTGAAACCATCCCAGTAATGTCATTGTTGGCATAGTTGCCCCCTGTTTTAAATCTTGGCTAGACACAGCCTTCGCTTAAGCTACTTTGGTGATGCTAATCCACTCACAACGCAGTGTGCAGTCGGGTGGAACCAAAAATCATATGCTAGTCAGGCCGTTGTCGGTCGGTGAGCAGTCTCTGTCAGCATCGATGTCTAACCCTTAGAAAATTTATGCGCTAGTGCCAAAATTAAACTGCCAAACGCCGCGTAGGCAAGATTGGAAAAAACCCTACCCCAGTCGAGTCCAGCTAATTCGATCCAAACCATCGTTCCAACGCCAACCGGCATGAAAACTGCAAAAAATCGCTTCATATTCGTCGAAGTCTCACGAAACTCGCCCAAAAGCCAAAAAAGCGGCACGTAAAAAGTCAGCAGGCAAATGACAGAAAGTGCAAAGTACGAATATCCCGGCATGGGCGTATTTCCCGATAAGTTATCTTGTTTGGCTCATTGCCTAGGCTTCCGTTAACGATCCTTGATCGCACCCAAACAGCGTGAGCGGCTGCGTATTTCCGACATCATACCATCCGGCTTGAACAAATCGGCCCGATCAAGGATCCTACCAGTAAGTATCAGTTTCCAGAGGAGGCTTCATGTCCCAAAGCCCGTACCTCCAATACCAACAGCAGGACAGCACTCAGACCTTGCGCGAGGCTATGACCGAGTACCACTCGTATTTACGTGCGATAGGCCGAAAGACGCTCACTGACGACAAGGGGGGTGATGCAGTCTGGCTTTACCACGACGCTACTCATGCGATTTTTGGCCAAGATACGACCATTGAGGGTGAGGCTGCACTCGATTTTTGGGTGTTATTCGGCACAACATTTTCTTGGGCTCTGCTAATGAGATATCAACAGATCCCGGAGGTAAAACAACTCAGTCGTGCTGTCATCCAGCAACTGGGTATGTTCTTTATCCCCACCCTGTACTGGCGAAATCGCAAGGCACTTTGGGGTGTCATCCGCAACACGCGGAAAATGTCAAAAAAATGGCCTTTTGAACTGCCCAACAATCTGCTCGATAAGCGGCTGGTTGATCTGCGAAATGAGTATGGTATTCGAGTACTTACAGCGAAGCAGCGAACACCAAGTCATGCCACTGAATTCGACTATTCAATCGTCAGCAACCCGTCTTAGCTAATGTTCACCGCGGCGAGTACGTCATTAAAACCGCCGTTCTGACCAAAATCATCCTGATGACCGCGGAATTAAACAACCGAACACAGCGAACACGCGCGGCAAACACGCGTAGTGAAACCGACACCTCAATTGGCAGCATAGCGATCGTAAAATAGACCAAAATTGTCCACCGTGTAAGCGCGGGCCGCGGCGCCTATCTGCCCCCCGTCACCGATGTATTCAAAGGCGTGATAACACCCCGGGTAGATCGTGCTGACCACCTCCACACCGTCGCTTTTGAGTCGCTCAACTAGGGTCTGCGTCTCCCAATAAAAAGGATCTTTATCGCCTACGTAGGTAATGGTTGGTGGGAGGCCTGCATATGACAGCGCACGAGCCGGTGCCGCATAGGCCGTCAGCGTCTCCTTGCCACGCAATACGTCTTTTAGATAAGCGGTCCACCCCATGCGATTCAGATTTGTATCCCACACGGGAGGATCAATGTCTCTCGCCGGATCGGCGGGTTGTGTCTCATCGATCATGGGGAAAAATGGCATCTGAAACGCGACCTCGACATCACCCGAATCGCGCGCCTTGAGCGCTACGCCAAGGGTCAAACCGCCACCGGCGCTGTGCCCCCCGATAATCACCTTATTAGTGCAGCCCAGATCGCTCGCATTATCGCGCGCCCAGAGCAATGCGTCGTAACAATCCTGAAACCCGGCGGGAAAGGGACGCTGCTTTGCTTTGCGATAGTCAGGTGCAATGACAATGCAAGGCCTAGCCTTGATAAACAATTTTATAAGTTCGGCCGCCCCTTCCGGCACACCCATAACGTAACCACCACCATGGAAATAGACAAAACACGGCAGTCGTCCGTGATCCTCCATGGGTCGATACACACGAGTTCGAATGGCATACCCATCTAAGGAGCTCTTTATAAACACCGTAGAGCAATCTAACCCGACCGCGTCCTTACCCACCTGCCGGCGACGTAGCCAACCAACGATTCGAATAGCGCCCGGCAAACGCATGAGTCTCGCTATCCACCGTAAGCGGGGTACCTGATGCTGAAGATCGGGATGAAATTCACTGGTTTTTAAATGCATAGCTCGGCTTGATCTCACTGGATACACAGGGCCAGCATACCGTCGACATAACTGCGATGCTTGCATTATTGGTCAGTCACGGACATCGTTACACCCTCCTCTCCTCCGCCACGGATACTTGCGATGACTGACTTTCCGTTACCTAACACCTCAAACGATCTCACAGGGCAAGTAGCCTTTGTTACAGGGGCATCTTCAGGCTTAGGTAGACGCTTTGCGGCAGTGCTGGCCGCCTGTGGCGCTCAGGTTGTGGCAACCGGTCGACGCGTTGAAAGGCTGGAGACGTTAGCTGAGGAGATTCGGGCGGCTGGCGGAATATGCGAGCCTATCGCCCTAGATATGACCTCTAAAGAGAGCATCCGTGATGCGCTTACAGAGGCCGAGACGCGTCTCGGCACCGTGCAGATTCTTATCAATAACGCCGGCATTCCCGATGCGGCACGTGCAGTGAAGATGAGCGATGAGCTGACCGATGCTGTTTTTGATACCAATCTGGTCGGTCCGTGGGTTCTCTCCTGCGAAGTGGCCCGCCGACTGATCGAGCAGAAACGCGCTGGAAGAATTGTGAACATTGCCTCAATCGCTGCCTTCAATATCAACAGCGCTATCGCTACTACACTGTACTCAACGACAAAAAGCGCCGTTGTCCGCATGACAGAATCCCATGCAGTCGAGTGGGCGCGGAACCATATCAACGTTAACTGCATCGCCCCCGGCGCGTTTTCTAGCGAAATGATGGATGGCATGCTGTCACGCGTAGGGGACATCTCCCAAGGATTTCCGCGTAAGCGCATCTGCGACCCTGCTCAGATGGACAGCACCTTACTTTTTCTCGTTTCGCCGGCATCAGAATGCGTCACCGGAACCGTCATCAAAATTGACGACGGACAAGGGCCACGATGATGCGCTTGGTCGACGCCCTTAACTTTTCGAGTAAGCGCATCCTGGTGTGCGGTGGATCAGACGGGATTGGTTACGGCGTGGCTAGCGCATTTGCTGACGCTGGTGCCAGCGTAGCCATCACCGGGACGCGTCCACGGGACAGCTACGAGAACGACTTTAGCTTATTCACGTTCCATCAACTCGATGTGCAAGATGCCGATGCGATCCGCTCTCTGGCATCGCAATTCGACTCGCTGGATGTCTTAGTAAACTGCATTGGTGCTGTACTTTGGAAGAAGGGCGAGTTTGAACGCGCAGGCTTTGAGCAGATTCTCAGCATCAACCTATCCGGTGCCATGCAATTGTGCACCGACTTCTACCCCACTTTATGTAAATCAAGGGGATGCATCGTCCACATCGACTCGGTAGCGTCGATTAATGCGGCGGTCAATAATCCGGCCTACAGCGCCAGCAAGGCTGGGCTCGTGCAACTCACAAGGGCATTGGCAAAAAAATGGGGGCACTCAGGTGTACGGGTCAATACCGTGGCCCCTGGCATGGTGCCAACCAAGATGACCCAAAACCAGTCAGGCCCCGAGGCAGAGGCTCGTTTTAGTGCCACAAACCCCATTTCGCGCTTTGGCTCACCGCAAGACATTGCCGGCGCAGTCCTATTCTTAGCCTCCCCTATGTCCGCCTACGTCACAGGACAGCAGCTCGTTGTAGACGGTGGTCTGACTCTCTAAGTATTAGCCCATCTAAGCATTAACCCATGAAGTTACGCAGTGCATAGGACCCTAGTGTCTGCGCAACAACCGTGCCGTTACTGTCTGTCAAAACAGCCTTTTGCTGAAAATCGTAACGCCCCGATGTCGCAAGCGATGTATTCATATCAAGGGCCTGTTGGTCCGTAAACTCGGCGGTCGCGATAATATCGGTCATCGCGGGCGCCTTGAAGTCAATTTTGAGATCCCGCACAACCGGCTGGAATTTTCTCGGATCATCGAGGTAATACGCGGTGATCAGTCCACCCAGAAACTCGCCGAGCGCAAAGAGCGCGCCCGCGTGCATGATACCAATATGGTTACCCGACTCTTTGGTGTTGGGAATCGAGGCTTTGAATATGCCGTCCTTTGCCTCAAGCACCCGAAGGCCAAGAAAGGCATAGATAGGACAGTTGTCTTTTACGCCCGCTTCAAACTTAAGCAAGTCCATACAACGCTCCTTATAAACTCATCCGTGTCACCTTGAGCGTCTCACGCTTTGAGCTCTGATGACAATGGAAGGTGCAAAACCGATGACCCGGGCTAAAACTTTTGAGTTAGAGTCGTGGCGTAAACAGGAATTAACCACTTACGGAGGTTCAATGCGGCGCTACGGTACGACACCCGGGAAACCCGAGGAATATCGCAGTAAGGGACAGCAGGCGGTTACGCCGAAAGATGCCGCGACACTCATCATAGTGAAACAGGGAGACCAACCGCGTTTGCTCTTAGGTAAGCGTGCCATGACGCATAAATTTATGCCGGGTAAATTCGTATTTCCCGGTGGGCGATTGGACTACGTTGACCAACGGCTACGTGTCCCAGTCGAAATCCAAGTACCCGTCATGGAGCGCCTGCGTCGACACACACAGGCACGAACCTCTGATGCCAAACTGAGAGGGCTTGCACTGGCGGCCGTGCGAGAGACCTTCGAGGAAACGGGCTTGGTCTTAGGCACGCCTAGCAAGACAAAAGTGTTAACACGGCACGCCGGATGGCGAGCGTTTTTTAACCACGGCGTTATGCCGCCACTGGGGTCAATGGATTTTATCGCTCGAGCCATCACCCCACCCTATCGAACACGCCGGTTCGATACGCGATTTTTTATGGTTTTCGATGATGTGATTCACAGCGATCCAACAGTGATGTCCGCCGGATCAGGCGAATTGTTAGATCTACACTGGTTGACGCTACAAGAAGCGCGAGAGACGGACCTGCCCGCGATAACGCGAATGGTGATAGACATCGTGGAAAAACGGCTAGCCCTCCCAAAACCGTCGCAGATGGAGGCTGCTGCTCCATTCGTACGGTTCATAAAATCCAAATCTATCGTTTCTGATTTATGATTGGAGGCTCGGGTCGGAATCGAACCGGCGTAGACGGATTTGCAATCCGCTGCATCACCACTCTGCCACCGAGCCTTGAGGAGAGAGTTTTCGAGAAGCGCGCAGTATACAGGCTTCGATTAGATTGTCATCCGGCATTTAACACTGATTCAGTTGGCAAGACGGCTTTGATAACCGTCGCGTGTCCGGCTCGCCTGAAAGACCCACTGCTCTTCTAAACAACGGGCTGCATGAGCATCTGATATCTCAACCGAGTCAAATCCTACGCGCAGCGCCATGGGAAATTGATCAGGCAGCAAATTTCCCGCTGCACGAAGATGCCCCGAATAACCTAGACGTCGCAGTTGACGACCCACAGTCAAAAATCGTCCGTCGGCGAAACCGTCAACTATGATCCGTACACCTGGATCATCGAGCAGGCCCTCAAGCTGTTCTATTCCTGCAGAAACCTCGATGTCAGTAAAAGCAATCTCTTCGGAAGCTCCGAAGTACCCCGAGTTATCGATAATAACCGTCATTACAGATGACTCGATGTAGCAATAATGTCGGAGCGATTGTGCAATCCACATTCGAGCTTTTGCTCTGCACGCCACCGCCCCGCCCTTGCGTGCTCGCCCGCGCGCACAGGCGTAGTACAAGGCCAACAACCGATCGAGGGATAGCCCTGCTTTGCCAATGGATGCGCAGGCAGTGCGTTCGCTACTTTGTAGGCTTCGATATCGTGGTCAGTCCAATCGGCCAGAGGGTTGATTTTTAGCTTCGCTCGGGCCCGATCGACCTCGATACGATGGATGTTAGTGCGAGTAACCGACTGGCTACGTCGTTGCCCCGTAATCCACGCATCATTCATCCGCAGATAGCGATCCAAGACCGATACCTTCCTCAGCTCACAACAGGCATCAGGACTCGTAATATGCAACTGTCTTCCCGAATCAATCCGTTTCGCGGTAAGAGGATCAACAGCCGCAACTCGAATACTTGTTAGGCCCAGGTGGCGCTGCAGCGTCTCTCGATATCGGAGTGTCTCGGAAAAGTGAAATCCCGTGTCAAGAAAGATCACCGGTAATGCAGGGTCAATCTTGCTCATCATGTGCAATAGCACAGCACTATCCGCCCCGAAACTCGATACCACTGAGGGATTGGTAGGGCCGAGTGTCCTCGACAGAATGTGACTCAACATCGCTTCGGCGGATAACCCGCTGACTTCGGTGTTAAGTCGGTCGGCTGTGACACTCAACGCATTTAGATGCTGTTGATTAATCCCGCTTATCGACGACAAACAGGGCCTCCTTAAACGGCTGTGTACCCATACGCACGACCAGCTCTGCGAAGGTCTCAGTCACATCAGCACGCAACAAAAGATAAGCGTCAATCAGCCGGTCAAGAGCGGGCATTAATTCCTCGGCGCTAAAGCCGCGTCCCATCTTTACGCCAATGGCGGCATCAACGGCGCCGCCACCTGCCGACCCACCCAGCGTTATTTGGTAGTTCTCGACGCCAGCCTTATCGAGCCCCAGAATACCGATGTGGCCAACATGATGATGACCGCAGGCATTGATACAGCCGGAGATTTTGATTTTCATAAAGCCAATCTCCGCCTCACGACTCGCGTACCTGAGGGCAATTTCCTGGGCAACTGGAATTGAACGCGCAGTAGCCAAGGCGCAGTAATCCATACCAGGACAAGCGATGATGTCGGACAGTAACCCAATGTTTGCTACCGCTAATTTGGCTTTTTGTAACCTTCGAAAAATCTCAGGAAGATCACCTTGCGCAACGTGAGGCAACACAACGTTTTGCTCATGACTGACACGAAGCTCATCGTGCCCAAAGGTCTGAGCCACATCAGCCATGGCTCGCATTTGTTCAGAAGTTGCATCGCCGGGTGTTTCGCCATGGCCTTTGAGACTAATCGACACACTCGCGTAGGACGGGTGCTTATGAGGGCTGACATTACGTTCGATCCAGATCTTAAAATCGATGTCAGTGTCGAGCAGCTCCAAATAAGGCTCGCGAGATTTTTCATCGTACTCCGGGGGTGAAAATTGGTGGCGGAGACCATCGAGCATCGTCATGACCTGGTTATTAAAGCCCGCCTTGATGCTCGGAAAGACCGATTCGACCTTGGTCCTAAACGCCTCAACCCCCATAGCAGCCACGGTAATCTTTATCCGAGCTTTATATTTATTGTCACGGCGACCGGCCATATTGTAGACCGACAAAATCGCCTCCAAATACGGTAGTAGATCCCCTTCGGGCAGTGCCGGGTGCAATTCCTGGCCAATAACGGGCGTTCGACCCAAACCACCGCCAACGAAGACTCTAAAAGCGTGCTTTCCCTGATGATCTATGAGTTGCAGTCCGATGTCGTGTGCACGAATGACTGCGCGATCATCGGCACTCCCCGTAATCGCTATTTTAAATTTTCGAGGTAAAAACTGAAATTCGGGATGGTCGGTGGACCATTGTCGGATCAGCTCCGCGTACGGCCGAGGATCCGCTATCTCATCGAGCGCCGCGCCAGCAAACTGGTCGGTAGTGACATTACGGATGGTATTGCCACTGGTCTGAATAGCATGCATGTCCACGTCCGCGAGCGCACTGAGGATGTCCGCTGTATCTATCAGACGGGGCCAATTGAACTGGATGTTTTGCCGCGTTGTGAAATGGCCGTAGCCCCTATCCCAACGGTCAGCGATGTATGCCAGCATGCGCATCTGATCACTCGAGAGCGTTCCGTAGGGAATCGCGACCCTCAGCATGTAGGCATGAAGCTGCAAATAAACCCCATTCATGAGTCGGAGCGGTTTGAACTCATCCTCTGTCAAGGCACCCGACAAACGACGATCCAGTTGCTCTCGAAACTGCTCTACACGATCGCGTACAAAAGCCCGATCAAACTCCGAGTATGCGTACATTAACTGACCACCTTATTACCACTGTGTTCTTGCTTACCGTGGAAGTAATTACTCGGCCCCCTGCGCCTGAACTCTTCTCGATAGTGCTTTGGCACAATTGATGCGCCAGGTACGTCGTTTAAGACCGCAACCTCCATGAGATAAGGCCCTATCACCTCTGACTCGATCGCCACCTGCGCCAATACAGCTTCCGCCTGCTCTGCCGTCTGATATACCTGTGATGTAACAAGTGTAGGTAACCATGTATGGAGCGGGCTGAGGTATACAACCTCACCCGACAGCAGATCGTTTGCTGTAATCACAACGGGGGCTTTAAGGCCGGCCATCTGACACCGCCCTTAAATCTGACGGAGAGACGCTAATGCGTGCTGCCGTCTCACCGATTCCAACTAAAATAATAAGTGGCCCGCCCCACTGCTCTTCTTTCAACTGTTGCGCAAACTTGGCCAAGGTCGAAACAAAGTGTCGCTCTGATGAGCGAGATATATTTTCAATACAGGTCACAACAAGGTTGCTGTCTGCACCTGCCATTAACAAACGCCCCTGCAGAAACGGTGCTGAAGTTCGCCCCATATAAATAGCTAAGGCTTGACCTGAGCGGACAAGCTGGCGCCAGTCATGCTCTGCGTAGCCTTTCGCGTCGTGGGCGGTCATAAACGTGATACTGGAGTTTCGCTCCCGCCGGGTGAGCGACTGTTTGACTGCCGCTGCCGCTGCCGCGGCCGACGTGATGCCAGGGACGATAGCGCTTTCAATACCCACTTGATTGAGGGCCTCGAGCTCCTCATCAAGCCTGCCAAATATCGAAGGATCACCGCCCTTCAGACGAACCACTTGGAGACCCAGCTGGGCCTCTCGAACAAGGTGTTCGTTTATTTCGGTCTGGCTGACATGGCGGCCAAATC
>ERZ802822.760-NODE-760-length-21779-cov-12.661644_pt1 | contig 21779 bp, 26 predicted proteins | sample MGYA00345649_ERZ802822 | MGnify/ENA primary metagenome ERZ802822 (study PRJEB30503, sample SAMEA104212359) | marine metagenome | biome: Westerlies Biome; feature: [SRF] surface water layer (ENVO:00010504) within the epipelagic zone...; material: water...
AGCTGGCTTTCGGTTGCACTGTTTATTCCGATCGGAGCTCTGATTAGCTCCAGTGAACTGACTCTGATCAACGGTCTCACCAAGGTGAAAGACTCTGCAAATCGATGGCGCATCTTGGAAAGCTCAAGCGCCATTGGCGGATTAATTGGCAGCATCGGGCTGGGACTGTTCTGTCAAATTTTTGGTTTGACTTGGGCATTACCAGTGGTTTGCGTTGGCTTGTTCTCGTTAGCTCTGCTCCATTTGCGGCAACCACCAACGCTTCAAGCGACTGCATGAGCACATTGTGTTGAATGCCGAAGAGACAGCAAATCTGCTGCTGAGCAGCAGCATCCTTTTGGCTTCTCTGTTGGATCGAATCATTGGAGACCCACCGGGTTGGATTCATCCCGTCGTGGTGATGGGGTGGTGCATCAGCAAACTGCAGCGAATCACAGAACGCCACCTCAGCCACCAACAAGCCTTGAGATGGGCAGGGTTAGGCATCACGATTGGGCTTGTTGGGGGCTCACTTCTGTTCGGCCAAGTCATCGAAGGCGTTGCTCGATGGGCCGTTGCGCAGAACAGCTGGACAACCAAGTTCATGGGGGTCGCGCTGCTCACCACGGCACTAGCCAGCGCCTTAGCAGGGAGAAGCCTTGAGCAGGCTGTCAACACGGTGCTGATGAGCTTGCCAAAGCCGCCTAACGACGATGTACGCCCAGCACGTCAGGCCTTGGCATGGATTGTTGGACGAGATACGCGTGCGTTGAATGGTGAACAGATCCTGCGTGCTTGCGCCGAAACCTCCAGTGAAAACGCTGTGGATGGCCTCTTTGCCCCCTTGTTCTGGATGTGGGTCGGTGCACTTCTATGGATGATCAATTCAGAGTTACCCGGTCCACTGGCACTGGCCTGGGCCTTTAAAGCGTCCAGCACACTCGACTCGATGCTTGGTTACCGCAGGGGAAAGCTGAGGTGGCTTGGCACAGCAGGAGCTCGACTCGATGATCTGATGACCTGGTTGCCGTGCCGACTGGTGATGGTGAGCTTGCCGATGGTTAGCCACCCCTTTTGGAGGTGGGCTCATCTCATCCATGCCGCCGAGACCGATGGACGATTTGATCCTTCTCCAAATGCGGGGCGATCAGAGGCGATTTATGCCCACTGCACAGGCATCAAAATGGGAGGCGCTAACAAATATGGAACCAAGTGGGTAGACAAGCCCGTTTTGGCAGGTCAATACCTGTGTCCAGACCACACCAAAATCAAGGATTTGCAGCGACTGAGCCAACGGTTGCTCCAACTCTGGATTGTGGTCTGCACTGCAGTGATTTTGATGGTCTTATCGATGAAATCAGCTTTTCAGTAAGCACCACGATCCATCGGGAGTAACAACACTCCAAAAGTTCTCAAAATAATGGCGCAATCCAGGGCGAATGACCGGCCTCGGGCATAAGCCAAATCGAGCTTGACGCGCTTCTTGTAGCTGAGATTATTTCGGCCACTAACTTGCCAGATCCCAGTAAGGCCAGGACGCACAGCCGCTACTTCATCCATATAAGGGCCATAACGAGCTAATTCCTTGTCGACAATCGGCCGAGGTCCAACCACACTCATCTCTCCACGCAACACATTGATGAACTGCGGTAATTCGTCGAGGCTCGAACGTCTTAAAAACTTTCCAACCCATGTAATCCGCGGGTCGCTCTTGAGCTTGAAATCACGTTCGTACTCAGCTCTGAGCTCGGGATCTTCGGACAAAACCTTCGCAAGCACCACATCCGCATCAGGCCGCATGGTGCGGAACTTGATGCAACCAAACCGTCGGTAATCCCGACCAACACGACGCTGAACGTAGAAAACAGGGCCAGGTGAGCTGAGTTTGATCAAACAGGCCAAGAGAAGAAGCACTGGCGATCCCAAGCCCAAAACAGCGAGGGAAAACACCACATCACCCGTGCGCTTCAGTCCTCGTCCTCTTCTGCTCTGCTGACGAATCAATGTTCCAGCAGTGAGGGTGGAGGGTGGAGCTGAAATCACAGCCAAATGGGGCCGATAAGCCCCCCTACCGATCCCCAAACCGGTGGTTTTACGCAGAGAGGGCCGGGGGGCCGTCGTCAAAGGCTCAGTTTGCGTCTCAACACACTCAACGTCAGGACAACAGCCCTGGCACCTCGGCGGGGTCACTCGCCGCAACGGCACAGCCAGCCTGATGGTTGCCCCATGACCGCCGCATGGACGCCTCAAAACGGGCGGAAAAAGCCTCAGGCCGAAAGCGTTCAGCCCACAACCTGATGCTGTCTGAACTGAACGGCTTCAACCGTTGCTGCTGCTGAAACCACTCAACGGCCTGAACGACCGATTCCACAGATTGGTCGGGGAAGAGCACACCTGTGGGCTGTGAACAGCCAGCCGCAGCGCAGCGCACCGTGTCGAGCAAACCCCCACGACCGAGACCGATGACTGGAGCGCCTGCTGCCATGGCTTCGACCGGGGCAATCCCAAAGTCCTCGAGCCCCGCATACACAAAAGCGCGACAGCGCGCCATCAACGTCTCCACCTGTGCCTGGGATTGACGCCCTAAAAGCGTGACGTTGGCTCCGGCGAGCTCCTCCAATCGCAGGCGCTCTGGGCCATCGCCAACAACCAACAACGGAAGGCCAAGCCGATTGAACGCCTCAATGACCAAATCGACACGTTTGTAAGGAACCAGTCGGCAAACACAGAGAAAGCTGTCATCGCGAGCGGACTGCCATCGAAAGCGCGACACATCGACGGGGGGATGAATCACTTCAGCCTCCCGTCCCCAGAACTTGCGAATCCGTCGAGCGGTGAAGCGGGAATTAGCAATGAGATGATCCACCCGCTGGGCGCTGAGTTGATCCCATTGCCTCAACACATGCAATTGCCAACGAATGAGTGGACCTAGCCCCCGTCGGGCCAAGGCTGAGCGACGGAGGTAGGCATGCATCTGATCCCAGGCGTAACGGACCGGTGTGTGCACATAACTGATATGAAGTTGGTCAGGCGAGGTGAGCACTCCTTTGCCGACGAGATGACTGCTGCTGATCACCAAATCAGCATCGCCAAGATCGATCTGCTCAATGGCCATGGGAAGGAGTGGCAAATATTGCTGCACATGACTCACTCCCCAGGGCAAATGCTGAATCGGACTGGTGCGGATCGACCGGCCCGACAGCCAACTGCCTCGGCGTCCGCTTTCACCATCAACAAGAGCCGCCAAAATCGGTTGCCGATCGAGGTCGGTCAGCAAGCGATCCAAGGCCTCAACCACAAGCTCAGCACCACCCGTCGATCTGGGGGTGAACCATTCATGAGCGAGAGCGATGCGCCGGGGCAACGCATCGGAGGCCGGCGACATGATCATTGACGAAGTATCCATACAAATTCTCTCAGCTCGTTGCAGGTTCAGAACGAGCTCACGATGCTGGTGAACATGTACAGCTCGAACCTAACGATCAACACCCTCCTCGAGGAGGCGTTGAACGAACCGGACATCGGCACGACAAGCCGATTCCGATGGCATGCAACTGCCATCGGAATCGCTGCCCTATGGACGGAAAGCAATACACCGAGCACTCCACCCTTTGAGGATGCCCTCCAAGAAGGATTGACAGTGGGCTTGGATCTCAGCAGAGAAGAGCGCGAATTTCATCAAGTGGAACAAGGACTTGTTCTTCTCTTTCACTCTTGAGGTGACGCAAGCCAGGGCCATGTCCAACAGAAGCATCAACGCGATCGACCAAGCCACACCATCAACCTGCCAGCCATTGGATTCCAAGCAGGGAACATCTTTTCTCCAGCGCTGATGATCCATAACGCCCTGACGCTGGGGTGCAGAGCTAGACGGACTTGCAAACGGTTGGAATCGTGATCGAATCACCACATATCCAGTGGGCGTCCATCCACTACCCCCTTGCGGAAAGATTCACTTTTGCCAGCTTCAATGCCTCTTCACAGGCCTTGCGATCGTCAGAATCAATATCCCCCTGACCACCATTCAAACGGGCTTCAAGAAAGGCAATTTCGTCCATCCAATACGCCTTACCCTTCGGCTGTTCAGCAGTCATCCCAATCAAAATGACGATCACAACTATTCTGACAAATACACGCTTGATTCACAATGGGATAATGGACGAATAGAGACCACCCTCTGCACAACTTCAACAATGATCAACACAGCAAACTAGCCAGGATGTTGAAAATTTTCATTGGCGTCGTCCTTGGATATCTACTCTTCACGTCACCTCAAGCAAGACGTATTACCGGACAACTGCTTCGCAGTGCAGCTGAAGTGATCTCACCAGAGACCAAACCAGCACTGAACGAGTCCGATACAAAGAAGGACAACAGACCACTCAGAACTGAGCATCCTGACGCGCAATGAAAAAGCACTTGCTCATCGTCGCAACGTATTGGCTTGGAGGATTTACTGCACTGATGTTAACCTTCTATCTAATCATTTCCTTAAGATAAGGACATTTCTTTCAATCTCTTTGTTTCACAGATCCATTCCATAGAGGGCTTGAAAGCAAATTTTTTAAAAGATCAAGCAGCCTCCACCCAGAATCGGTCAACCTGTCAGATTGAATGCCAAGAAGATACTCATGCTGAACACCTCGACCACGCTGTCGAGAGCAAATAATCATCACATCATCGTATTGAATTGGGAAATCACTTGTAAATCTCACATCAAGAATCCCTTCCGCAATAAAAAGGAGGAAATCACAAACAACTTGATTGATATATTCCTCACAATCCTGCAAGTCTCCAGAGCAAATCATTTGCTCCCTTGTTTGCGGAGTATACGTAACAAATGAAAAGAAGAAGCGGGACTGGGTTGGTTGAAGATAGATCCGATGAAATGGTTTGTTTGACATTTCAATTCTTAATCATCACAGCAAAGTCTCTGAACACCACGCCAGCCAAGTGATTGGCTTTCAACATTTGTAATATCATCAATATCTACGAACCAGAGCGAGTCTTCAAATCGAGCCATTCTTTCCCATAGGAATCCTTGAACCAAGACGAATTGTATTTGCGAAGTCCGAACGCACAGTATGCCGTACTTAGCCCTTCTCCAAGACGTTTAGAAAACATTTTACTCTCAACTTCGTCTGTCGTGAACTCAGCAGAAACAACATCCATCACCCGCTGCTCAAACTCCACTTTACCGAGCAGAAAACGCTCGGACTCAACACAAACCTTGAGCTGCCGCAGTGCCTCGTCAATCGCCAAGACGCGGACGGGCTGTCCTCTCTCGTAGCGGCGGTAGTTCGACGAGACAGTCTTGGGCTTGTCCTTGCATTTATATTTCTTCTTTGCTTTATCGGAATCTTTTTTGAGTTTCTTGAACTCTTTATGAAACTCTGCAAGGTCATCCAAACCAGGCTTGATCCGAAATGAGGGATCAAGTAAATCCTGTTTTAAGGCATTCAGAACAGAATCTTTCGCGCGATCACCAACCATCGCCTCAGCGATAAACAGAATCAGTTCTTCACGCCTGAACTCAAGATGGGATGTGTATCGCGTCTTTTGCAAAGCACCCACACAAGAGCGATACGTACTGTTGGTCACCTTGGTGTCTGCAATCGCCCGCTCAACAATCTCCTCAACATCCTCGCGCTGTTCCATCGGCAATGTTTGAAGCAGCGATAACGCTCTTGGTTTACCAAGCACCCAGCGGACTAAGGCACGCTTCTTTGCCCCTTGAACAAATCGCTTGTCATAGCTTTTATCGCCTGATGATTTCATCAGAGAGTTGATAGCGATCGGAATTTCTAGGGAGCAGTGGCTGAGCAACTCATGGGCAACATTTCCCGGATCCGACAACGACGATTTCTTAAGACGGGCCAACACGTCATCGACGCGTTCATGACTGAACGCATCCCAACATGACTGAATGCGAGAGCTAACGAAGGTTCTGTAGTCTTTGCGGAGGAAGCACCATGCCCTTAAAACCAAAACTCCATCGTCATATTCGTACACTTCTTCAGTTCGAATCATCCGGGACGATGATTCACCTGTTTTGCTGACGTAATTGATCTGTAGAGTATCTGAGACGAGAAACTTATTGCAACAGATCGGGCTTTTGTTGATCGCCTCAATCTCGACTGTTGTGCGCTGAACTCCCGAGGCCAGCGGCAGATCAGCTTTGGAGCCCTTGAATCGCTCAAGAAGTGGAGTGGCAGCTCTGGTCGAAGAGCGAGACAGGGTGCGGGCTCCTTTTAAGCCGCCATAAGGCCTAACACGCAAGGCGTGCCTGAGGTTTTCATAGGACGACTCCCCAATGACACGTTTCAGCAATTGACGCGCAGATGCCCTTAATCCCATCTCAGATCAACAACGTTTTCAGAGTTTAAACCGGTCAAAATGATTCGGCCTAACGGGCAGCACCACCTCAAAGCCCAAGACGAGGGCTCCATCCCACAAAGAATTCAATCAATCAAGCCAAACGGATTCAATTTTGATCTAAATTCAACTCAATCGTCCAGCATCCCTCAACAACAAGGCATGAGAAATAATCCACTAAAGAACAACAATTAAAAACGAGCTCGCCATGATTTCAAACGCCTCACAGAATAGAAGAAATCGCATTGAAGCCAACTTTGAACGTTGGCTATGGCGCTTTCGCCTGATCAGCATTATTCCTGTTTTAATGAGTCTTTTAGGCAGTATAAGCTGCTTCGCACTAGGTACTCAGGAGGAATTATCCGCACTGCACAAACTTTTTCATGGCCATTTTGACTCCGAAAAGAGCATTCTCCTTCTTGGAAAAGTGGTGGGAGGAATTGATTACTATGTCATTGGAATTGCATTGCTTATTTTCGGCTATGGCGTCTACGAGCTAATTATTTCCGATATCGACCCACGTTTACAAGACCTTACTAACGACAGAAGAAATATTCTTAGCATCAATTCCCTCGAAAGCTTGAAGCAAAAACTAACCAACGTTATTATTGTCGCCTTAATTGTTACAGCATTTAAGCTAATGATCAGCTTCGAAGTCGATTCAATTTCCGAAGTGCTTCAGTATTGTGGATGCGTTTTAATGCTTTCATTTAGCGCATGGCTTGTTGGCAAAAATGACAACCACTAATAGATCCTAAACGATGATCATGAAATCTTCAAAAGCGATCCACAGGACTTAGATATAAGCGCCGAATAAGTTATTAAATCGATAAAGCTTAAGCCCAAAACACCTTTTATTTCAAAACCCAAGCACTAGCTTGATGCCTTACAGGCCTCACTGCTGTACTGAATCAAGCTAAGTGGCTTCACTCAAGTCGGCCAAAATCTTCATGACCCGACACTTAAACAATTTCAAATGAATTTTTATTGTTCTTTGTTGTCTTACAACTGGCATCACACCCAAGATTGAAGAAATAAAACGTACGTAAAATTGAAAGTCCCGGAAATCCCGATAAATGAAGCCGAGCGCCTGAAAGCACTCAGTGAATACAGGATTCTTGGGACAAAACCTGAACAGAGTTACGACGATATTACGAAAATAGCTTCTCTCACCTGCGAAACACCGATCGCCCTCCTCAGCCTGGTCGATACCGATCGCCAATGGTTCAAATCAAAAGTGGGCGTTGATGTTAAAGAAACAGTACGAGACTGGTCGTTCTGTGCCCATGCGATTCACTCCCCTGATCCATTAATTATTGAAGATGCCCTTGAAGATGAGCGTTTTTTTGATAATCCGCTTGTACAAGGAGAGCCTCATATCAGGCTTTATGCAGGCTTTCCTTTACAAAACGACCAAAATCATCGTATTGGGACCCTTTGCGTCATTGATCGAAAACCCCATGGCCTAACGGATAATCAGTACAACATCATGGAATCACTTGCAAGGCAAGCCGTTTCTTTTCTTGAATTAAGGAAACGATCAATCAAGCTGATTGAATCTTTTTGCTCGCTAACAGAAGCAGGAGGCATCATCAGCACTTGTTCCTACTGCAGAAAAGCAAAAGATACGAGTGGTCACTGGATGCATCTCGATAAATATTTATCATCACGCACCAATTTAAACTTCAGCCATGGAATTTGTGATATATGCATTGAAGAACATTTCCCTGACGTACTTCAAGCCTGGAAAGCAGAAGAGCAAGCCAAGGTCAAAGAGGAATCAATACATTCAAAGTAATTTGAATTCAAGCCAATGATTAGCCATACCTAGACAAAATATTTCAACGATCGAGCTGAGAGTAATACCAAGCAAAATGGCCAGAAGAAAGCAAACAGTTCCTGATCTTTTTAAACGAAGAGGAAGAACTTCCAGTTGAAGTCGAAAAAGAACTGCTGAAGACGACTTTGGATGAGCATCTTGACTGTGGCGAGTTTTCTTGTCTGTGAACCCCTGAAACTCTCCACGACCTGACCTGACGAGGTTTGAGCATCGAAACGATGTCGTGTTGTGCAGGCTCAGAAGGCACCTTCGAGACACAAAAAAGGGGACGGTATCCCTATCGCCCCCAAAGAATTGAAAGTGTTGCCCGGAGCAATACGACCAAGCAACCACCACCATCACCGATGAGCAGGTGGTGCCGTGGCTGCCGTGAGCGTTTTCAAAAAAAAGACCCAGGAGTGCTTGACCTCCTGGGACAGTTCTCATGACGCGACCGGCCCAAGGCCAATCCCTAAGCATTATTACTCACGGAGTGCCGGCCGTCGTCAACGATGAGCGCCAGCACCCCAGGCGACAGGAAAGTTCGATAAGGCACAAAAATAGGAAAGTCGCCCCAGAGGTCTTTCCGCCTCCTAACGAGATGCCATATACCGAATCACTCCCAGGGTGACCATCAGCACGATCCCTGCATTCCAAATGGTCGAGGAAGAAAGCATTCCGAATGAACTGTCTCCTTATAAGAAAGGGGGGCTGCACCCCCCAAAAAAGTCGTTGAGTCCTAGTTTCTCGACTGGTAAGTCTCTGACCTCATCTCTTGCTTCATAGCAACGAAACCAAAGGCAATTGCTGCAAGGGAGATGGCAGAAACAACAGTGGCAGAGATCTGGATGACGCCATAGGCGAGCATCGCTTTCTTCTTGCCACCACAATTCTGCTTGCTGGAGTTCTCATCGATCAAGACTCGAAAATGTCTGTGATGAACGATTTGGATCATGGATGTGCCCCTGAGACACATTTCAAAAGGGATAACCGCCCATAAGTTCAGACCCTGGGAACAATGTGAGACACCAGATCGGCATTGATCCATCTGACCGTTCCGTCATCAACATCTACCACCTGAAAAAGGGTTGAGACCTTGTTTTTTTTGACCCCCATCGACATGAATGACATCTGCCATCCACCAGGAGTGATACTTATAAGATCGCACTAAAGAACCTTTACAGGCAAAGAAAACAGGCACACTTGGAGATCGCATGAGACAAGTCAAAATCAGTTCAGTCCAATACGAAATGCTTGTGGCATTAGGCAAACGATGAAAGCACTTGCCCCCAACAGGTGTTTTCAATGCCTGTGTAGACAATGGGTTTGATACAAAATTATCTTTTTAAGCGTGTATATTGAAACACCAAAAAATATCTTGATACCTACATCTCACAATCAATAATGTCTTCTAGCTTGAACAATGAAATAAATTCAATTTTATTAGCATCCCATATCTCATGATCGTCTTGTCTATCAACTATTGCAACGACGCGATTTACAACATAACCTGCTTCTCTCAAAACATTCACTGCTTTAACTGCACCACCTCCTGTTATAGTTACATCATCCAATACTGTAACTATTGAACCTTTCGGTGGTTTATTCCCTTCAATAACTTCTTTTGTTCCATATTCTTTTGGATTTTTTCTTACAATCAATGCATCTATATGCTTGCCAGTGTAATATGCTTTCTGCGCAATACCACAAACTAAAGGGTCAGCACCTAGCGTAAGTCCGCCGACTGCTACAGAATTATCTTCAACATGCTCTATCATTAAATGTGAGCAAAGTGCATTACCTTCACACGATAATGTAACAGGTTTACAATTCATATAATGCTCTGATTCTTTGCCAGACGACAAAGTAAATTTACCGTGCCTATATGCTCTTTCTTTCAAGAGGTGGAGCAATGTTTTTCTATGTTTTTCCATGGTCGCATTATACCAGAAAAATTTATTCCTGCAACTAGCAACTCTTTATTTAAGTCCTTTGCCATGCCAACACCTATCTCTGAACCTTGATTACCCGCAAACATTGTTACCCAACCAGCAGCAACCCAACCATTAATGGGATTTTAAGCGACACTGGTATCAACACTCCCCCCCCAGCAGGTATTTTTTTAATGTCTGTAAATCAATGATGGGTCCCTTTGGCCTCCACTGTATGTCTTTTTAGACCAATATTCTATTTTCTCAAAAAAATCCCCCAGGATTTTTTTGAGGTCCCAGGGGTCAAGTCATCAGTCAAAGTTTTTATTGCAGACCGAGTAGGTCTTGCCAACGTTGGACCATAAACTTCAGACGTGTTCTCTTCCTATCTCTTGGATCTTTGTTGTGCTCCTTGCTCCATACCTTGAGAAGATTCCACTCGTCCCTTACTTTTTTTAGAGACCACTTCCCAACTCCTTGTCCATAGACACCAATACGGACATCCACCACAGAACTCTTCCGTCTAGGGGGAAACCGCATCCGACCCATCACAAGGAAGAGGGAATCAACGCAACTTTGCTTTTGCCTCTTCTCCGTTGCCTTAAAGCAACGAACTTGTAAGTCAGAGAGGGACACCTAAAGATTCCACACACACTTCCACCCACACATTTGCGGGAAAACCTGGTTTCTCCTGGGATGAACCAAGACCACTAAGCACTAAAAAAAGTCCCTCACCGCAATAGGTTTGGGACATCAGAAGACCTTTCAGGACTGACTTAGAACGGAGAGGGAGGGATTCGAACCCTCGAGGGTGTTACCCCTACACGATTTCGAGTCGTGCGCGATCAACCGGGCTCTGCCACCTCTCCATAACGTCAAAAAGACGCCCAACGATCTTAGAGGCCCACCCCCATGGGGTCTTTCGCCTCATGACGACGCAACCAACGTTGCTGATCACCTGTGGGACGAAAACCCAGCCATGTTCCTGCCCATCGACCTGATCCAGCACCAACCGAACGCTTTAGGGCCCAAAGCGCCTGAGGCGTGGCCAGCAGACGCCATCGCTGCTGGCCAGCTTGCAACTGGAACGCCTGCCCCCTGTTGGTCAGCAACGAAAGCGCAAGACCATCGCTTTGCAAGCGTTGTCCCCTAACCAGGGGCAGTCGTCCCTGATGGGGAGCCTGGACATGCTCCGCAATCGAGCTCCAGCAGGCCATCGCCTCCGAAGCAACAGGATCCAACAGAACAATCCAATCCAAACGTCGATGGCCATGGGCATGGGCCAGTTGCTTCGCAACGCGACAACTGTGCGAATCGGCATTGGTGCTCACTAAGGCCGCCCTACCGCGATGGCGGGCCAGCAGCCAGTGACGTCCAAACCGCGTCGCGGCCACAACGCCATCCCCCAGCTGCACAACGCCATGGAGCACAACGGCGCTGACAAGAGCCACGACGGCCACACCACGCAGTCTGCGCAACGGGGTGATGAGCCAAGGGATCAACCCAACGACCATCAAAAACACCACCCAAGGCTGCGGGTGACCGGTGAGCAATTGAGCCGCGGGCCAATGGCTAATCCAGTGCACCAAAGCGATCAAAAGTCCCGCCAGCTGCTGCACGGGCCAGGCCAACACCACCAACAGTGGGTGCGGCAAGATCAAGGCCATCACCGCTAAGCCCATCGCCGACAAGGTGAGGGGAGCCAACAAGGGCGCAGCCAGCAGATTGGCCACAAGCGCATAAAGCGGTGTGGATCCGAAATGCAGCAGTTGCAGCGGCAGGGTCCAAACCAAGGCCGCGCAAGACACCGCGATCCCGGAAGCCAGCCAACGCATCCGCGATGGACAGCTCAGCAAGAGATGTTTCTCGAAGCCTGGGGCCGACAGGGTGAGACCAGCCGTGGCGGCAGCACTGAGCTGAAAGCCAATGGAGTGAGCCCAAGCGGGACGAAACAACAACATCAGGATCAAGGTGAGTAGCAACACCCCCACACCCCGACTGCGCTGATCCGATTCGCGGATGAGCAGGGCGGTCGCCCCCATCAACACCGCACGAACCACCGATGGTTGCCCCCCCGCGAGGGTGAGAAAGACGATCAAGGCACAACATCCGAGCAACACCCGCAACGGACGCGATAAGCCGCGGCCAACGGCCAAGACGGAGCCAAGAACAACCGACAAATGAAATCCAGACGCCGCTAAGGCATGGGATAAGCCAGCCACACGAAAGGCTTCGCGCAACTCAGCAGGAAGTTGGACCTGGGCGCCGCCGAGGACCAGGGCCGCGAGCAAACCACCGCGTTGCAAACCCGCCACCTGCTGAAACCTTGCCGCGATCAACCGGCGTGCATCTGCAATCGGAGTCCAAGACTGGTGCAACACCTGCCACTGGCGCGCCCGAAGTTGACTCCAACTACCGAGCCGTTGGAGACGCTTTGCAGGCCCGAACACAAGGGGGTGAACACTGGACTGCGGTGCCGCCAACGCGCCAGTCAGTTTCAACTGCCAGCCCTGCTGTGGAGGGTTTGGGCAGGGTCGTAAAACAACCTCGGTTAAACCTCGGTAGCGCCGGCCATCGATGCGTTCCACATCGATCAAGGCAGAACAGCTGGTTTCAAACACTCGAGCATCGGCTTGCAACCGACCGATGAGCTCAACCGTGCGGCCAATCAACAGGGATGGATCTTGCGCGCCTGGTGATGGTGCCCCCCAAAGCAGCCCCTTGAGCAGCAACAACAGGCAAAGCCCGCAGGCGATGTAATCAACAGATAGACGCTTTGGCAGACCGCTCCGAGCAGCTCAGGGGAGTGTTCCCCGCCAGCCATCGCTGGTGGTTAGTCACTTGGGAGCAGCGGAAAGCCCAAGGACTCTCGTTCGGCCAACCAGCCCTCTGCCACCTTGCGAGCCAGGTTGCGAATGCGACCGATGGTGGCGGTACGTTCCGTCACCGAGATCACACCACGCGCCTCAAGCAGGTTGAACGTGTGGCTGCACTTGAGTACGAAATCAAGGGCCGGTGCCGGCAACTGCTTGTCAATCAGGTCAGACGCCTCAGCCTCGTAGATGGAGAACAGTTGCTTGAGCCGCTCTGGGTTGGAGGCCTCAAAGTTGTACTGGCATTGACCTTTTTCGAAGGGAAGCCAAATGTCGCCGTACTTACGGTCGGCATTCCAGCTCAGATCCCAAATGCTCTCCACATCCTGGAGATACATGGCCAAACGCTCAAGGCCGTAGGTGATCTCAATCGAGACGGGCTTGCAATCCAACCCGCCGCATTGTTGGAAATAGGTGAATTGGGTGACTTCCATGCCATCCAGCCACACCTCCCAGCCCACACCCCAGGCCCCAAGGGTGGGGGATTCCCAGTTGTCCTCAACAAAGCGAATGTCGTGATCAGCCGCCTTAATTCCCAACGCCTCTAGGGAGGCGAGGTAGGTCTCCTGAATCGAATCCGGTGAGGGTTTGATCAGCACCTGATATTGGAAATAATGCTGAGCTCGGTTGGGGTTATCTCCATAGCGGCCATCCGTCGGACGGCGACAGGGCTCGGGGTAAGCCACAGCCCAGGGCTCAGGCCCAATGGCACGAAGCACCGTATGGGGACTCATCGTGCCCGCCCCTTTTTCCGTGTCGTAGGGCTGCAGCAACAAACAGCCTTGGTTGGCCCAAAAGCTGTTCAGCGTGCTGATGATGTCTTGAAAGTGCACTGGGGGGCGCGGGTGCCTGAGGCCTGATTCTGCCGAGTGGTCATCCCCCCCTGCCCATCAGCCTGCGCATTCGACGCCAAACCCGCTGACGCAACTGTTCAGAACGAGACAGTCGACTGTCGTATTCAGGACGCTTCCACATTCGTTGCCGCCCAGCAAATTCTCCGATGATGTTGATGCTTCGACGTCGTTCGATCGGCTGCAGACGAGGCGACACGCTATGGACCGCCCCAAAAACATTGAGGAACAAACAGAAGGTGTTGGGTCGATACGGGATGGTGCGCACCGGCGTATGCAATGCGGAGGGCAGTTGTCGGCCGGTCGCCTTATCGAGTCGACGGATTGGCTGATCAAGCCGATGAACCGTGAAGTCACCACCAGCAGCTCGGTCCTCAGGCTTCCGCATGTAGAGCAACCCGGCATAGATCTCCTTCGGGTTATCGACGTGAGCGGGCTGAGTGGTGGCCTCAGCACCCACCGGCTCATTCAGCACGAATTGGCAATCGGTCACCAGGTCACCCCGTGGTCCCATGCGTCGAGGCGTCACCGATCCCTGCCACAACTGATGCAGTTGTTCTGAACCGATTGCTCTTAACAACTGAGGTTCAAATAAACGAACAACATCTCGCAGGTAGTCCGAGCTTGTGTGAAACCGCAAAAAGTCGACCCAAATCGGGGCAAGATCCCCCCACTGCATGGCCTCCGCCACCTTCAAACGCCGGGTCGGACTCCCAGCATCCAGCCGCTGAATCCGCTCCAGCATCCATTGCTCCGGAAACGTTGCCTCGAGCTCTTGGTAGAGGGCATCCGGAAGCGCTTGTTCCACACAGGCATGGGGGTAGGGATCGGTCTGAATCGATCGCACCGCCTGTAAACAGCTCAGACGCTCCCCCATGACATCACCCCATCAGGGACGAGCTTGGCAGAGCTCAAGCCTGCAGCTCTAAGCAGCGACACAAATGATCAATGGCGTGCTGGCGATGACGCTGCATTGGGCTCAGCCCGATAACCCCCAACCAGAAACGGCCATTGTCCTGACAGACCAACACGGGCTTCGCTGCTCCTTTGCCGTGGGAGTCCAGCAACGACATACAAAGCTTTTCAGCCACCTCAGCCCCCTTGGGTCGCTGGCGCAAACGTCGCAACAACGGGTCGACCTGAGAAAACGAAACAAAGCTGGCTCGCTCGGAGTCGGTCACCAGGATCAAGCCATCGAGCCACTGCACGTCTTGCAGCAGATCCTCAATGTCGGACAACAAATTCGGGAGAGGAAAAGCCAAGAGGGATCCTCCTTCTTTATCTTTTCTTCAGCTTCTATAGAACGAGTTGATGGCTGGCCGCAAGCCGCGCAAGCAAAGCTTCATGCGCGGAGCATGAGACAGCCCATTTGCCCCCCAACCATGGGCTGATGCTGAACCTCTGAAAACCCAGCTCGACGGGCCAAAGCCTCCTGTTCATGCCCCATCGGGAAGCGCTGCAAACTCTCCTCGAGGTAGGCATATTCATCCTTTAAGCCCACGGAAGCAGCGATCGGAACCACCAGTCTGCGGAGGTAAAGGCGCTGAAACTGCGCCGCTGCCGTGCCGGGCAGCAAACGATTGAAATCGAGCACCGCTGCGCGGCCGCCCCGTTTCAACACGCGACGCATTTCTTCAAGACCACGGGCGGGATCAGCCAGGTTTCGCAAGCCATAGGCCATCACCAAGCCATCGGCACTGCCCGATGACAATCCCGTCTCCAGGGCATCACCTTGTTGAAACCTCACCGGTAACCACGGCTGACGCTGCTGACGCGCCTCAGCCAGGTGCAGAGGGGCCGCTGCAGCATCCACACCAATCACCCGCCCACCGGGACGCACACAGCGGGCAAGCTCCAAGGCCAAATCACCGGTGCCGCAGCACAAATCAAGCCAATGCTCGCCAGCGACAGGCCTCAACGCACGGACCACTTGCCGCTTCCACTGCCGATGCAAGCCAAAACTCAGAACATCATTGAGTCGGTCGTACCGAGGAGCAACAGCATCAAAAAGCTGCTCAACAGCAGTGGGATCTCCAGGTTTCATGGTCGGATGTTGAGACCACGAGCCAATAAATCGGCTTTGATTTGCTCCACGGTAAGAACGCCGTCGTGAAGCAACGATGCCAACAAGGCTGCTGAGGCGTGGCCTCCCTCAGGCCCGGTGTTCAATGCCGCCGCAATGTGATCCAAACACCCTGCTCCACCAGATGCAATGACGGGCACTTGAACGGCAGCCGCCACCGCACGGGTGAGCTCGAGGTCGTACCCAGCTTGTGTTCCATCACCATCCATCGAGGTGAGCAGGATCTCGCCTGCCCCCAAGTCCGTGACCTGTTGCGCCCAGCTCACCACATCAAGACCGGTGTTATCCCGTCCTCCTTTGACATAAACGTCCCAGCCATCCGACCCGTTCGTGCGTCGTCGCGCGTCAATGGCGACAACAATGCATTGACAACCAAAATGCTGCGCTCCTTCACGCACCAGCTCCGGCCTCCGCACGGCGGAGGAATTCAAGCTCACCTTGTCGGCACCGGCACGCAGCAACTCTGTGATCCCCTCCACCGAAGAAATCCCACCACCCACGGTGAACGGGATCGTCACCGACTCGGCAGTTCGTCGCACTAAATCCACAAGCGTGGCGCGTCCTTCATGGCTCGCGGCGATGTCTAGAAACACCAATTCATCAGCACCAGCAAGGCTGTAACGGCAGGCCAGCTCCACCGGATCGCCGGCATCGCGAAGGCCCACGAAGTTGATGCCCTTCACCACCCGTCCACCGGCTACATCGAGGCAAGGAATAAGACGTAGGGCAACCATGGTTCTGAGCGCAAAAGCGACTGTTAAGGTTGCGCCACTCTCCAAGCCTCGCAGGCCATGTCCCAGGCTGCATCGATCACCATCGGATCCAAAATCCGGATTTCTCGTGTCAGAGATCGGATTCCCCAAAATTTGGTTGATCTCCTCAAGAAAGACCCCACTGGAACCGTTAAAGAGTTCCGGACCGTTGACGGCAAAGGCATCGGCGTGGTGGTTGATCTGAGCGATGGCTCCACCAGCTGGTTTTTTGAAGACGAAATCACCGCTGCCTGAGTTCGGATTCTGTGAGCGACGCACGTCAGCTGCTGGGAATGAAAGGTGCCTCAGGCACCACCAATATTTGGAAGCTGCGCTTGCAGCTGATGAAACCGGTCACCTGGATTCCTTTGATCTGGGGGGTGATTTGCGGCGCAGCAGCCAGCGGGAATTACCACTGGCAGCTCGATCACGTGCTTGCGGCGTTCGCCTGCATGCTGATGAGCGGACCCTTACTGGCTGGGTTCACCCAGACCATCAACGACTACTACGACAGGGACATCGACGCCATCAATGAGCCATACCGGCCCATTCCCTCTGGAGCGATCTCCCTCGGACAAGTCAAAGTTCAAATCTGGGTCTTGCTGCTCGCGGGTCTCGGCATGTCCTACGGCCTGGATGTGTGGGCTCAACACACCACACCGGTGGTGTTCCTGCTGGCACTTGGCGGCTCCTTTGTGAGCTTCATCTACTCAGCCCCCCCGTTGAAGTTGAAGCAGAACGGCTGGCTGGGGAACTATGCCCTCGGTGCGAGCTACATCGCCTTGCCTTGGTGGGCCGGCCAAGCCTTGTTTGGGCAGCTCACTTGGACGACAGCACTGCTCACCCTGGCCTACAGCTTGGCTGGCCTAGGTATTGCGGTGGTGAACGATTTCAAAAGCGTTGAGGGCGACCGTGCCCTCGGACTTCAATCCCTGCCTGTGGTGTTTGGCATCAAACGTGCCAGCTGGATTAGTGCAGGAATGATTGATATCTTTCAACTCGCGATGGTGGGTGTATTGATCGCCATTGGCCAGCACTTTGCCGCGGTTCTTTTGGTGCTGTTGATCATTCCCCAAATCACATTCCAAGACATCTGGCTGTTGACCGACCCCGTTGAATTTGATGTGAAATATCAAGCCAGTGCGCAACCGTTCTTGGTTCTTGGCATGTTGGTAACAGCATTGGCAGTGGGCCATAGTTCTCTGACCCAGGTGATGTGAATCGCACCCGTCTCCATTGGGCACTTATTGCAGGGACAGCTGCTGCTGTTGGCGTCGGAGCAGCCCTAGGAACCCGTGCGATCACGCAACTGGTTGATTCGACGCTGCCCGATGCGCGGGGAATCGCCATCTTCAATCGACCAGGGACCATCACGCTGCTCTCGTCCCAGGGCAAGATCATCCAAAAGTTGGGTCCTGCGACTCGAGAAAAGATCAAACCAGGTGCCATGCCCCTGGTGGTTCAAAACGCTTTTATTGCCGCGGAAGACCGCCGGTTTTTTCAGCACGATGGCGTCGACGTTTGGGGCATTGCACGGGCGGTGGTTACCAACGTGCGACAGGGTGCCGTGCGTGAGGGGGCGAGCACGATCACGCAACAATTGGCTCGGATCGTTTTTCTGAGCCAAGACCGCACCATTACGCGCAAACTGAAGGAAGCCGCTCTGGCACTCAAGCTTGAGCGGCAACTCAGTAAGCAACAAATTCTTGAGCAATACCTGAACTATGTGTATCTGGGCTCAGGTGCCTATGGCGTTTCAGATGCAGCCTGGATTTACTTCTCAAAAACCACCGATCAGCTGACGGTTGCCGAGGCTGCCTTGATCGCAGGACTCCCGCCTGCGCCATCGATCTATTCACCCTTGGTGAATCCAGATTTAGCGCGAAAGCAGCGGGCTTTAGTGCTTGATCGCATGGCCCAATCTGGGTCGATTAACCGCGTGGAAGCCGAACGAGCAAGTGCCTCCCCCCTCGCACTAAAGCCGGCCACACCCAAGTATTTCAACAGCTCCGCTCCTTACTTCACCACCTGGGTGGCTCAAGAATTACCCAAGCTGGTGACCCCAGAACAATTGGAGGTGGGCGGGCTCAAGGTGAGAACCAGCTTGAACCTTGATTGGCAAACAAAAGCCCGTGATGTAATCCTCAAAAACGCCCCTTTCGATACCGAAGGCGTCATGGTGTCGATCGAACCAGGCACTGGCCTCGTTCGGGTGATGGTGGGAGGTCGCGACTTCTACGAAAGCCAGTTCAACCGAGCCACCTTGGCGCTGCGCTCCCCGGGCTCCACCTTCAAGCTGTTCCCCTACGCCACAGCCATCGACCTGGGCATTAAACCGGAAACCATTGTTCTCGATAAAAAGCGCTGTTGGAATGGATATTGCCCGAAGAATTTTGGCAATAAGTATTACGGAAAAGTATCGCTTGCGAATGCTCTGAAGAACTCCCTCAACACCGTGGCTGTGCAACTGCAAGACATCGTGGGGTTCGACGCCATCATCAACACCGCCAACAAATTTGAGATCGGCACCGAACGCCCCCTCGGCAAGTACTACCCGATGGCGATTGGTGCCTACGAGCAAACAGTTCTGGATATGGCCGCGGCCTATGCCGGTGTTGCCAACCGTGGCGTTTTCGTCAAACCCACTCCCTTTGAGGAAATCCGCGGGCCAGAAAGCAACATTCTCTGGAGCCGACGGGTGGATGGAGACCGGGGACGGCGGGCTCTCGATAGCGATGTGGCCGATGCGATGAACTGGATGTTCCAGCGTGTGGTGTCCGGTGGAACCGGCATTGCAGCGAAACTCGACGATCGTCAGGTGGCCGGGAAAACCGGCACCTCAGAAGGTGCACGGGACTTGTGGTTTATCGGTTCTATCCCCCAACTCACCACTGCGGTGTGGTTCGGCTACGACGACAACCGAGAAACCAAAAGCAACAGTGGCGAGGCCGCATGGGCGTGGAAACAGTTCATGCTGCAAATCAAAGAGGAACTCCCCGTTCAGGCGTTCCCAGCCAAGCCTGAGCTGAATCGTCCCTGGCGAGTGCCTGGCAAAAAGAAACCGAAGAAGACCGACAAAAAGGCTGCTTACCTCGGCTACGAGCACGAGAGCGAACCCCCGCAGACAGAACGGGGCGACGCCCCACCCGTTGGTGAACCTCGAGCAACAGACATTCAGTTCCCTTTGGAGATTGCGCCGCCCGCACCCATGCCACCACCGAACGAGAGCCAAGCACCTGCTCCGAGCACCCAACCGAAACGGAATTGGATGAAGCCACGCATTCAGGAGCGGCGCTGGACCCGCTGAAGAACGGCGGCATAAAACCCATCACCTCCCTCCTCAGCATCCGGCCATCGTTGTTGTTCTTTCAGCAAGGTCAACCCAGGGCAACGGCTGAGTAGATCGGCAATTTGCTGACCATTTTCATCTGGGTGCATCGTGCAAGTGGCATACACAAGGCGTCCCCCGGGAGCCAATAGGGGGCTAAGGCCGTCTAACAACGCCTGTTGCTGCGGAAGCAAATCTTGAATGGCTTTGGGTGTCATCCGCCAACGCGCATCGGGATGGCGGGCCAAGGTGCCCAACCCCGAGCACGGTGCATCGATCAGGATCGATTGAAAGGTTTCACACCACTCGGGGCGCTCCTTGGAGAGCAATGCCGCATCAGCGGCCAAAGCCTGAATCGAACCGAGTCCAAGCCTCGCCGCATTCACAGCCACACGCTTGAGACGTCCCGCAGAACGATCAACGGCCCAAATTTCACCCACATCACCAACGAGTTCCGCAAGGTGTGTGGCCTTTCCGCCCGGGGCTGCACAAGCATCCAAAATCCGATCTCCAGGCTTGGGCTCAAGGAGTGGAGACACCCACTGGGCAGCACGGTCTTGCACACACCAATGTCCCTCCGCATATCCCGGCCAATTGCGCAGATCTCCGCTGTGTCCCAACACCTGTACCCCATCTGCACAGCCTGAAATCGGACGCGTTTCGATTCCCGACTCCGCCAAATCACGACCCACCTGCTCAGGCGATGACCGCATCCGATTGACGCGCAGATCAAGGTCGGGCACTTGATTACAAGCGGCAGCGACCGCTGCGGCACCCTCCGGGCCTCGCCATTCAATCAGCGATGCTCCCAACCAATCAGGCAAGGAATTCTGCTGAGCCAACCGAATCGCTGGGTCGGCGGAGAACTCCAGGGTTTCGCCTGCTTCATGGGCTCGTAGCACCCCCCGAAGCAGGCCATTCACCACCGGGGCCAAGCGGGCAAGGCCAGCCATCTTGGCCAATTCCACCGTGGTGTTTACAGCTGCCGAGGAGGGAATCCGCTCCATCAACAGCAGCTGATACAGCCCCACATGCAACAACCAGCGCAACTTCGGCGGTTGCTTCGAGGCCGGCACCTTGCCATGGCGGTCGAGCCAAGCATCCAAGACACGACGCTGACGAATCGCGCCATAGGCCAGTTCCGTTGCCAAGCCTCGATCCGGTCCCCGCAGCGGGTGGTCCCGGAGGCAGCGTTCTAACGCCACATCCGCATAGGCCCCGGCTGCAACCGCCTGCAACACCTTCGATGCCAGCTGACGTGGCGCAATTCCAATGCTCGCAGGGGTGGTCAAGGGCTATGGGGTGAATGCACCAGAGATAGCGACTGGATGCCAAAGAAACCGCTTCAACGGCAAACGACCTTCTTGATCCACTGGAATTCCCTCCGTGATCAGCAGTTCTCGTTGCATCCAGTCGCTGCCTTCACGGCTCGGGCTCATTGATATTTGCCCTTTGGCATTTACAACGCGATGCCAAGGCACATCGCTCGGCAGGGAAAGCCGCCGAAGCGCCCAACCCACCTGCCGCGCACAGCCCCAAGCACCAATCAAATCAGCGATTTGACCGTAGGTGGCAAGCCGACCATGGGGGATTTGCTCCACAACGGACCAAACGCGCTGATCGAAGCTTGGCTGAACAAAAGATTCATCACGTTCCACAACTGCAATTTTGTCTTCAAACTGTGGACCGATCCGTCCTGCTTCATGGCGAAGAAATCCTCGACGAAAAAGCTAAAGACAACAGTGCTTCGCAGCTCGAAGGGCACCAAATTAGGCAATTCCTTCAATG
>ERZ802822.763-NODE-763-length-21726-cov-18.901150_pt1 | contig 21726 bp, 19 predicted proteins | sample MGYA00345649_ERZ802822 | MGnify/ENA primary metagenome ERZ802822 (study PRJEB30503, sample SAMEA104212359) | marine metagenome | biome: Westerlies Biome; feature: [SRF] surface water layer (ENVO:00010504) within the epipelagic zone...; material: water...
GCAATTTCTTCCCAAAACTCTTGGGCAGCCGTTTCAACCGTTGCCCATTCCTCATCTGGGATCGTGGTCAGCTGGAGTTTTGTTCCATTGACGCGCAGGTTGGCTTCACCGCCCCAATACCACCATTGGCGGTAATAATGCGATTGGTCACAACACACGCGGAACAGCGTCTGCAGGTCTTCGGGCAATTCATTCCAACGCTCCATATTGGCAAAGAAGGATCCCGCCCAAGCGCCTGAAATATTATTGGTCAGGAAGTAATTGGTTACATCAGCCCATCCCACGGTGTAATCTTCCGTGATGCCAGACCATGCGATCCCATCTAGCTCGCCGGTTTGCACAGCCACTTCAATATCTTCCCAAGGCAGGTTCACAGGAACAACGCCAAATTGGCTGAGAAAACGCCCTGCAGTTGGAAAGGTAAAGATCCGCTTACCTTTCATGTCATCCAAGCTGCGGATGGGATCTTTAGTGGCAAAATGGCAGGGATCCCAAGAGCCTGCAGAAATATGCTTGACGCCAACGGCGGAATATTCTTCATCCCAAATTTCGTTTAAGCCATATTGGTTAAACAGCACCGGCACATCGAGCGAATAGCGCGATCCGAAGGGAAAATAGCCCCCAAACACGGTTACCTCGGTGGGCGAGGCCATCGAATCATCATCGGATTGAACAGCATCAATTGTGCCGCGCTGCATGGCTTGGAACAATTCCCCCGTTGGCACCAGCTGATCGGCGAAGAACAATTCGATTTGCATCCGGTCGCCAGCAATTTTGTTGAACATTTCGATCGCAGGTACGATCACTTCCGCCGCGAGAGAGGCACCGGCATAGGTTTGCATCCGCCATTTAATAGTGCTTTGGGCCAGTGCCGGAGTGGCAAGGGCCGCAGGTGCAGCGATCGCCGCACCTTGAATAAACTTACGTCTGGTAGTCATGTCAGTCTCCTTGGTTGGGTTGCGACCACGTTTTACGTGGTTCTGTTAAGGTTGGTTATAAACATAATCAGGAAGCCAAGTGGCGATGCTTGGGAAAATCATGATCAATATTAGCGCACAGACCATAATCAAAACAAAGGGTGTAATAGAGGCATAGATTTCTTTTAAAGAAATTTCTGGCGGCGCCATCGCGCGCATCAGAAAAAGGTTATAACCGAAAGGCGGCGTCATATAAGCAATCTGAGTGGTGATGGTGTAGAGAATGCCATACCAGATCAAATCAAAGCCCAAAGCGCCCACCAAAGGAACATAGAGCGGTGCAACGATCACCAGCATCGCCGTATCATCCAAAAAAGTACCCATCAAAATAAAACTAAGTTGCATCAGGATCAGGATCATCAGCGGACTTAAATTTAGGCGCTCGGTGAACACGCTTTCGATTGCTTTAACGGCGCCAAGCCCGTCAAATACGGCCCCAAAGGCCAGCGCCGCCAAAATGATCCACATGAACATGCAGGTGATCCCAAGCGTGTTTCTAACAGAGTTTTCGAACACTTCTCTGGTCATGCGGCCTTTTAGGATTGCGGCAAGGAAGGCCGCCATCGCCCCAATGGCGGAACTTTCCACAAGTGATGTCCAGCCATTCACAAAGGGCACCATCATGGCGGCAAAGATGGTCACCGGCAGCAATCCAGCCCGCAAAAGCCGCATCTTTTCGGCTTTTGGAATATCGCGCTCGCTGGCATCCAGAACGGGGCCAAGTATAGGGTTTATGCGGCACCGCACAGTAATATAGAGGATGAATAAGGCTGCCATCATCAATCCGGGTATGACACCGGCCAACCAGAGCTGTCCAACCGGTTGACGCGCGATCATCGCATAGAGCACCAGAACCACCGAGGGCGGCACCAAAATGCCAAGGCTAGAGCCGGCTTGGATCACCCCGGTGACCATGCGTTTGTCATAGCCTCGTTTCAAGAGTTCGGGCAAGGCGATCGTCGCGCCAATCGCCATACCGGCAACGCTGAGCCCATTCATCGCTGAAATCAGCACCATTAAACCGATGGTTCCGATCGCCAAGCCGCCGCGAAGGCCGCCCATCCAAACGTGGAACATTTTGTAAAGATCATCCGCAATTTTACTTTCTGACAGCACATAACCCATAAAAATAAACATGGGCAGCGTCAGCAATGGGTACCATTTCATTAATTTCATCGCGGCAGAAAAGCCTATGTCAAAACCGCCTTTATCCCCCCAAAGCAGCAATGCGGCCGCCACTGCAACAAACCCGATTGCGCCAAACACCCGTTGCCCTGTGAGCAGCATCAGCATCATGGTGGAAAACATCAGCGTGGCGATCATTTCATACGGCATCAGATGGTTTTGTCCTTAACGCGTAAAATATCTTTGAACAATTCTGACAGGCATTGCAGCAGCATCAAAAACATGCCCACGATCATCAAAGCTTTAACGGGCCACATGTAAGGGCGCCAAGCCGTTGATGAGCGCTCCATCCGGCCAATTTCTTCCGCACCGGTGATCAATCCTGCAAAAAACGAGAACGGTTCGGTGCCCCAATATCCCAATGAATAGGCCGTGGAACTTATTGCACCGTAAAGCAGAACCCCAAGATAGAAGATCAAAAACAAAACAGTCAGCAAATCAAACCAAGCTTTTTTGCGCAAAGACCACGTGCCGTAAAATAAATCCATGCGCACGTTCGATCCCATTTGCAGGGAATAAGGCCCCCCCAAAATATAATAGGCCACCATGGTAAATTGGGCCATTTCTAACGTCCATAAAGAGGGGAGGAAAAATGTTTTGCTGATCGAAGACCATAACAAAATGCCCATCAGAACAAAAATACCGTACATCACAGTACGCCCAATCCGCAAATTGACTCGGTCAATCGACGAGATATAAAGCTGCATCAGGCGCGACATTGTACATCTCCGACCACGCCTAAGCGGACGCAGGCTTGGTCAATCCATTTTGCGATCATTTTTGCCATAGCGTTTTGTTGATCGTCTGTTGCGATTAAATCATTGCGGATTTCTAGCATAACGTTGAGATGGCCGTGCGCAATCGCGTGTTCTTGCAGGGTATGTGTTACGCCGTCCGCAGGCCCATAGGGGGCGTTACGCTTTATATTCTGGTCGCGTTTTTCGTTAGAAATATCCAGCATTGCATCCGCTAGCCGGGTATCCGCATCGTGCAGAACGCCTATTTTCAAGGATCTTGGCTTGCCAAAAAAAACAGGCGTAAAGCTATGAACCGTTACCAAAATTGGATCAGCTCGTCGCATCATGGCTTGATGCAGTTGCTCGCGAAAAGGTTCATAAAACAGCTTGACCCGCTGTGATTTTTCGGAAGCTGTGAGATCTTTATTTCCAGGTATATCGATCAACTCGCTGCGCGTTGGCATGGCGCTTGTCGCGTTTGGAGGTCGGTTACAGTCATATAACAAACGCGACGCTTTGCTGGCCACCAAAATTGCGTTCAACAGGTAAGAAAGCTTTTGTGCAACACCTAAAGCTCCTGGATCCCAGGCCGCATGGCTGCTCTGGTCTTCCGCTGTCAGACCCAAAGCGTTGTAGTCATCAGGGATGTAAGAAGAGGCGTGCTCGCAGGCCAGCACAATGGAGGACCTGCCAGATGGGTTTATCGTGGCAACATAGTCGCTGAAATATTCAATCGGCGTGCTGGTCATGATTCCTCTTTCAGGTACAAGGCTCTTGCCAAAACATGCTTCTGTCAACACAATATTGATAATTAATTACCCAGTGCTAAGAATATGTTATTTATTTATCAAAACTGAAGGGGCGTGCCTATGATGGAAGCCAGTTTAACAATTTCGGATCGCATTCAGAACAAGCTTGATGATTTAACGCGCGCAGAGCGGCAATTGGCACTTTCAATTCTTGAGAATTACCCCGCATCGGGTTTGGGGCCTCTCAGCGCCTTGGCCAAAGATGCGAAAGTATCCGTTCCAACCGTTGCTCGGATGGTACAAAAACTTGGCTTTCAAGGCTATCCAGAGTTTCAAACAGAGCTGCGCAAAGAGCTTCGGGCGAAGGTAAAAAGCCCCATTGCAAAACATGATGCTTGGTCAGAGGGCGCGCCTTCAGAACATCTGTTGAATAGGTTTACCGAGTCGGTGATCGATAATATCCGCCATACGCTGGGGCAAATTGATTCCGGTGCGTTTGATGACGCCTGCCGTATCGCGGCCGACACAAACCATCATCTTTATATTGTTGGGGGGCGGATTTCGCATATTTTGGCGGAATATCTGTTTTTGCATATGCAGCTTATCCGACCCAAAATTACGCATATTCAATCGACATCAAATACCTGGCCTCATTACTTGCTTGACGTCAAAGCGGGCGATGTCTTTATTATTTTCGATATGCGGCGATATGAAAATAATACGCTGAAACTGGCAGAAATGGCCTATGAAAGAGACGCGAAAATTATCCTATTCACCGATCAATGGCGCTCGCCTATTCATCGGATGGCGGAGCAAAGCTTTGGTAGCCGCATCGTCGTGCCCTCCGCGTGGGATTCTGCGATTACGCCGTTGCTTTTGCTTGAAACGATGATTTCTACCGTTCAAGCGATCACTTGGGGCGATACAAAAGATAGGATGGAAGCGCTTGAAGAGATGTTTGACCAGACGAAGCTTTTCCGAAAATTTACGTGAGGATCTGGCAAGGTAAAACATAAGCCCAATCTTGAGTTTCAAATTTGAAAAATTGTCGTATCCTAATAGCACAACGCGCGCTGAGGGTTGAGAGCATGTAAATTGACTGGCGCAGTGAAAGCTTTGAAATGATTTTTCGCAATTTGAAGAGTTTGGGTTTCCGAAGACTTTTTCGGGGATAAAAAACTGCTCAAAAATTCACGGTTTTTTAAATTTTAAGGCCGTTTGAGAATCTATTTATTGACCAAATGATCAAATAACGTGATGGTTGCGTATTACCTTAGAGGGAGAAATTTATGAATATTTCACAAAAATTCGGGCGGCGGTTATTTACCGCTGCAGCGCTCGCGGTCGGATTGCTGGCAAGCGCCGGGACGGTTGCTGCGGAAAAAGTAAAGGTGGCCGCGATTTATACTTTGCCCGTCGAACAGCAATGGATCAGCCGCATTCATAAGGCTTTAAACACCGCCGCCGAAAGCGGAAGCATCGACTACACGTTTTCGGAAAACGTGGCCAATACGGATTATGAGCGGGTGATGCGCGAATATGCCGAACAAGGCCATGACTTGATCGTTGGCGAAGTGTTTGGTCTTGAGCGTGCGGCGCGTAAAGTGGCGAAAGATTATTCGGAAACCGCGTTTTTAATGGGCTCGTCTTTCGGCCCGGTGGCGCCGAACTTCTCGGTGTTTGACAATTGGATACATGAACCCTCTTATTTGACGGGTATGGTCGCCGGTTCAATGACCAAATCAAATATGATTGGTATGGTGGGTGGCTATGCTATTCCTGAGGTGAACCGCTTGATGCATGCCTTCATGGATGGCGCCCGCGCAGTGAACCCTGATGTGAAGTTCCTCGTGAACTTTATTGACAGCTGGTACGATCCGCCCAAAGCCAAAGAAAGCGCGTTTGCGATGATGGATGCGGGTGCTGATATTATGTATGCAGAGCGCTTTGGCGTTGCGGATGCGGCCGTAGAGCGCGGGGTAAAAGCGATTGGGAATGTGATTGACACGTCCGACGATTATCCTGGAACGATTTTGGCATCGGCGATTTGGCATATGGAAGCAACCATAGACAAAGCCATCGCCAAGGTGGCCTCAGATGATTTTGAGGCGGCTGATTATGGCCAGTATAGTTTCATGGCCTTTGGCGGGGGATCTATGATTCTGGATGAAGGGCTGGTGCCGGCTGACGTTGCTGCCGCAGTGAAAGCCACCGAAAAAGACATTCTCGACGGCCTGTTTCGTGTGAATGTTAACGATGCGCGACCTGCGTCTGACGGATAAAAGAGCAGGCCGGCCCGTAGAGAGGGCCGGCCTTTTTTAAAATGTATTCTGATAAAATATTAGCCTTAAAAGGCCTGTCCAAAACCTTTGGAACCATCGCTGCCAATTGCGATGTTAATCTTGATCTGCACCGCGGAGAAATATTGGCGTTGCTGGGTGAGAATGGGGCAGGAAAAACCACTTTGATGAATATGTTGTTCGGGCATTACATGCCGGATGCGGGGCAAATCGAAGTGGCTGATGCCAATCAACGGTTTTTACCGCTGACGCTTGGGCATCCTCAGGCAGCGATTGCCGCGGGGATTGGTATGGTGCATCAACATTTCACATTGGCCGAAAATTTGGATGCGGTTGATAATATTATGTTGGGCGCTGAACCTCTTACCTTATTGCCCAGAAAGCGCGCCGCCGCCGAAAAGAAGATCCGTACGATTATGGCTCAAAGCGGTCTGACGGCTCCTGTAAATGTTGCAGTGGGTAAATTGACGGTTGGCGAACGTCAGCGTGTTGAAATTTTAAAAGCCCTTTATCGCGATGTAAAAATACTCGTTTTGGATGAGCCGACCGCGGTTTTAACGCCGCAAGAGGCGGATGCGCTGTTTGAAAATATTCGGGCCATGGCGCAGGATGGGCTATCGGTTATTTTTATTTCGCATAAATTGCGCGAAGTTTTGGCATTTTCGCATCGCATAACCGTTTTACGCCATGGCAAAAATGCAGGAGAAATTCAAACTGATCAGGCGGATGAGCAGAAAATTGCGCGAATGATGGTGGGGTCAGAAACGCTGTACCATACCCGCGAAATGCAAGAAAACGGGCCTGCTTTACTGCGGTTTAAAAGGGTTTCAGTGCAAGGGCGCGCGCGCCGCGACAGTTTGAAAAATGTTGATCTGACCGTTTTCTCTGGTGAGATTCTAGGGATCGCGGGCGTCTCGGGCAATGGCCAGACAGCCTTGGCTGGCGTGATCTCTGGCATGCTCTCAATCGAGAGCGGAGAGGTCTTGATAGAAGAGCAACCACTGTTGGACATCACCCCCGCCGTGATGATTTCGCGCGGCGTTGGGCGCATTCCAGAAGATCGCCATCGAGATGGAATTGTGGGATCGATGAGTGTTGCTGAGAATATGGTTATAGAGCAGTTGGACGACCCAACTTTACAACGAAATGGATTGTTGAGGCGCGATGCGATCCGCGATTATGCCGAGACGCTATCGTCAGAATATGACGTGCGAGGGCCAGGGGCGCAGGCTTCGGCACGCTTGTTGTCAGGCGGCAATATCCAAAAATTGATTTTGGCGCGGGTGTTTGATCGCAGCCCCAAGCTTATTCTTGCTAATCAACCCACTCGCGGATTGGATATGGGGGCGGCCTCTGAGGTGGCGCGGCGGCTTCTTGAGGCCCGCGGCCGTGGCGCCGGCATTATTTTGATTTCCGAAGATTTAGACGAAATTCTGAAGCTGTCTGATCGCATTTTGGTGGTTCATGATGGCGCGTTTTCCCTTGCAAAAACGCGTGACCGTGCGCAATTGGGTTTGATGATGGCAGGGCAGGTGGCATGATCAGAATTGAAGCCAGAGAATCCGCTTCATCTTTTATGAAATTGGGCATTCCCGTTTTATCTGCCTGCGTGGCGTTGCTCTTGGCGGCAATTCCGTTGATGTTTGCAGGCGCTCCTGTTGGGGCCTCATACGCGCAGATGTTTATCGGCGTTTTTGGTTCAAAATTTGCGTTTTCCGAAATGCTCACGCGGGCCACGCCGTTGATATTTACGGGGCTTGCTGCTGCCTTGGCATTTCGGGCCAAACTGTGGAATATTGGCGCGGAAGGCCAGCTTTATTTGGGCGCTTTGGCCGCAGCAGCGATTGGCACTGGGGTTCTGGATGTTTCAGGGCTGCTGTTGATCCCAGTGATTATTTTAAGCGGCTGTGCCGCAGGTGCCTTTGGCATGGCGGTGCCCGCAGCGCTGAAAATTCGCTTTGGGGCAGATGAGGTGGTCACGACATTGCTGTTGAATTTTATTATCTTAATTTTTCTTCAATATATGTTGGAGGGGCCGCTAAAAGATCCGATGGGTCTTGGTTGGCCACAGACAGCGCCCATCTTGGATCAAGGCATGTTGCCGTCTTTGATGGAGCGTATGCGCATTCATTACGGGTTTGTTATCGCCCTGATTTGCGCGGCCGTGGCGCAATTTATGCTGTTGCGGTCGGTTTGGGGGTTCAAACTGCGCGCGGTTGGTGAAAATAGAAATGCCGCCGGATATGCGGGCATACCGGTCAATCGAAGCTTGTTGACTGCGGCCGCTATTTCGGGGGCGTTGGCAGGCTTGGCGGGTGTGAGCGAAGTAGCCGGCCTTAAAGGTTATCTGACCGCAGATCTTTCCCCAGGTTTTGGCTATACTGGCATTGTCGTGGCGATGCTTGCGGGGTTGTCTCCTGGCGGGGTGGTCGTGTCGGCGCTTTTTATCGCTTCGGTTTTTGTGGGGGCCGATAGCATGAGCCGCGCTATGGGCGTGTCGTCTTATCTTGCCGATTTGGTTGTGGCAACGGCCTTGCTCTGTGTTTTGGTTGGTGGTTTTGTCGCACGTTATAAATTTGTGCGGGTGCGCCGACAATTGGAACGGCTTTGATCATGGATATTCTTCAAATTTTGCTCAGCGAAAGCTTTTGGTCTGCCTCGATCAGGATCGCAACACCGCTTATCTTTGGCGTTCTGGGCGCCTTAATTTGCGAAAAATCCGGTGTTTTGAATCTTGGAATCGAAGGCATTTTCGTGGCTGGTGCAATGGTGGGTTGGATGGCGGTTTGGTTGGGCGCTGGCTTATGGGGCGGGGTGCTTGCTGCAGCCCTTGCAGGGGCGTTTTTTGGATTGCTGCATGGTATTTTAACGGTCCCGCTGGGCCTAAGCCAACACGTGTCGGGCTTGGGAATCACGCTTTTTGCCACCTCTGTCAGCTATTTTTCTTATCGCACGGCGCTTCCCACCGTGTCGTCGCCGCCGCGCATAACGCCGTTTCGACCGTTGGATATTCCGATTTTGTCAGATTTGCCTTTTATCGGCCCGATTTTGTTTCAGCAAACGGCGCTTACGTTCTTGGCGCTTTTTTGCGTTGCCGTGGTTTGGTATATTTTTAACAAAACCGCGCTGGGTGTTGCTTTAAAGGCGGTTGGTGACAATCCGAACTCAGTGGATGCGCAAGGATTAAGCGTTTATACGCTGCGCATCTGCGCCGTGATGGCCGGATCGGCTTTGATGGCGCTTGGTGGCGCGTTTTTAACGATGTCTGCCTTTGATGCCTTCTTTTTTGGCATGGTAAATGGCCGTGGCTGGATTTGCATCGCATTGGTTATTTTCGCCAGTTGGCGGCCTGGAAAGGCGCTTTTGGGGGCGATTTTATTTGGAGCTTTTGATGCTTTGCAGGTACGCCTACAAACCGAGGTTGGCGGGTCTGTGCCCAACCAAGTTTTTCTGGCGGCTCCATACGTCTTATCGATCATTGCCCTTGTGATCGCGGCAAGAAGCGCGGATTATCCACGGGCCTTGTTAACCCCTTGGTTCAAAGGCCAACGATAGGAGCTGCTATGTTTGATTTATTGGTAAAGAATGCGGTTCTACCCGATGGGCGCAGAGGCTTGGATATTGGGTGCAAAGGCGATCGCATTGTGGCGGTTGAGCGGGATATTTCAGCCGAGGCTCGGCAGGTGGTTGAGGCCGAAGGCTGCTTGCTTGCGCCGCCGTTTGTCGACCCACATTTTCATATGGACGCTACGCTTTCTTTGGGTACGCCTCGGATGAATATGTCGGGCACACTGCTTGAAGGTATTGAACTTTGGGGAGAGCTAAAGGCGGTGCAAAGCATCGATGATATCATTGAGCGCGCGTTGCACTATTGTGATTTGGCGGTTTCAATGGGCATTGGCGCAATCCGCTCGCATGTGGATACTTGCGATCCAAAGCTAACCGGTGTGCAGGCTCTTTTAGAGGTGCGCAACCAGGTAAAAGATTATTTGGATTTGCAGCTGGTTGCCTTCCCACAAGATGGGGTGCTGCGCGATCCTGCGGCGCTTGAACTCACCATTCGAGCTTTGGATATGGGGGTGGATATCGTCGGTGGTATCCCTCATTTTGAACGGACGATGGCCGATGGCGCAGAATCGGTGCGGATCTTGTGCGAGCTTGCCGCAAAGCGCGGTTTGAGGGTGGATATGCATTGCGATGAAAGCGATGACCCGATGAGCCGACATATTGAAACTTTGGCCTTTGAAACGCAGCGTCTCGGACTGCAAGGACGGGTTGCAGGGTCGCATCTGACATCGATGCATTCTATGGATAACTACTATGTGTCCAAGCTTATCCCGCTTATTGTTGAGGCCGGCATTGGCGTTATTCCTAATCCTTTGATCAATATCATGCTGCAGGGGCGGCATGACAGTTACCCGAAGCGACGCGGCCAAACGCGGGTAAGCGAGCTGCGCGATGCGGGGGTGACGGTTGGCTTTGGTTCGGATTGCGTGATGGACCCTTGGTATTCTTTGGGCCGGGCAGATATGCTGGATGTAGCGTTTATGGGGTTGCATGCAGGTCAATTATCAAGCCGTGAAGATATGGCCTGGTGTTTCACCGCAATCACTGAAAACTCAGCGCAAATCATGGGGCTTGAGGACTATGGTATCGCAAAAGGCTGCTTCGCTGATTTCAACTTGTTGCAAGCGAAAGACAGCATTGAGGCGATTAGATTGCGAGCACATCGGTTGCAGGTTGTTCGGCGGGGAAAAATTATCGCGCGCAATGCGCCGCTAAGCAGCGAAATGGATTTGCCCGGTCGCCCCACAACCATTGATCCGTCTAGCTTTGCCCCCAAATCTTAATCCAAAGGGCCACCTTTTCAGAAGGTCTAAAATTATAAACCTCTGTCAGCCGTATATTCGAAAAGCGGTTAACCCCTTGCAAAGTGCTGCGCTGCCTCACAGACAATTACCGTGACAATTCTTGATCTACTGCCCTGTTCACGCGGTGTCTTTCAGATCTTTCAATGTTAATCAAAAACCTTTATTGGCGCGTATTCGAGAGTTGCCGGGCGTTTCAAATTCCGAAACCTGTTCGTTGTTGCGCCCAATCGGTTAAGTTGCAGAGCATTATGTTGGGCTTTTGGATCTCTGCACCGTTAAGAATTGCGGTAAATTTGTAGGAAACTGGTTTTGGTTTGTGCGTCATTCGGGATTGTGCAGCGCGCGCTCTGCGCTGCTGATCAGTGACGTTATGCCGAGCGAGAAGTTGATCGCTTACCTTATTGCGAAGATTTGCCTGCCGCGTGGCGAATTTTTAAGCTTGCCTTGGGTGTTTCAGACGATCTTCGCGGTTCTCTTAAAAATGCAATGGCGTTTAAATCCAAGGTCAGCCATCTAAATCTGACGTTTTGAATTTTCAATCTGCAAGATGCATCGCGCTAAAGCATTTTTGGGGCGGCATTTAACAGCATCCGGGTATAATCTTGTTTCGGATTTGTGAATATATCTTTTGGGCTTGCTTCCTCGACCAGCGCGCCTTTGTTCAACACGCCTATGCGGTTTGCGACGCTCGACACCACCGCCAAATCATGCGTGATAAATAGATAGGTGAGGGAAAATTCTTTTTGAAGCGATTTGAGAAGATTCAAAACCTGCGCCTGAACGGAAACATCCAATGCAGAGGTTGGTTCATCACAGATTATAACTTCAGGTTGTGAAGACAGGGCACGGGCAATTGAAATACGTTGTCTTTGCCCACCGGAAAATTCATGCGGGTATTTTTTAGCGTCTCTTGGTGAAAGCCCAACTTGCTCTAAAAGTTCATCCACACGTTTGGCTTGATTTTTTGCGCCTTGGATAAGATCAAAACTTTGGATCGGTTCCGCCAAAATATCACCAACGCGCCAACGCGGATTTAGGCTGGCATAGGGGGATTGAAACACCATTTGAATGCGTCGGCGCATCGCTTGTTGGTTTTGTGGGCTCAAGTTCGGATCGTTTAAATTGTGATTGTCGAGAGTGATGGTTCCTGCCGACGGGGCAAGCAGACCCACTGCCATTTTGGCGATGGTTGATTTTCCGGACCCGCTTTCTCCGACCAAGGCATAGGTGGTGCCTTTCTCAACGCTGAAACTGACATCATTCACCGCAGTAAGAAACCGCTTGGGCCGAAAGGTTAATTGCCGCACAATCCACGGATCTGATAGGTCATAACGGCGAGTCAGATTTTTGGCGGTTATGAAACTCATATTCCTTGTCTCGTTTCTTCCAACAGCCAGCACGCCGCGGTATTTTTCATCATCGGCGGGCGTTCCTGGCTACATTTTTCGATTTCTCGTGTGCAGCGGGGATGGAAGGCGCAGCCTGTTGGGATTGCGTCCAATTTGGGCATAGAGCCAGGGATTTGATAGAGGCTTTGCCCAAATGAAGCAGGGTCGATCTTGGGTGTTGAGGCTACCAAACCTTGAGTATACGGGTGTTTTGAGGATCTTAAGACTTGGTTCGTGCTGCCAATTTCAGCAAGGCGGCCCGCATAGAGCACGCCAACCCTATCGGCGGTTTCTGAAATCACGCCCATATCATGCGTGATTAAAATAATCGAAGTGCCGCGGCCGCGACATAGTTTCTTCAACAGCTCCAAAATTTGCGCCTGAACAGAGACGTCAAGAGCGGTGGTGGGTTCATCTGCAATAATCAAAGATGGCTCTGGGGCAAGGGCAAGGGCGATTACCACGCGTTGGCGCATGCCTCCTGAAAACGTATGTGGATAGGCATTCAGCCGTTCTGGGTCTATCCCTACTTCAATCAGGCCTTTGCGGGCTCTGTCGATTGCCTGCGCCCGCGACATCTGCTTATGCCGCAAAATGGTTTCAACCAATTGATCGCCGATTTTCTTTAACGGGTTCAGGCTGACCAACGGATCTTGGAAGATCATTGAAATTTCGCATCCGCGCAATGTTTCGGGGTTTTGATCAATCCGTCGGCCCTTAAACCAAATCTCGCCTTTTGACAGGCGGCCCGGCGGATCGATCAAGCCTAAAATCGCCGCCCCCATCATTGATTTTCCAGCGCCAGATTCTCCCACCAGCCCCAATATTTCACCGGGTTGCACGTCAATCGACAAATCGTCGACTGCTTTTAAAGCACCGCCCCGGGTTTTGAATTCTACGCTGATATTTTTGACCTCAAGCAATGGCTGCGTCATTATTTTAACCTCGGATTCAATTTGTCGCGCAGCCAATCGCCAAATAAGTTGACTGAAAGCGCCAAGGCCAAAAGCGTGCTGGCAGGAAACAACAAAATCCACCACTCGCCCGAAAATAGAAAATCTTGTCCAACGCGGATCAGTGTGCCAAGGCTTGGCTCTGTGCGTGGCGCGCCAACTCCCAAAAAGGAAAGCGTGGCTTCGGCGATAATCGCCAAAGCCAAGGTGATCGTGGCAATTACCAAAACGGGATTCAACACGTTGGGCAAAATATGTCTGATCATGATTTGCCAACGGTTCAAGCCGATCAGACGTGCTGCTGCGATATATTCTTTTTCTTTTTCAACCAGCGTTGACCCGCGCACCGTGCGCGCAAATGGCACCCATTCAGACAAGCCAATGGAAACGATTAAAACGGTGATAGCCATTTCATCGCGCAATTCGGGTGGTAAAATTCCACGCGCCACTCCGAAGATGAGCATCGCAACTAAAATAGAGGGAAAGGTCATTTGAATATCGGCAAAGCGCATGATCAAGTTATCCAGCCAGCCCCCCATATAGCCGGCGATCAACCCAAGTAAGACGCCCATCACTGTGGCGAGGGCAACCGCCATGGCCCCCACGAAAAGCGAGATACGCAGCCCGTAAAGAATTGCGGAAAATAAATCTCGGCCCTGATCGTCAGTGCCCATCCAGAACACATCTCCGGTGAAAAGATTTGGCTCCATCGGTGGGGTGAACCCGTTCATAAGGTTAAGGCTGGCGGCGTCGAAAGGATTGGTTGGCGCTATAATACCTGCGAAAACTGCAGAGAGGATCAGAAACAAAACGATTAAAAACGAAACTAATGCGACAGGACTGCGCATGAAATCATAAAAGAAATCAGAAGAAAAGAAACGTTTCATGGATCAGGATTCCCCGCCCAGCTGGGAGTCGCGCAAGCGCGGATCAATCGCAAGATATAAAAGATCTACGGCCAGATTGATCAATACGAACAGCACACCGACCAGCAGTAAATATGCGCTCATCACCGGGATATCTACAAAATACACCGCGTTAATGAATAACAACCCCACGCCCGGCCATTGGAACACGGTTTCCGTGATGATGGCGAATGCTACGATCGAGCCAAGCTGGAGCCCAGCAATCGTGGTTACGGGGATCAATGTATTGGGCAGGGCGTGCTTAAAATAAACGCTGCGCTCAGACAGCCCAAGCGCGCGGGCAAACCGCACATAATCTTGGCGTAAAACCTCCAGCATTTCTGACCTGGTCAGCCGCATGATTAAGGTCAATTGGTAAAGGCCAAGTGTTATGCTGGGCAGGATCAGTGATTTCAGCCCCGATAGGGTCAGAAATCCGGTTGACCACCACCCAAGCTCGACAACCTCGCCTCGTCCAAATGAGGGCAGCCATTGCAGTTCAACCGCAAAGACCCATATCAACAGCACACCGATTAAAAATGTGGGCAGTGACACGCCAATAAGCGATAGAGATAATATAAGATTGGCAATTAGGCCTCCCCGCCGGATTGCAGTATAAATACCCGTAACCACCCCCAAGATCAGAGCGAATAGCGCCGATGTGAAAGCCAATTCCAAAGTTGCCGGTAACCGGCTTGAGATTAATTCGGCAACGGGCAGGGCGCCGCGATAGGAATTGCCAAAATCAAAATGCAAGGCCTTCCAGACAAATCCGAAATATTGCACATAAACCGGATCGTTCAGACCCAAAGCTTCTTCTAAATCCGCCCGCTGTTGAACCGTCGCTTCTTGTGCCAGCAGGTTATCGACGGGGCTGCCCACATATCGAAAAATCAGAAAAGAAATTAATGCGACGATAAATAAAACCAGAACCGCCTGGCCCAAACGCCTGAGTAAGATCAATAACATTATAGCTTTTCGTTTATAAAATATGCAGCTGTGGTCTAAACAGGATCTGTCTAAGCTTTGGCCGCCTTGTGATGTAACGTGATTATACGCGGGTCCACATGAAAGCGACCAGCCGCTTTCATAAGCGGCTGGTCGTAATGGCTCTTAGTTCATTTTCAAGAATTGAAAATGCGGCTGGTCTTCAGGCTGTACGGCAAATTCAATATTGCTTTTCATTCCCCAGTTCAGCACTTGGTTATGGATCGGCAGATACATTTGTGCATCCTGAACCTTGCTCCAGATAGACGCGATCGTTGCATCACGCTTGGCTAGATCGGTCTCAGATTCAAGGCTTGCAATCATCGCATCGACATCAGCATCCGAAAATCCGGTTGGGTTCCATGATCCGCGATCATTGGTTTGTGTATGTACCAGATAGTTAAAGATATAATGTGAATCAAACGTTGGAACGCCCCATCCTAGCATGTAGAAATCCGCTTCGCCGCCTTTGGCGATTGGGAAATGCTGAGCTTTTGGTTTGGCGTCTAAGGTCACGTTAATACCAATCTGTCCCATCATCCCAACGGCCGCTTGACAGATGGCTTCATCGTTAATGTAGCGATCATTGGGGCAATTCAGTGTAATATCAAACCCATCCTCAAGGCCGGCTTCTGCCATCAATGCTTTTGCAGCTTCAATATCATAAGTTGGGTAGGCATTCAGCGCCTCTGTCCAACCATTCACAAAGGGCGGCATGATCACGCCGGTTGGATCTGATTGGCCGCGCATCACAACTTGCTTGATGGCATCACGGTTGATCGCGATATTCATAGCCTGACGAACCTTAAGATTGCTGGTTGGGCCTTCTTTCGTGTCTAAACCGAAAAAGATCACGCGGTTTTGCGCGGCGGTTCCAACGCTCAACCCGTCGGTTGCGCTGACCCGTCCAAGATCCTGGACTGGAACATCTTGGATGATATCCACTTCCCCAGATAGCAAAGCCGCAACGCGCGTTGCCGCGGATTGGATCGGCGTATAAATAAGCTCAGTAACCTGATTTGGATAAATATCTTTGCCCCAGTAATTCGGATTGGCGGTTAAAACCGTTTTTTCATCCACTGAGCGGCTCACCAGCATGAAGGCGCCAGTACCATTGGTATTCATCGTCGCAAAATTTGTCTCGCCTTTCGCAACGTCATGCGGGGTCATCACATCATTGGCTTCGGCCCAGCCTTTGTCCATGATGAACATATTTGTCAAATTGTTGATTAGTAGCGGGTTTGCACCATGGGTTTCGATATCCACCGTATGAGCATCAACTGCGCGCACCTCTTTCACCGATGACAGCAATTCTTTCATTTCCGAACCATCGGCCTTTGCACGGTTTAAGGAAAACACCACATCTTCAGAATCAAAGGCTGCGCCATCATGATAGCTGACGCCCTGGCGCAATTTGAATCGCCAGATATTGGGATTATCTGGCAGAGCCGCCCATTCGGTGGCCAAAACAGGAATAATCGCACCTGACATATCGCGCTGCAGCAGCGGGTCATACATTTGATGCGCCAGCGCATGGGTTGGGCCTTCATTCTGTGAATGTGGATCCAAGGTGATTGAATCGCCTGCGCGCGCCCAACGGATGGTTTCTGCCGAAGCAGACATCGCTGTCAGCGCCAGCGCCGCCGCGGTAACCAAGAGTTTGTTTATCATTATCGATTCTCCCTATTTTTTAAATTCTAGTGCAAATAACTAAACACTCGCAGATCATTTTCAAAGCCAAAACCGTCTTCCGCTATGTTTAATTTCAATTCGAGTTCAGACAGAGCCTAGCCTAGAAGGTTTTGCCGCCCTTATTTTTGGGTCTTCTGCACCTTTCAGCAGGATTGGTTGGAACTGCGTTTCAGTTTTACCTCATTCACACCTTGTAGGCAGAATGCCCAAAATCCTTTAGAATGGTGGCTAATTAATAGCTGTTCGTTTGCAAACAAGGTGTTGCTGTTGAAACAAAAGCACCGTGGAAAAATATGAATGTTTGCGAGGCTGGCGTCGGTGTATTTTTTGGAGAATATATTTAGATCTCAAAAAGCCAAGACACCCACTAGAAATGGTTGAAATTGATTTAAGACTTCTGGCAAGTGATCAGAGGCTGCGTTTCAGAGACTTTGCCAATTATACCGTTGAAATATCCTGGAGCTAATGAATACAGAGCATGATTGCCCGAGCAGGCGCATCTATCTGAAAAATCTTCAAGCATACCCTATTGTAAATTTTTTATGGCAGCATGGGCTATTTTATTCACTTTTAAATTTTGAAACTTGGCTTTCAATTTTTTTGACCATTTTGTTGAATTCATCGGAGGTGGCGGCCAATTCCGTTGATGCGGCACTGCTTTCGCTTGCCGCCCCATCAAGTTTTTTCATCGCTTCATTTATTTCGTTAACCCCTTTTGCTTGATCTTCGGAAGCTGAGGCAATTTCTTGAATTAATTTTGCGGTCTCTTGAATATTGGGCACCACGCCTTGCACCAATTGGCCCGCCTCTTCTGCGATCTGCAGGCTATTTTCAGCCAGGTCATTGACTTCTTTGGCCGCGATCTGACTGTCTTCGGCCAAACTGCGGGCTGAGTTTGCGACAACCGTAAACCCATTTCCGGCCTCTCCCATGCGGGCCGCCTCGATCATTGCGTTCAAAACGAGCAGATCCGTTTGATAAGCAAAATCCTGAGTCAAGCTCACCTTACCCGCAATTTCTTTCATTGCCAGAACGGTTTGCTTCACCGCTTCGCTAACTTCTGTGGTTTAGTAGGCCGCTTGCGATGCAAGCTTGTTGGTCGATTGTTTCAAGCGTTTTCAGAAAATTGATAAGCGTAAAAGAAAGGTTTGCGTTTTAAATCTCGGGGAACATGCGCTTTGCTAGTAAAAAATTTAGCTCCTACAAGGGCTGCAAAAAGACTGGCACAGAACTTGCAAAATTTCTTCAATCGAAATGTCCTATCTATCGCCGGAGCGCTGCTATGAACCTTGCTGATTTTGAACCACCCAATTCAGCCACACCAACCCCGATTGAACCGGCCAGCTGGATGCGTAGTGCGCTACTGTCTTTGGCGTTGTCTGAAAAAGGCCCAGCCGAAAATAACCATACGCTTTTGCGCAAGCAATTTGTTTTCTCAAATTGCGTGCTTCAGGCATTTGAAGCGATTTTAAGCGCCAATAAAATCACCTTAGAAGAAGCAAGGTTGGTGGATGAACTGATTCAGACCTATTTATGCGACGACCTTCTGTCAGCCTTGGGTGAAGATTGTATTTCAGTGATTCACCGCTTGCTGATGCCCTTTTCCGATACGGTGGAAACCCCGAAAGCGAAATCAAGACCAAGCGCTCGGATGGCCGTTTTTACCGAATTTTCAATTACGGACGCGCCGGCAAACTTTGTCTAACCCGAGTGCGCTTTTGTGAATGAACGCCAGAGCTTTCAAAGTTTGATACGGGCCTTTTAACCCAGAAATCCATTGACCTTCTGCCCGAGTTGCCGTTGTTTAAATAAATGATATTTCGCGTTGAAGCTGTTCTGGTAAACGTCAGATATGTGTGACATTTTACTCGCAGGCGCCACCGGCTATATCGGCTCGGCAGTGGCAAAGGCCCTTGTAGAGAAGGGGTATCAGGTATTGTGCCCGGTGCGACGAATGCCCAAAGAACCCCTTAACGACGTGATTTATGAAACTTGTGATGTTACCGATGCTTTTGCAGTAAAGCAGTTGGCGCAGCGATTTTCGGGCATTGAAGCTATTATTTCCTGTATTGCCTCGCGCACGGGTGGGCGCCAAGACGCGTGGTTGGTTGACTATCGCGCGAATATGACGCTGCTGGAAACCGCGCAAGAATGGGCGATCGAGCGCTATATTCTATTGTCGGCGATTTGCGTACAAAAACCGCGCTTGGAATTTCAACATGCCAAGCGCGCATTTGAACAAAAGCTTCAGGCGTCTGGTCTTACCTATAGTATCGTGCGACCGACTGCGTTTTTCAAATCGCTCGCGGGGCAGGTAGAAAAGGTAAAGGCTGGGAAAGCCTTTGTGATGTTCGATGATGGCCTGCAAACGGCGTGTAAACCAATTTCAGAAGCCGATTTGGCCGCTTATATTTGCGGATGTTTAAACGATATTAAACGCCACAATGCGATTTTACCGATTGGGGGGCCTGGCCCTGCGATTACGCCAATAGAGCAGGCGCAATTATTGTTCCGACTTTTGCAAAAGCCCGAAAAAATTCGGCGCGTTCCCAGCGCGCTTTTCAAAGTGATCAACGGCGTCTTGGCGGGGCCTTCTTTTTTGTCGGATCGTTTGGCTGACAAACGCGAATTTGTAAATATCGGACATTACTATGCGACTGAGTCGATGTTGCTTTGGGATCCGGAGCTGTCAGTCTATTCCGCGCAAAACACCCCAGAATTTGGCGACCAGAGCTTGGAGGCGTTTTATCGCCAAGCTTTAAAGACTGGTCTGGATGGTCAGGATTTGGGGGCGCATAAATTATTTTAGTATTTGCCGTCAAACAGACAGAGCGTTTCAGATTAAAAGTGAAGAAAAACGCCCCTTTTCGATGATTTCAATTGCGTTGAAAAAGGAACAAATGATGTTCGAGGTGCTGCTGCCGCTTCAAATAGATCTGGCATTTGGCTTAGAGAAGTGGTCGGAGAATATTGATCCTAAAACCTACCCTTTTGTCACCTGTGTTTCTCAGGGGTGTTTGGTCTCCTTCGAGTTGGATGGGTCACTTCTGGAAAAGTTGATGCAAAACCGTGCGTTTTCTTTGCGGTTTAGAATGCTAAATGCTTAAGAGGTAATCTTTGCAAGGGTAAGTCTTAAAGTGTTTTCACGGGGGATAGCAAAACTTAACCCGATAAAGTCATGAGCCGGAAGCCGAGCTTGAATTACTGCCTCCGATCAAAGATAACAGGGCTATAAATAAAAAACTGCCTGTTAATTTAGAGGCGGGTCCTAAATTTGATATTGCATTTTCCAAGTTGGTTTTGCCATTTTGCGTCGCTGGTACCATCTGTGCGCTTGCGGCAGTGGCGCAACAAAGTGCGATGCATGTGATCCTTATGAATTTTTTCATCGAATCTTCTTTTAACTAAAACTTCAACTGTCATAATCATTAAAGGATTTATTTAAGTTTTCCATCTAAATTGCCGGTACGTGTCATTTCCCCCCGTACGAGTTGGTAGACAGAAAATATCAACCGTCAGAATTTGAAATGAGTTTGTTCCCTCGATAACGAATATTTGGCTCGATAATTTCATACGAAAAATGAATGAATTGTAAAATAAAAGCGAATTGTTTTTAATTCTCAGCTTTAGTATTCCCCTTCACATAGGCGATGGGGGATATGTGTCTTATAAAAGGTCAATCAAATCCGGCGAGCCCTGCGTTATTGACGCTGCTCATGCACGCGTTCTGGCCAAAAAGCGGCTTCCCAAACTTATTTTTGACTTTATCGATGGGGCGGCAGGGCGCGAAATTGGCAAGGCCCGCAACGAACAGGCCTTTGATGATATTCAACTTCAATCACGCGTTTTGCGCCAGGTTGACCCCAGAAACCTAACCACAAAATTTATGGATCAATCGTTTCAGCTGCCCTTTGGAATCGCGCCGATGGGAATGTGTAATCTTTCGCATCCAAAGGCTGATCAAATAATGGGGCAAGTTGCGAAAACCGCGCAGGTTCCGGTGGGAGTGTCATCTGCAGCGTCAACCCGCCTTGAGGATATGCGCAAATGGGCCGGCACTTATGCATGGTTTCAGCTTTATGTAACACCGCCGCTTGATCATACGCTCTCTTTGGTGCGAAGAGCCCAAAATGCCGGATATTCTACCTTGGTGTTCACGGTGGATGTCCCTCAAGTGAGCCGGCGTTTGCGCGATGTTGCAAATGGTTTTAAAATGCCCTTTCGGATGAGGTCAAAACAATTTTTTGATTTCGCAACCCATCCAAGGTGGAGCCTGACAGCTTTGGCAAACGGCGTGCCCAAACCCCTGAACTTTCCAAATAATGGGGATGGTTTTGATCGAGATGCAAGCCGCGCTGTAGCGGATTGGGAATTTTTAAAACGGTTGCGTGAATTGTGGCCAGGCAAGCTTGTGGTCAAAGGAATTACGTCGGTGCCCGACGCGTTACAGGTACAAGAGTGCGGCGCAGATGCTGTTTATATTTCCACGCATGGGGGGCGCCAGTTGGACGGCGCGCCGGCGTCACTTACAGTTTTGCCATTGATCCGGCAAGCGCTTGGTCCGGATTATCCGTTGCTTTTTGACAGCGGTGTTCGTAATGGCGAAGATATCGTGAAGGCCTTGGTTTGTGGCGCCAATATGGTGATGTTAGGCCGTCCGGTGCTTTACGCGTTGGCGGCTGATGGTGCGCGGGGGGTGGACGCGCTGTTTAGCGGTTTGGCCTATGATATTTCCGCTGCGATGGCGCAATTGGGTGCGCGTAACATATCCAATTTGACGCCTGCGATGATCGTAAAGAAAAATCATGACCTGCCAGATTAGGTGGGTTTATTGGGTAAGAAGGTGAAGATCCTGTGAACGAGAATAGCAAAGAGATAAAACTGCGTGGTGGCGAGATTCTCGCGCGTGCACTCAAAGAAAAAGGTGCTGAGCATGTGTTTACGCTTGCTGGTGGCTTTTGTAACCCTGCGCTCGAAGGGTT
>ERZ802822.764-NODE-764-length-21710-cov-7.628392_pt1 | contig 21710 bp, 40 predicted proteins | sample MGYA00345649_ERZ802822 | MGnify/ENA primary metagenome ERZ802822 (study PRJEB30503, sample SAMEA104212359) | marine metagenome | biome: Westerlies Biome; feature: [SRF] surface water layer (ENVO:00010504) within the epipelagic zone...; material: water...
CATCGGCCACCCTTGCTCTCGTATCTTATCATTCATTAGATAAAAAGTCCAATGCATATGTGGGTTTTGATACAGTATAAACGAAATCTGATCTGGGCGCTCGCCACCTTGAACGTAATAGTCTTGGTAGAAAGCGGCATTGATCTTCACGTCGTCCAGTATCTCAACGTAAGTAGCAATATTCTGTACTAGTACTTCTTCCTCGTTATTTCCGAACGAGTAGTACGTAAGTGGAAAGTCTGAAAAGTATGACATTAATAACCGTCCTCTTCTATAATATCAGCACGGGTCAATGTGCGCTCTTCCATGAAACTCAGAGATACATCAATCTCAACAGGTTTTCCGTCTGAGTGAAATGCCATACTACTTGCATTGTACGTAGTAGATATTGACTTTAGATAACACTTCTTCATCTTATTACCGATACGGACCTTATCGTTATACATAATATCTATCTCGAACCTATGTGGGAATTTATAACCCGCACTAATACCACCCACATCAATCGATTCTGGATAGGCACACGAACGAAACATCTTAATGATTTTTTCTACTTCTTCTGCTTCTCTCCGAGACTTCGCAATGAACTTAAACTGAAACGTGAACTCTCGTAGATTGACACCTTTGAACAGCGCACGTACATTAGGGTTGACCACTACACCACCCACTAGAGCAGCTGCGGCACCCGCTTCGGTACCAACTCCTCCCGCTTTACCCAAACGTCCTGCCATCTTAGTCATAGCAAGACTGGCTTGTGGGCCAGAAAGACCACCTACAGCAAAGTCTGTAATGCTCTGTATTCCGTCTTTAGCCGCCTTTCCTAAAGATCCTAGCAAACTAGTTCCACCTGTTAGCGAGTTTTCAATACCAGCACCTATTGCTCCCAACTCTGGTTGAGCAAAACTGAATCCGTCTGCTTGCGTAAGAGAAGGTGGTAGATAGAGTTTAATCGCAGGACTACTTGCTTCTCCAGAACCGTCGGGCAGACGAAACGTACTGTTGCTCGTTTTAATCTCTTGTTGCTTTTTCTCATCATCTTTTTTTAATTTAGCGAGAGCGGTATCACGTTGTTTTGGATTATCAGCATAGTCTTTATTAATTTGATCTTTTTTCGCCGCCGTTGATTCGCTCTGAGCCTGTAGTAATTCCTTGCCTTTAGGATCAGTATACAATCCTGGAGAATGCGTCTCGTATGCAGTAAACAAAATACTTGCGCCGTATCGCTCTGTCCGATTATAAGGAAAGATTAGTTTTTCTGATGCGGGGTCGATTCTGTTTGTTTGTTCTGCAACATCCGGATCTTTTTGTTTCTGAACCGCTTCGGGTTCATCGGGTTCGAAGATGCCTTTGACTGCGTCTACTAATTCTATTATCATGGTAGGTCCGACCGTGTCTATAAATATGATTACACTATTTATACACAATATTCAAATGAAGACTTACAAAGGTCGTTACAAACCAAAACACCCAGAGAAATACGCAGGTGATGTAGACAACGTCGTCTACCGATCAGGATGGGAACGTCACGTTATGAAATGGTGTGACGACAGTCTGGACGTAGTACAATGGATGTCCGAAGAATTAGTTATACCATACATCTGTGAGACCGACAATCGCCCTCACCGATACTTTATGGATTTCGTTATCAAGTACAAGTCTGGTCGTGTTGTACTCGTAGAGGTCAAGCCAGCGAAGGAGACAAAGCGTCCTGAGCGTAAGCAGGGTAAGTCTCGCAACACTCTATTGAATGAGGGTATGACCTACATCAAGAATCAGTCCAAATGGAAAGCCGCCTCTGAGTATGCGAAGGATCGGGGATATCATTTCGAGATATGGACTGAGAATGAACTCACCGCTATGGGCATCATGCCCAAGTCCACACAACGTATGCGCACTAAGAAACCACTGAAGAAATTACCACCGTTCAGAAAAAAGAAAAAATAACGTATAAATAGAGTTACAAATTTTTACGGAAACGCAGATGTCTAACATATTTCAGAGATTAGAACTACAAGCATTCCGTGCGGGTATCACACCCCGTACCAAAGAATCACGTGAGTGGTTTCGAAAGAAGATCAAGAATCTTCGTAGTATCAACCGTGAAGCGTTGATGAAAGAAGATCCGTTGAAACAGACGGGACAAGAGATCGTCGGCAGTATGTACATGTTCTTCTATGATCCAAAGAACAAGAAGACTTTGCCTTACTACGATGAATTTCCGTTGGTAGTTGTCGTGGGACCAGCAGAGGGTGGATTCTACGGACTGAACCTACACTATCTTCCTCCGATACTTCGTGCGAAGATGTTAGATGCGTTAATGGACATCACAACGAATACAAAGTTTAATGACTCGACACGATTTAAGATGTCGTATGAGTTGCTAGTAAAGACAAGTAAGTTGAAGTACTTCAAGCCGTGTTTCAAGCATTACCTGAACGAGCACGTGCAGAGTAAGTTCTCTATGGTTCCCGCTCCAGAGTGGGAGATTGCAACGTTCTTACCGACTGCACAGTTCCGCAAAGCAAACTCGAAGAAAGTGTACTACGACTCAAAACAAATGATAGGCGACTAATCAATGGCAGGAATAGAAGACTTAAAGGGTAGACTGATTGCAAAGAACGGTATCGCTATGGCGAATCAGTTCAGTGTTACTCTACCCAACTTGACCACCGCAGAGAGTCCATCGGGTCTCAATGTTTTGTGTAAAGAGGTAAGCATACCAGGTCGTCAGATGATGTCGCTAGACAGATCCGTAGGCATCTTCCAAGAGAAAGTGGTCAATGGGTTTGGCGTAGAAGATGTCTCAATGACGTTCTACGTGCTAAACGACTACGGTGTACGTAAGTACTTCGATGCGTGGATGGATGCAATATACACTGACAGAAGTCGTGGTGAGATTGCGTACAAAGATGAATACACACATTCTGTTGTAATACGACAGATGCGTAAACCTATTGCACGATTCGGATTTGATGTCGGTCCATTAGATATTAATTTCGATGTTTCTAATAACTCTATATACAGTGTTGAACTGCTAGAAGCGTTTCCAACTACGGTCACTTCTATGCCTCTTAGCAATGAAGGTCAACTTGTAGAGTGTAACGTGCAACTGTCCTTAACGGACTTCAGAGTGATACAAGATGAACGAGAGTTGATCACGCCTAACGTCAATATAAACTTAGGCAAATACATTTAAATTATAGGATAAATCATGGCATTACCAAAACTGAATGACAACCCTAGTTATAGGGTAACTGTACCATCAACGGGCCAAGAGACTTCGTTTCGCCCGTTCTTAGTCAAAGAGCAAAAATCAATGTTGATTGCGTATGAGACGCAAGACAAAAAAGATATGATTCGTGCTGTTTTGAAAACAATTGAAGCGTGTGTTGAAGAACCGCTGAAGGGAAACCTAACAACCTTTGATGTTGATTATCTATTCACAAAGATTCGTGCAAAGTCTGTTGGCGAATCTGCAAACATTCAAGTTAAGTGTTCTGAGTGTGAATCTATAAATGAGGTGACAGTCGATCTAGACGGTATTGAGGTGTCTGGTGAAATGTCTGACAATGTAATCCCTCTTAATGACGATGTATCTGTTGAAATGAAGTACCCAACATATGAACAATTTATGAGTAGTCAAACTCTACTCGAAGACGGTTCACCAACAGAGACCTTAATGGACTTATTGGTTGTTTGCATGGACGGAGTATTGACCGAAGAAGAGAGAATCGATATGTCCGGAGAGACTCGTGAATCGATCAACGACTTTTTAGAGTCAATGACCTCAGAGCAGTTCGAGCGAGTGACTACCTTCGTGAGTAACATGCCAACGGTCTCACAAGACGTTACCTTTAATTGTATTTCTTGTGATCATAAAAATACACGAACCCTAAAGGGAATGAATGATTTTTTTTAGTAAATCTCTCTCACGATAACTTGATGAATTACTATCAAGTCAATTTCCAACTACTAACCAATTTCAGTTATTCGTTGGATGAGGTCGAACGAATGATACCTTGGGAGAGAGAGATTTACTTAACGATGCTTATTGAAGACATCAAAGAGAAAAACGAAAGAGCAAAACAACAACGGGGATAAAAAATGGCAGCCACTCTTGATTCTGTCGTACAAGAACTTCAGAGACAAAGAACGGAAAGTAAAAATAATTCCGTATCTGTCACTGACGTAATGGGAGACGTGCGCAACCGTGTAGGGATGTCCAACAACACTTTACTTGACATGGTTGGCAATATACGTCGTGTCGATCGCAATATTGTTGCAATGAAAAACACATCTTCAATGTCAGATGAATTGGTTGCATCACTTGTGCCTTTGAATATGGGTATCAGAACACTTGTCTCAGACACTAAAGGTATGTTATCTGCAATAACATCACCCGCACCATCAAATCCCGATGACCTTGAAACAGAAAGAGAAGAGTCTGCTTATAAATCTGAGGTTGTTAAGCTACTGGAAGAAATTCGTGATCGTAGCGGATCTGGCGACAGTAATGATTCAAATGATGATACTCCAAAAAATCGTCCTAGTGGTGTATTAGGTGTTCTAGCGGGGCCCGCTGCAACTCTTGCAGTTATATTAGGGGGATTAGCAGGTGCCGCAGTAGGTATCACAAAACCACTTCGTATGATGGCAGGTGCGATCGGCAGACTTTTAAATTCGATGACTCCTAAGATCATCAAAGATTTTGGAACAAGTATTAAAACCTTTGCTATTGATATGGGTAAAAGAGTAAAAGACACATTCACTGCGTTCGTTGCTACAATTAAATCTACTGCTGGGATGATAGGCAATACAATCAAGGCAGTCATTGTAGAAAGCAAACTTGGACAGGCGGTTGCACGTGTTAAGGATGGATTTAAATCACTTGCGACACCATTCCAAACTCTTGGACAGACTTTAGGTAAAGGTAAAGGAATGTTGAGTGGTATCGTTCAACCGTTTCAAAAATTCGGGGGATTTGCCAAATCTTTTGTATCAACATTTGGTGCTGTCTTTAAGATTATAGGAAAACTGTTCGCACCATTGTCTGCTGTTGTTATCATAGGCAAAAATATTATCGGCGACTTAATGAGTGGAGACTTCGGATTTGGTACCATAAAAGATATCATAGATGATCTTGTAAAGTTCTTTGTCACCGACCTACTTGACATGATCAAAGGTGCATTTTCTTGGATTGCTGGCAAATTAGGATTTGAAGGGATCTCAGAATCCTTGGACTCTTTCAGTTTCAGTGAACTATATCAAAAATTATCTAACAGTATTTCTGATACAATCGGTGGATTTTTCGATGCGTTTAAAGATGAAGGCGGTAAATTAGATTTTGGTAAAATGATAGGATTCGTGCTTCAGAAATTTATCTCTGTAGTAACGGCGATTCCACGAGCAATATTGAGAGGAATTGCTTCTGCGGCAGAAGAATATCTTCCATCTTTTTTAAGTGCTAAAGTTGCAGATGGTCTTAGAGGGATGGAAAGCAAACTCGATAAGGCATTTGGCATTGACGCAAACATCGGCGGTGCTATTGCAGCACGTAAATCCTCACGTGCGACAGAACTAAGCGATGCAACTCAAGAGTCAGATGAATTAAATAGAACAGCAAGCAACGTCGTGATTATGGACAACAGTAACAACTCAACTAATACATCTGGCGGTGGTGGTGGGTCTACTGTGATTGCAGGTGCTATCAACGGGTTTGATCTCTCAGATCCAATGTTCTCTACCCGATAATAAAAAAGGGGACCGAAGTCCCCTCACGATTACTTGAGATGTGTTTCAATCTCTGCCGATATTCGTGATTTATTCCAAGACTTACGAACTACAACTCCGTTACTCTCAGCAGTCTCGATCAACTCAGCTTTTGACAAGTTGGTGAGATCTGGTCTAGGAGAAGGAACAGGTCTAGGAGAAGGAGCAGGTTCGGCGGTACCGACCTTAGTCGTCTTCTCAGGTTTACTTGAGACCGATCGATAGATCAGTCCGAATACAACCAACCCAACTAGGATTAGAATAATTGCATTTGTATCCATTGTTTAGTCCTCCGCGGCCATTTGAGCAAAGTAAGAGAGTGTGTCGTCTTCTTCTGCGGCAACCGCAGGAGCAGGTGCAGGAGCAGCTGCAACGACCGTAGGTTCAGATGCTGATCGAATAGGAGCAGCTTCTGCGGTCTGTGCAAGTGACTCGTTCTTAATAGTAGAACCAGCACCTGTAGCAAGACCTAATACAGTCTCTAACTTATTCTTGAGATCATCGTACGACTTAAACCAATTAGCATCATGTGCTCCTGGGTAATTAGGTACGATAAACTCATTCAGATCATACAGACTATTGTAGACCGCTTCAAGTTGAGTTTCATCTGCACCTAGGAATGGAGTCGGCGATTTGAAATCAGACTTGTCATAGTTACGGTAACCCGCAACGTTACGGATCTTCAATTCGAAGTCTGCACCACCCCAAAAGTCAAATGGGTTGACAGGTTCTTCCCCAGGAAACTCTGGTTGCATCTGGTCCATGATCTTATCGAAGATCTTCTTACCGAACTCGTAGATGAACAACTTGCCATTGTTGGATGGATTTGCAGGATCGTTGATGACCTGAATGTTTGTGACGTAGTGTAAACGACGCTTCTGTCGACGTGCAGTCTCTTTGTCTTCTTCGATACCCGAGTTCCACAGACGTGAGTTCAACTCACCCAGTGGGTCATTCTGACCTAGGGTAGTCAATGAACGTTCAATGTACCACTGTCCGGTTGGACCCTTGAATGCGTGGTCCCAATAACGAACCCACGGAAGATCTTGACCCTCAGTTGCAGGAAGAAAACGAATGACAGCATAACCATTACCCTGTTCATCAACAGTTGGTCGCCACTTTCGATCGTCTTGGTATTTGTTGGTGTTAGATACTTGACCCGACGCTTCAGTTGCGGCGGTAACAAGTTTTGAGATGTCCATAGACTTGGACTTTAGATTTGCAAAAGACATAATATGTACCTTGTATAAACTTAAATATAAACTAAAATATGAATTGCCTCAATGGGCACTACTATTTATACATCCAATGTGTTCTGCTGAGGAAGAAAGTGTAACTGTCTCGCTTCAGCTTCGAGATGCTCAACTATAGTGGGAGACAAGTACTTCTTAACGTCTTCCAACTCTAGCCCGTTCTCTTCACACAGATGTACGATTGCGTCCATATAGGACTGTTTGTTTCGATAAACGAAACTCTCGACCATAGCCGAGAATGACTTCTTGGTTAGGAACTTCTCTTCAGTGTCTTCATTCATTTATTACCTCAACTTGTGTGACGTTTTCCACACGGAAAGATCGCCACGCTTGTTTATCGATAGCAAATGCACGAATCACCGTTTTGTTAACCGAGAAATCATCGACTTGCTTCACTTGCGATTCAGAAAGTTCTGGCAAGTAGTCTGTCTTCAGTGTGCAAGGCATAATACGTTGCTCACCGTTGACTTTGTTGAAGGTGACTTCAAGAACGTTAGATCGTAGGCGATCAATAATGCTATCATAGTTAATCATTACCGTCCCCTTAGAATCGTTCAAATTCGGCATCTTCAACTTCTTCCTCTTCAGCGGCCGCATCTGCATGGACAGCTTCAAGGAACTCTTCACTCTGATCGAGTATTGCGATAGTGTGCTCAAACGCCTCAAGGGTTTTGATCACTGCTTCACGATCTGGGTCCTCTTCACTCTTCTCGGAAAACTCTTTAACGAAGGTGTCAAGGGTGTCAAGATATGCACAACGCATATACTCACGTGTAATGAGTTCAACGTCGTTACGGGTATACTGACCTAGGTCAATAAGATTTTCTGGCATAGCCATTAGTTCCACTCCTCTTTTGTGGTTGCTTCATAAACGTCAGCATAATGATAGTTGGCAAACTTATCATTGTCTGACCAGCTGATCTCCGACTTGTAATCTTGTCGATCGAGACCAACTACTTCTTTAGTGAGACGGGAAGCCGACACACTAATTTTATTACGCTTCTGAATCTTCAGTGCTGCTCGACGAATCATTGCGTAACGTTCTTCTTTCGAAACTGTCATATATTATACTCCAAAAAGGTGTGTTTGTCAAGAACTAAAACCCATTATCTGGGTATAGTTCTTCCTTGGTCAATTGACCACGCTTCTTCGATTCCTTCTTACGATCGACGTGGGTAGAGGGACGATTGAATCGCTCCGCAAACTTTGCGACCGGATTGGATCGCCTCGAAGATTTCTTTTTCATACTCATATGCTTCATCCTCCCACGGTTGTTTAGCATAAGGCACATCGGCATAGTCTTCGCCATCGAAGATCCACTGATATGAAAACACACCGTCAGTCAGTGACAAACCTGTATGCACCAATCTACCTGTTAGAATTTGAACCGCATGAACCATCTCATGGGCAATGTTGATTTTCATCTGACGCTCATCAATGCGCTCGCCATCAAGATACTCAGCGATAGAGATATCGACTTGATCTTCATCACCGTCAGCAAGTCCAGCAAACCGACCCAGTTCTTCGACGAATTCAATCTCCAAGTGCCCTGGCAGTGTGTTGATACCTAGAAACTTTGCACACTTATGTACGTAGTTGTACATGTCACGAGACAGAGCACCTTCGATATCGACGTTTTCTGCGAAATGCATTACTTAGATTCCACTGCTTTATTGTTGCGGAACTCCGTGCCCGCAGGACCAACTAACTTACCTAACAACCACCAATCTTCGGCTTGCAACTTAGAGACTTTGTTTTCGAGATCTTTATCAGATCCCATCTCGTTGTACTCGTTTAGATAATTAACTGCTTCAACGACTGTCGCAAATTCTTGTGCGGCATAGTGATTGTTTAACTTCGGTTTTGCATAAAACATAATAATCTCTCTCAACTCAAAAATACATTATATCAAACTGACGGGTAATGTCAACCATTTCTCAAAGAAACTTGACGTAAGTATTCACGCTTTAGAAACCACTTGTACTTGGCGAAGTAGTCCTTCGCCTTGTAGTCAGGAAGTTTACCAGTGTAAGACTCAACCTCATCTCGATGTTCGAACCACATTTGAGTACACCATATTCTGAAAGTCATTATGCGTACCAACTACGGTAGAATGTCTTGCCCTCTTCGGCAAGACTTGCCATACGTACATCGTCGATGTTGATATACTTACCAGTGATTCGCTTCTTAAACTCACCACCGATGAACGCATCCTTGACAGGAACACACTGGTCACTCATAAAACCTTCAGTCCCTTCAACAGACGCAGTCGTGATCTCACGCAGAGTAACAGTCGCACCCTTCTTAGCGACAACTTGATAAGCATCAATGTTGGTCTGTTCCCAACCCCAAGAAGCAACGAAGATGTCACCCTCTTTGACTGTCTCAAGAGCGGCGGCCTTAGCAACAGCACGAGCGACCTTACGCTCTTCTTTGCGACGGGCAGTCTCTTCGAGATCACGCAAGTACTGAGCACAGTACTCATACATACGATCGATGGTTCCGAATCGGTAGTTGAACTCAATCTTGTAACCCATACGAGCACGTTTAGTAAATCGAACACACTTTGCGACAGGGCGATCTGCATCAATAGTCAACTGCAGACCTTGCATTGCGAAGTTCTCAATCATCATCTCTCTCATAACAAACCTCTCTCTCATCAATTTATGTAACTATTATATCAAACTGGTCAGTGGTGTCAACCTTTTTTTTAAAACTTTTTTATGTAAATTTTACACACCTAAAGTCTTACGACCAGCAGTAGCATAGTCACGTGAATCACGGGTCTTGATAGCATGACAACACTTGCAAAGGGTTTGAATATTCTCAGCAGTGTTGATCGATGGGTCACCGTTGATATGATCAGCGTCTAGCTGCCATTCAGGATCTACAATGTTAGTTGTACAAGTGAAACCCAAACGACCGTCGACGTTCTCACAATAGTCTTTACGATGGATCTTGTAATCCCATCCACCGATGCCGTGTTTGATCGAATGGTGTTTCGCACATGCATAACCATCACTTTCTGGGTATGCTTCTTTCATCCACTTAGGCCGACGCCATCGAACTTCACCAGATTTACCTGAAGGTTGAGCAGTACGTCCACAGCCTGGAACCGAGCAGATAGGTCGTTCATTCATAGGGGGCAAAGTCACAACATTATCTCTATTACACATAACTAATCTCTCTCATCAATTTATATAAAGATTATATCAAACTGGTCGGTGATGTCAACAACTTTTTAAAACTTTGTTATGTAAATTTGTCACTTTATTCTGAATGATTTCAAGTCCGCAGTTTTGTTCGCAAATCACTTTCCATTGCTTTTGATTTTCAAACTCTCCGCTAATCACTATCTCAATCTCTTCACCGTAAAGATCATATCCTTGAACCTTCCACTCGCAGAAGACAGCAGGATACCCCAGAACCGCACAGAGGTCAGGATAGTCTGCTTCGACATATCCCTGTAAATAACACATGATTTCACCTTAAAAAAAAAGAGGAGAAGCAGTGAACCTTGGTTCCTATTCTCGATTCCAGATGTCTCTGAGAGACAAGCAGTGGACCCGAAGGTCCTTAGTCGAGAGACCAGATCTCCCCAACACAATAAACATTATACTCGTTTTAGAAATAAAGTCAATACTTTTCTTAGACTATTTTAGAATAACGATATTATCCATAAGATTGAATTGGTGCACGTTGTGCCGCCTTCAACCATGATTGTGGATCTTTAGGCTTTGACGGTGTCACTCGCAAACCTTGCTCCTTGAAGTTTGCCTTGAGAATCATCGCAGTCTCTCGACCTAAGAACCTTGACACTAATTTCAATAAGCACTCTCGAAAGGTCACGTGATGATGATTGTATCCCGCACTATGTGCTAGTTCGTGTAGAACGATATACTTATTGTAGTCAAATGCAGGAGAGATCTCAATCCATGATCCGTGCGATCTTCCCATGTACGTGGCCCGAGATCCCATATTACGTGACTTGACGACACGCACCTTGCCGTGACGACGGGACAACTTCTCCCACGTCTTAGACGCACACACTTGTTTTACAAACTTTTCTACATCACTGAACTCGTTTAATCGACCCATCATCTCAGGGTGTTCACTTTCGAGCTTCCACTCCGCTTCGTAGGTCTTAGTCTTCTCACTGTCACGTGATGGCAAGACTGTCTTGCGACGGTAGTAGTCGGAATACTTACGGGCCTGAACATTGTCCAGACCCGAATCGATCGCTTGGCGATATGGTAATGCCATCACTTCTTCTTCCTTACTTGCTTTTTAGCAGGCGCTTTTCTCTTAACAGGAGCTTTCTTCTTGACAGGAGCAGGCCACTTCTTGTCTAAGAACTGTTCGACTGAAAGACCACACTCACGTAGAGTCTTGTGGAATCTTTTTACGTCAGGCATGTACCAACAGTTAGGAGTCTCAAGAAATGATCCGAAGTGATCGGTCACCTTCTCGCCTAACTGAAAGTTTTCTTCAGTCTCTTTGTCGAAGATGTATCGTACCTTCTTGGTGAAGTTTAACTTGATGACTTTAGACATAGGTCTCCTTACGCAACTCCGTGAATGATGCCGATTCGTTTCTGCTTGTTGACATTAACCGTCACAGTCGAACCGATCGATCGTATTTCATCGACCACATCACAGTAGTCGAGTTCTTGAACCACTCGCTTACCATAATAGGTAAACTCAACTAAGTAGGTTCGCCAAACATATTCAGGCATTCTAAACATTACGCACACTCCTCAACAAATGGTTTCGCAATCAGATAGACACCAACCGCACTAGGAACATCGCAGAAGACATACTCACTACAAAGCAAACGATACTTGGCGATATATCGAGTTGAATCGTCTTGGTCACAGTAGACCACGACCTGTTCACCACGATCAACAACTACCTCACCTAACAGAATCGGATGCATCGCACCAGAATTGATTTCAACCGAACGACCTTTTAAATTTTCCATAACAACTCTCCTCATTCAATACAACCATTATAGTACATGTTGTAAAAATAAGCAACAGGTAATTTAGGTAATTTGTCACAAATAATAAAAATAGGGGAGTAGTCCACACTGCTGTCAGTCGCATTCTTCGAAAGACCGACTCCCCTCTCAAACTATTGACTAACGAATCCTTCGCCGTCACACATGTAACAATCTTCATCTTCGTAGTCGTCGTAACCTAAACCCGAACACTCTGGACACGTCTCATCGAGATCCTCATCCGAGTAGTCGAACATGTCTTCGGCGTTCTCAATGGTCATCAACGTAGGGTTGAGCATCACCATCTTAGTGGTCATCTCGACAATGCGGTCGATCGCATGATGGAAAAAGTCACCATCGTAGTTGCCCTCGTAGAGTCGACCCGTCGTGTAGGGCAAGACATACTCAAACAGCTCTTTGTCGATCGCACTTTTCTCACGTAGGAACTTCAGAGCACCGGATGTGTTGTTGCCCATTCCGTTGTTGTAGAAGTCATAACGCAGACGACCTGCGGCACGAACCATCTCACCCGCAACTGTATCAGACTTACCTTCTCTAGGAACCAACTCTTCAAAGATACGTTCAAATGTAGCACTCATAATCAACTCCTTAGTAGATGTAAGGTTCAACAGTAGCAAGTTGTGACGCAGCGTAAAGGAACATCCAAAGAACAGATTGACCGAGAATCACTTCGGCAAATCGTTGGGGACTAGCAGACTTAATCTTAATCATCTCAAATTACCTCCACACGGTTATCAAAATCAGACATAGACATTTCAAAGGGAACGTACATTTCAGCACCAACTCGTTCAGCATCATACATTTCAGAAGACGTGACTGACTCAGTGACAAGAACGGTGTAACCGTCACACATGTAGACCTTACGATCAGAGTGAGGAAGTTTACCAAAGATTGGACCTTTCGCAACGACTTCACCTACGAGGTAAGAGTCTGGACGATCCGACATTGGTTGGAAATCATACGCACGGATAATGTCTCCGACGTTCGCAGTGTTTTCAAATTTCATCATCTTAAACCACCTCTTCCCAACGGTTAATGAAGTCTTGAAGGAACTCAACTTGTTCTGGTTCCAGACCACCGACAACCAACAGTTCATCAGCACTCATCAAAGGCAACTGGTTCTCAAAACAGAACTGTCGAAACTCATCAATCAAACTATCAACAACATTCATAACTATCTCCCTATCAACAGTACTTATTATACTTGTTTTGAAAATAAAGTCAACACTTTTTTGTGTGAATATTTCACACGATCTCCTTTACTTTACAGTACTCCTCTGACATGCGTTTGATCTCGAGGACCTTACCGCCATCGACCACGATGACAGTTTCGCCGATCTCAATACCGGCATAAAAAAGGTTTTGTGAAACACAGTCGTAAGATAAAGTCATAATAATCTCTCTCATCAATTTATGTAACCATTATAACAAATTTGGAGAAGAAGTCAACACATTTTGAAAACTTTTTTATGTTATTTTTTCACATTATCCAAAGAAATCTTCGAGAGATGCTCTTGGCTCTGACTGCCAACCGACGGCATCAAGAATCGGTTCGAGAGGATCTAGAAACGTCTTATTAAACATCATTCCGTAGTCTACGTACTTGTGGAGACCTAATTCGATGGGCAGATTCAGAGGATAACTGACCACATTCTGGCCAAGAGAATTAGGCATTTTTAGATAGCAAAACTTGATTTTCTCACCAGTCTTCACGACTTCGTGCTTAGACTCCAATTTGTTTTCTTTCAGAGCATTATTATAGCACAGTGCACCACGAACATGGATTGGGCATGCTTTCTTGAAGATGGTCTTGCGATCATGCCACTTAGTTAGATTAGAGACGCCACGAGGAAACGAAACATCTTCGGGAGGCAGACTACTAAATTCAGATCTGAAGTCTCGGATAAATTTCTGAGTGTCATCTTCAGTACCCTCAACAATAACACGAAAGATCTCTTTGAACTTCTCACGAACGATCTGAGGAGTAGAAGACTTGATCGCTTCAATGCCCATCATTTTTAATTTAGGCTCTGTGTACTGCACCCCTTCGTTATTCCAGACATTGAGAATATATCTCTTCTTCGCCATCCAAATGCCACGATCTGCGATCACCTCACGACCCATCTCCATACGATTGGAGTAAGCACCAGTAACTTCGGCCATCTCAGCATACGATTTAGTAAGCACCTTCTCAAAATGCTCAGAGCAGATCTTGTCCAGAAACTTAACAGGGTTGTTAGGTTTGAACTTTTCGATCAGATCTCCCATTCGAAGATAAACCGAGTCGGTGTCGATTGCAACAACGTAGTCTTCTTCTGTTTTAAGAACATCTTGCATTGCTTCGTTGACCGAACGTTCTGCCCACTTAATGGCCAGCTGACCAGCCATGGTAATTGCTTCTGCGACACGTTGATCAAAGTATCGAAACCACTTATTGCCTAGAGCGCCATAAAGTGAATTCATCAAGATCTTAATCGCCATCTGTTGATTGTCGAGTGACGTGATCTTATACTGAAGCGATTTAGTGGGGTTGTTCTGATAGTCTTGCTGGAGTTTCAGCATCTCATCTTTTATGATACGACGATCGGCATAGTACTGCTCAATAATTGCCGGCACCACACCCTTTCGATCATGAGTAAATCTAACACCAGTAGGTGCGATCGAGCAGTTCTTTTCGGTGACTCGATATCGTCTCTCTAGAAACGCATCGACATCAACTCCCATTTCGATTCCATCCAAAACAGTCTCGGGTGACATGTTGTACTGGACAATGATGTTTGGATAAAGAGAATTTAAATCAAACGATGTCACCCAGTCATGTGAACCAACTTGAGGTTCTTTTACATAACCACCCGGATATGGTGTCTTGGGTTTCTCAACCTTTGGTGGTACTGCAATCTTCTGCTTGTTTAGCATACGATAGATGATGCTATCCCAGATCGATGTTGTACCCAGAGTGTCACTGTAATTGACACCGCCACGATAGGCCATGGTCAGTACCAAAGAAATCAGATCGAGCTTCTCATCGATCTTATGCACCAACTCTACGTCTTTTACATTATAGTCAATAAACTTTTGGTAATCTTCTTTATAGAGCGTGTGAAGATTACCATGCTCTTCATACGAGAGTTTGCGTTCATCTAATACAACATGAGCAATATGATCAAGTCGATACGACTCTTGTTGTCCGAGAGTATTGAGAGTGAACTTTTTGAAGATTTCAATATAGTCAAGGTGCTCGACACCTTCGATGACATATTCTTGATTCTCACGACCATTGATCTTCTGCTTTCTTTCACGAACACCACCCCATGGCGAGAGACGTTTTACTAACGTGTCATCACCAAACAATCGTGTGCATCGATTCACAATGTACGGTATATCAAAGAATCGAGTATTCCATCCAGTGATAATATCAGGCGAGTAATTAATCCAGTGATCGACAAACTTTCGAATTAGATCAGACTCATTATCACACTTGATGAATAGCATATCTTCACGTGATGGGGTATAGTCGTTGAGGCCCCATACCCAGTAGTTGCCATCATTTTTACGAATTGCAATCGAAATGATTGGATATTTGGCGTCAAGAGGTTCTGGAAACCCTTCGTCAGATGCAACCTCGATATCGATATTAAGAACTCTGACATGTGATCTCTCGAACGATATTGTATTAGGAAACTTCTCTGCAATAAACTGTGCAGTGTAGTTTGTATTACCATATACTCTAAAGTTAGAAACGTTGTCGTATCTTTTGTTAAACTCGGTTGCTTCTGTCATCGAGTCAAATTGCATCTCAACAACGGATTCACCATCAAGGGTCTTCCATTCAGAAGGAGAATTACCAGTGATATAGAGTTTAGGCTGAAAAGGCACTCGCAGTTTTATCTGCTTTCCGTTTTCGTAACCACGGTAGAGTATGTTGTTACCCATACGGATAACTGAAGTATAAAATTTAGTCATGGGCACCATTATAGTCTATTAAGGGTAGTCTGTCAAGATTAAATTTGATCTCATCTCCTCATAGACGCAAGGTCTTTCATTTGTTGCTCATCAATTACTGGTATTGCATTTGACTTGTGCATAGTACCGATGCCTTTCACGAGTGTGCCAGTGTACTTCTGTGGTTCTACCTTCTCAGTAGATCCTGTCATCGAGTCGTTGGATGGAATGTGCACGTCAGAACCTCGGTAAGAATACGAGGGTATCGATGTGGTTGACGTGAACACTTTTTTCTTGGTCTTACCCCAAGCATTGTAAGTCTTCTTACGTCCGCTGGGCGTGTGTCTCATAGAACCGTGAATCATAACTCTTCCTCCATTCGACGCAAGATCTGTTGCATCGCACCTAACTCCGCAGTTAGAAAATGCAACTTAGTATTGGGAATAGTGTTGTCAATTGGAAGATCACGAATTTCATCCATCTTATCGTCGATCTCTTCTTTAACTATTTTCAGTACTACTTCTTTCACTCTTTACCTCGAACCATGATGGGACGGGACGACTAGTCCACGTCATACTAAAACGATCTTGCTTGGTCTGATAGAATGCACGGTATGACTCAACTGGGCACTCTAGCATACACTCTGGGTTAGAACCCATAGCAAGTTTGAACCGAGTTCGTTCTACCTTGGGTATACGCACCGGCGGAGTCATAAGTATACTACGCAGAAGGGTGTCTGTCAAGTGACGTTTATTATACCGATACATATACTCATCACAGAGAGCAACAAAGTGACGGTAATGCCAGATGTAATTGCAAATAGACTCCATTGTCCAAACAGTACAAGGATGATGATGATGCACCGCTTTGTATAAAACACTGTCAAGTGTCGGATGATCGTAGTACTTGATCATCGTCTTACCGGATTTTGACGGACGACGGGACACACTACCGTCTAACATACGATGTGCCGTTGACAACATCTGTGCAGACTCGACGATCATTTTGACCACGTGCTTGTCACACTGCTCTTGTGCAGCGATCACAGGGTCTTTATTGAGTACAAAAATATTCATATACTATTCTCCCCATTTAGTTGAAATATTATAACAGATGGATCTACACTTGTCAAATCTATTTGTATAAATAAAACTATGAAAGAACTATTTGATTTTGGATTTACAGCAGTTGATGAATCGGAACTAGAAGCATACCAGCAACTAGAGACGGTGTCTTCGAATGCAGATGAAGTGCAAACTCGACTCGATAAGTTGTACAATGCGATTCAACCACTCTTGACTAATCTCAAGATGAATCCTGAGAAGGAATACATTCTGTGGCCGAATCGATTGGACAAGATCGAAGAGTTTGAAGAATACATACAAAACATCTATAAGGGACCCTAACCAATGTTTTTTAATACAGATATAGAAACCATCCTACTTAGCGATGGTACGCAAAAACATGTTTCTTCAGAAATGAAAGAAAACATGGCACGTAACATGAACGACTTCCTTAACACAGCAACTGTTAAGAAAGGCAAGTACCTACGTCACAGTTCAGCAGAAGTCAATATGTCCGAAGAGATGATGTCTCGTGGACCAATGTTCGGCAACGCTCTAATGTCACGTGGATATAAGAACATCCTATTTGTTGGACACTTCAACTCTGGGCAAACTAACTGGATGCTTGATCGATTCGCAGGTCGTATGATTGATATCATGCCACCAGAACGTGATGCATTAAATGTGTTCCCAGATATGAACATTGTTGCTCAGTCGATTCCAATGATGATGGAAACTTTTGGGTATGATTGCGGAATCACTATCGCACGTCCACCAGAAGATAAGTATAAGGGTGTAATGCATCAAATGTATAATGTATTCAACTCTCATACTATTGCTCTATCTTCCCATCAATATAAGCACGGACAATCCTCTTGGACTCTAGAAGGTGAGCACGAGAAATTCGACGCAGTCGTATTCCTTGGTGTACCTATGCAAGATCAAGAAGTTGGATTTGAAGAAGATCTAGTACGTGAAGTATTTGCACCTATGTGCACACCAGAATTTGATATGGTTGACATTTACTACGGTGCACCTTCCGCAGTAAAATGGTTCAATGGTGAAGAGAAAGACAGCAAGACTATGGTCGACACTGCATTCAGCCTACGTTCAATATGGGATGAAGATATGTCAGAAGGCCGCCCGGAAGAGTCCCTGATTATGCACAGCATGATCAAGGTATTCTAAGGAACTTACCCGACAGTAAGAACGAAGAAGGGGACCGATTGGTCCCCTTTTTTTATATCCAGAATAATATTAAACCAAATATCGCACACCAGATAAGCACGTTGGGTGTATCTTCCCATACGTCTTTGAAATCGATGGCAGTGTATTTAATAAATTCGCAAATGGAATCATACCAGTTCATCTAATTTTTCAACCTCTATGGTTACGTTTTTAGGTAGACTAAATTTTATGTCACTATGTCCGTGATGAATCACGAAGTTTATACCGCTAAACTCACTAAAGAACTTGGACCAGATAGGTCGCCAGTTGCTTGCCATACGATGCACATTCAGTGCTCTCCTATCGCTCTCTACAAAGTTATCGGTGTAACTGTTTAGGTTCATATCAAACATCGCATCAAACCCATACAAGTGAACCTCTGTCGCTCTCATAGAACGACACGCATAGTCCACTGCCATATGTCCGCAAGAATAGTTTGTCGCTGCTTCTGACAACTTGTGTCCTGGTAGTTGTGCATATGGGGGTACGTGAGTGTGAAAACCTTTTATGTTTGGTGAGTACTTGAGATAGAAAGACGGGTTCGATTCCATCCATCGGCGAGGTCGTGAACCCAATACCCAATCGTATTGATCCAGAGTTACGTCGCCTTTTTCTAGTGCGGTCATCATCTTGAAGTCTACCATACAAGACGCAAATACCTCTGGGGCAGTCAACGGCATAGGCGGCATATTACATACTAGCAACTCTCCACGAGTTCCTCTTTTGTACAGAGGCCAATGATCTCCATTACCCAATACATTTACCCGTCTTGCTTTCATCTCTCGCCCTTCTCATGGAAAGAACCGTATATGCAGTGCGCCAGCTCATGTCCCCAAGTTTCCATAACACTGTAATCTTTAACGCCACTTGGTTCTACAACGTAAATCTCACACCTATTTACTTTAGTCAGATCGTTTTTAGGATGCGCCCATTGCGCAAGACCATCAACTTCATCAAACGTCAGTTTGTTTTTAGTAAGGTATCTCTGTAGACTGTTTTGATTCTTAAACGTCATTACACGGATGTCTATGTATTCGCCAGTTACGTCGTGCGTCTTCGTAATACCAGTTTCGGTCGAGGGGTCACATGATACCACAAATAGCACCATAAGTGCAAGTAACAGTTTAACCTTCATATCGTTCAGCATGTCCTTTCTCCGTCAACAACTTATTTAGGTTGGTGTCTTCGTCTAAGAACACCTCTGCGAGTATGCGACCATACTTACCTTCTTTGTAAGTAATGATCGTCACTTGAGTACCTACAGGTGCCATTTCATTTACGAATGCGGTAGCTGCGAGACCTTTCTCTTTTTCATCAAGGTCTCGTGTTCTGCTTTCCCAAGCATCGATGCCGTATAGACGTAGCCGTTGGTTGCTGTAGATCAGACCAAATCCTAGGTCGATGTCTACGTCAACAGTGTCTCCGTCTACCCACCTCTTGATTGTTGCTTGATACTTATACATCTCTTTACTCAGATGGAATTCTCTGCGCCACACCTAACATGTCCTCGTACTCTGCTACTTGTTTGAGTTCATGCTCTAGTGCTTCCATAATGTCTGAGTGCTCACCGATACCCGATGGGTTTACGAGATACACTTCTACGTTCGCTTTGTGATAAGCGATCTTGCCTTCAAGGTGAGCAATCACTCCCTCTATCATTCTTGTTCGTAAATTCATAATCATCCCTGTGATCTTGCTTTTTCAACTGCACGAGAACCAAACCAAAACGAAATGATTGCGGCAAAGATTGCCTTTGTGTCGTCATCCCATAACACATTTAGCGCTTGAGTTAATGACATTCCGTTTGATACTGCTTCTTGTAATAACGTATATTCAATTGCCGTAAACAACCCAAAAAACGCATAGGTGATTACGGGTCTTACTGACTTCTGGAGACCAGAAATAAATCCTGTGCCTTTAGAAATTGTAGTGTCGTGTTCAAGTAATGCCTTCTGCTCTTCGTGAAGACCCATCTCTTGAAAACGCTTTATCTCATGGTCGTAACCCGCTTTCTTGAGTTCGGCCATCTTTTCCATTTTTCTAAGTTCAAACTCCATTGTTCGTTTGGACTTGTAGTGGTCTGTTATCGCTGGAACCACCGAACTACCAAAACCAAGAAGTGAACCTATAATCCCACTTAACATAACTATCTCCTACTGTGATATCATCTCACGGATAGTCTCATTCCCTTTCTGTCCAGTGTGATGAATAATTATCGGATCTTTTACCGCTATATTATCTATGTAGTCTAACCTTATCGTATTATATTTATGCGGTAAAGGATTTATTCTGCTGATCTTTTCGATAGGAGTGTACATATGGTATAACACGTGTTGATCAGACTCTACTGGATTTATCTCACATTCATTCATCCAACTCTCAAGAGTCTGATTTCTGTTCGTTAGAACGACACCAGAATTATGCCAGTCGCCGTTGAACGGGCTGCGTATTGTCCAAGGTCTATCTATTACCATTCCCATCATATTAGGCACATACTCTTGCCAAATAGAGTCTATGTTGCCCACGATTTGACAATCTGTATCTACCCAACACGTCACGAAATCGCATCCGGTGGCGTGATAAATTGCTCTTGGTTTTTTGAACCACCCTTGAAGCAGAGTGTCTACCTCCATAATCAGAAATTGTTTTTCATAAGAAGGATGCGCACGTAAGAGGGTTAACATATCCATCGACATCCCAAAGTCCGCTATCTGAAGCATAGAGGTAGAATGCTCGAAGAAGTTGTTCATAAACCAAGGCAATTGCCATTCTGTTTTATAGTCACACCCAGTGACGAATGTCTTTTTCAACATCACTCATTCTCAAAATAAAAAAAAAGACGGGTTGGTTTCCCTTCCCGTCTTTATATAGTCGTTATGTAAGTATTTTACAAACTAGATACAAACTCGTCGACTTCTTCAGATTGCTCTGATGTCAACCACGTTTTATGAATACCGACGCTTTCTAAGAATCCTTGCGTACGATCACGCAGACTGCGAATGTCGGAATCGGTAATAACTTGATCGATAACATCTTGATCAACAACACGCTTCTTCATCCCAAAAGTTGGTAGATCTGGATTATCTTCTTGTGGAAGAATATTGTGTATAAAAGATGTTATTACAGACTGTGGTGATGCCATCATATCTTCGTATGACACTTCCATCTCAAAAACCATACCAGCAACATCTGCTTCGAAATCTCGTACTAGAGAGAAACCGATCGGAGAGTCACGAAACTCTTCCCAAGACATTTCTGGTTCCCATGTTTGCCACATTTGCACCAGTGCATCTTTCCAGTCTCTAGTGATTCGATACATGTGAGACGTTGGCACAACAGATATACTTTCTTTTGAGACATTATCTTTTGCTGGAGTGTGCTCTAGAGAAGTAGCAATAACCGGCTTGTACAAATGATGTTGCGCAGTTACAGCAAT
>ERZ802822.765-NODE-765-length-21639-cov-9.431222_pt1 | contig 21639 bp, 22 predicted proteins | sample MGYA00345649_ERZ802822 | MGnify/ENA primary metagenome ERZ802822 (study PRJEB30503, sample SAMEA104212359) | marine metagenome | biome: Westerlies Biome; feature: [SRF] surface water layer (ENVO:00010504) within the epipelagic zone...; material: water...
TGCTATTATTTATTATATATTCCTCAAGCTCCTTTTCATCTTTTATATAAATACCTTTTGTGCCTTTATTGATTTTAGGTCAACAAGAATCATATTATAGCTTCTATCGCTACAATATGAATGTCATCAACCCTGCCTATGCAGGAGCTGAGGCAGATAACCTGTTCTCTTTCACATCCAGAACCCAATGGGCTGCTGTGGACGAAGCACCTAGAACATTGGCTTTTTCCTATTCTTCAGCCAGAGAAAATAATGTCGGTTTGGGACTCTCTGTGGTCTCTGACAAAGTCTTTGTTGAACAGCAAACATTTGCCTATATCGATTTTTCCTACAGACTTCAAATGGGTAGTGATGCTCAACTCTTTTTGGGCCTCAAAGGTGGTGGCAATTTTTATAATGCTGATCCGACTCTTTTAAAGATTTATTCGCCTAGCGATCCTTCGCAAGTCTCCACTAGTAAATTTAGCCCTAATATTGGTGCTGGGGCCTATTATAAAGCAGCTAACTTTTGGATATCTTTTTCTATTCCTAGACTACTTAATACCAAACGTAATGATAGTCAACTCGCCATACAAGCACAAGATCAAAGACACTCATACCTTGGTGGGGGTGTTGATTTTGGTATTGGAAATGATTTTTTCTTAAAACCTTCACTTATGCTTAGAAAAGTGAAAGGACTTCCCACAACAGCTGACTTTACTGCTATGGGAAGTTGGCAAAATAAACTCGATGCTGGTGTCTCTTTGAGAACCAATAGCTCTATTGCCCTTTTAGCCATGCTCTCCTTGGGCTTCTTTGATGACAATTTTTAAATCAGAAAAATCTTCAATGATTTTGACATCATGCGCCATTGATTCTGTTAAAACTTTATTTCCGTCAAATTCTAAAGATATGCTAATTCCATTATCTTTTTGAATTAAGAATGCTGTAAATTCATATGTTCCAATTATTGAAAAAAAGTCACTAACATTTTTTGGTGTTGTTTGAAATACACCATCCGAATTTGATCTTGCACCAATAAAATAACTTTCTTTTGCATTTGGATTTTCTATTACTATATTGATCATTGAATTTCTTTCATCTGTAGTTCCTACAAACACAATTCCTTCATCAATTGTGTAAAAGCTTTTTTCAATTGAAAATTCACTAATTTCTGCATATGCTGGAATTAACATAATCAAAAATAGTGATAATGTTCCTAATCCCACCAACTTTTTTTTCATACTTTTGATTTGAAACTTAACTTTTAAAAAATGAGCATAGTTTTTTCCCGTTTATAGCAAATAATTATTAACTAAATCTACAAGTCAAGCAAGAATTTCATGCATATTTATCCTTATTTTTAATAATCATGTCATAAAATGTATCGTAGAATGGTCTAAGAATTTGTAACTCAATTATTTTTTTACAATTATTTGTCTATTAATTTACCTAGTTTGAATGTCTTTTTTCAAATACTAATCTTTTAAAATCAGAATTATTTTGATAATTTTATGAAAGCAACTTTTTTTGATGGAAAAAAAATGATTTTAGATAAAAATTATCCTAATCCTGATTATGATGAAACATTAGTTCGTGTAAATTTAGCAGGAATTTGTGGAACTGATTTAGAAATTTTGGATGGATATATGAAATACAATGGAATTTTGGGTCATGAATTTGTCGGAACTGTAGAAAAATCTGATAATCCTGAAATGATTGGTAAACGAGTTGTAGGAGAAATAAATGCTGGTTGTGAAAAATGTGATTCTTGCATTAAGGGCATGCAAAGACATTGTTCTAATAGAACTGTATTGGGAATTTTGAAACGAAATGGTGCTTTTGCTGAATTTCTTTCATTACCTGAAAGTAAGCTACATGTAATGCCTGATTTAATTAGTGATTAACAAGCTGTATTTGTTGAGCCTTTAGCTGCTGCTTTTGAAATTAATGAACAGGTATCTTTGAAACCTGAATGGAATGTTGCAGTAGTTGGAGATGGAAGATTAGCACAATTAATTATTCAAGTTATAAAATTAACATGTTCTAATATTACTTGTTTTGGTAAACATGAAAATAAACTTGAAGGCCTTGTTCAATCTGGAATTAAAATAAAATTAGGTATTGAATCTACAGATGAACAATTATTTGATTTGGTAGTTGAAGCAACTGGTAGTAATTCAGGATTTACTGATACAATGAAACTTGTTAGACCACGTGGAATAGTAGTTCTAAAATCAACTATTGCATCACGAGAAAATCTTGATTTAACTCCTACCATCATAAATGAGATTACATTAATTGGTTCTAGATGTGGATTATTCAAACCTGCTATTGATGCACTTGCATCAGGAAAAATATCTGTAAATTCTATGATCGATTCTACCTTTTCTTTAGAAAAATTTGAAGATGCAATCACTCATGCAAAAAAACCTGATACTTTGAAGGTATTTCTGAAACCCTAGTTTCATTTACTTTGATTTTCTAGTATTTCTCTTAATACGACTAATTATGGCTAATGATGCTCAAAAAGTGAAATTTTTTACATTAAACATTTTAATTCAATTTGAAAAAATCAGTCATATTGAACAACGCTGAAATTTCTATTATTTTACCTACTTATAATGAATCAAAGAATATTCGTGGAATTTTAGATCACATTAAGAAATCTTTTCCATCTAATCTAAAATTAGAAACAATAATTGTTGATGATAATTCTCCAGATAATACTGCAAAAATTGCTGAGGATTATTTTCATTCAATCAAAGAAAAATCAAGTCATACAATTAATGTAATTAAACGAAAAGCAAAAAATGGATTAAGTTCTGCAATTTTAAATGGAATCCAAGAATCTTCTGCTAATACAATTGTGGTAATGGATAGTGATTTTTCTCATCCTCCAAATATTATCCCTAAATTAGTTGATGCAATAAAACAAACTAGATGTGATATTGCAATTGCTTCAAGATATGTAAGTGGTGGTTCAATCCAAGGTTGGCCAATAAAACGAAAATTAATGAGTAAAATTGCAACGTTAATTGCAAAAAAAGGATTAGGAATTGAATCACATGATCCTATGTCTGGATTTTTTGCTTTTAAAAAAAATATTCTTGATGGCTTGAAATTTGATGCAATTGGTTACAAAATGTTATTAGAAATTTTAGTCAAAACTAAAGGTGTTAAAATACAAGAAGTACCTTACACATTTACTGATAGGGAGTTAGGTTCTAGTAAACTTGATACTTCAACTATTGTTGATTATTTTAAATCAGTTTGGAAATTGTACAAATATGGAAGAACAGTAGAAAAAGATGAAAAACGTACATCTGTAAAATTTCTTTCAAAAGCTGCAAGATTTTTTACAGTTGGAGCATCTGGTTTAGCAATTAATTATCTTGCATCTATGATTTTTTCATTAAATTCTGATATGTGGTATATACATGCAACAACATTTGGAATAATATTTTCTATTTCAAGTAATTTCTTCTTAAACAAGTATTGGACATTTGAAGATAGAGACTTTTCTCCAAAACGAACTATCCTTCAATATGGAAAATTTGTTGCGTTTAGCTCTATTGGTGCTTTAGTTCAACTTGGTATGGTTTACAACCTTGTAGACCAATGGAATATTTCTTACCCAATTTCATTAGTTTTAGCAGTAGGTGTTGCAGCATTTGGTAATTTCTTATTGAATAAGAGATGGACATTTAAAGAAAAAGTATGGAGTTAGACTAATCTTTAATTTTTAAATATTTTTTTATTTCTAATATCTAGGCATGAAATAAAGAATTTTGTTAAAACAATCTCTCGTAAGGTAATTTAGTAAGATTTCTTTGTAAAAAAGAAATGGAACCATTTGATACATTTCTGATATTTATTGCAGATTTTTTAGGTAATCATCTTTATGAAGGAATATTTCTTGCAGCATTAATTGAAACTGTAATTCCTCCAATTCCTACTCTTGCAGTATTTCCTACAGCTGGATTTCTAGCATCACAACAAGGAATTTCATTATTGGGTGTTATTCCTATGATTATTCTTGGCGCAACTGGCGCAACCATTGGAACTTCTATAATTTATTTAATTGCATTGAAACTTGGACGTTCTGTTTTACTAAGATATTTAAAAAATTTTAGAATCACTGAACAAAAATTAGAACGTGTGGAAATATGGTTTGAAAAATATGGTGATAAAGCAGTTTTAATTGGTAGAATGGTACCTGTAATGAGAGAAATGATTTCAGTACCTGCTGGATTATTAAAAATGAAAATTCCTAAATTTATTTTATTTACTTTTATTGGTTCATGTATTTGGGCATCCATTACTATACTTGGTGGATATTATTTTGGTGAAGCAATGGGTCTTGTTAAATAACTTTATTTTTTAATTTAAAAATTTCCTATTGTTTTTTGTTTTTTCTCTTCCCAAATTAATTCCATCCTTCCCAAATTTTCTCCTAAAGTATTTGCAGTTGCAGGCCCAAATCCCTCAAAATGATTATTGGCCATTACCATTGCTAGTGGAACATCTGAAATTTCTGTTAATTTTTGTGCCCACTTTTTAATAAATTTTGATTTATTTTTTCTTATTGTACCAAATTGTTTATCTGGAATACTTCTATCTCCAATTAATCTAACATAAAGATAGTCTGATGTTATTGGAAATGGATTGTTTACACCTTCCACTACATTCCAAATAAGACAATGTTTTTTCTGTTTAAAATAATTCAACGCTTTATCAGTAAACCATGATTCATGTCTTCCTTCAATTGGATATACAAAATCATTAGGTAACATATCAAATAGTTTTTCTAATCTTGGTTTTGCTTCATCAAAAGTTAGTGAGGGTGGTAATTGCAATACTAGTGCTGAAATTTTTTCATGAATAGGTAAAAGTGATGTTAGAAATGAGAAAACTTCTGAATTTACGTTATCTAATCGTTTTTCATGTGTAATTATTGATGGGAATTTAGCTGTAAATTTAAAGTGTTTAGGTGTATCCGCATTCCATTTTCTAACAATTTCTTGTGATGGTATTTTATAAAATGTTGAATTTATTTCAGTGATGCTAAAAATTTGTGAATAATATTTTAGCCATTCAGAACTTTTTAGATTATTTGGATAAAAAGTTCCAGACCATCCTTGATAACTCCATCCAGTACACCCAATTTTGATTTCCATATTTTTTATCTATATTCATCTCCACAATCACCTATTGCATTAAACAAATCATTTGATTTTGAAGTAATTGTTGATATTAATGAAAGATCATTTTGATCTAATTTTAAATCAAAAACTTTAGAATTATCTTCTCTATGATCGGTAATTCCTAATCTGGCTCCAATTATTACGCCTGCAACTTGTGGTTTATCTAGAATAAATCTTGTAGCAATGTTTGCAATACTACAATTATGTTTTTTTGATATTATGCTTAAAACTTCAAGTAACTCTTGAAATAATTGCCACCCGCCCCATATGTCAATCATATTTTTGTATTTTTGTAAACTTGCTGTAGTTAAATCTGCCCTCGTGGGTTCATCTACATTAAGATATTTTTCTGAAAAAAATCCACCTAATAGAGTTCCATAACTGAGAATTTGAATTCCATATTTGATAAAAAATGGAATCATTATTTTCTCTGGTCTTTGATCTAAAATAGAATATTGAACTTGATTTGAAACAATTTTAAAATCATTCTCAATAATTATTTTAATTCTTTCAGTATCAAAATTAGTTAATCCTAAATGTTTTATTTTTCCTTCATTTTGTAATTTTGATAAGTGTTTTAATGCATCAAGATAACTTGAATCTTGATAATCCCACCAATGAAATTGAAGTAAATCAATAGAATCTACATTCATTTTTTTTAACGATTCATCAATATAGTAAGTCACAATACTACTACTCATTGGGCCTGGATTTGGCACAAATTTTGTAAAACCTTGATTTTTTTCTAATTCATTATTTCCTTTTCTTTTTTCTAATTCATTTCTAAAATTACCGTATAATGATTCTGCTGGTCCATAAATATCTGCCATATCCCATGTGTTAAATCCATTTTCAGCATATTCTAACATTTGATTAATGGCTGAATCATGATCTATTTGCCCATGTCCGCCAGACACTTGCCACATTCCATTTAAGATTCTACAAATTGACAAATCCTGTGTTAGTTGTGTGGTTTCTATTTTAGGCAATAATTAATTTAGTAAATTAATATAATTTAGCATAATCGGTTCGTTCAAAAAATTAATTTTACTTTCAATTTTTATATATACTTCCACTTTTTCCTAAATTATGGATTTATTCAAAAGAAAATCTAAAACTTTGACTGATTTAGAGTGTAAAATATGTCACATGAAATTTTCTGATCCTGAAAGAACAACAAGACATATGATTAAAGCACACTCAAAACCACAAAAAAATAACAGGCAAATAGGTAGTGCAAAATATCGTTAATTATTTTACAAAGATCTATAAGCTAAGAAAAAATTACTTTGTTAGAAATGATTGAAACTAAAGATTGGTGGGATGATTTTCCTGAACTTGAAAGAGATTTAGAAGAAAATTTCAGTTAATGTTATAGAAATATCTAAATCACAATCCTTTAAGAGATAATTATCTTGGAATTACCTCGTGGAATGAAAGATTTTGTAGATTCAGAAACTGCAAATATTGAGCATATAAGATCCCATTTTAAACAACTTTCAAATCTTTATGGATTTTCATTTATGGATCCTTCACCAATAGAATTACTTTCAACTCTTGAAACAAAATCTGGTCCTGCAATTAAAGATGAAATTTACTATTTTAAGGATAAAGGAGATAGAGAAATTGCTCTAAGATTTGATTTTACCATGGGTCTCACAAGATATGCTACTTCACAAAAATCGATGAAATTACCAGCAAAAATTTCTAGTTTTGGTGGAGTTTTTAGATATGATGAACCACAAAAAGGTCGATATCGATATTTTCATCAATGGGATCTTGAAATTTATGGTAAACCAAATTTAGAATCTGAATCAGAAATCATTGAATTAACCTCTAGATTGTTTGATTCATTATTGCTCAAAAATATCACAATTGATGTTAATCATAGAAATCTTGTTGAATCTTATATTAACAAAATTTTTGATTCAAAAGAATCTCAATTAGTTGGAGATATGTTACGTGCAGTAGATAAGATTGCAAAAAAATCTAAAGATGAAATCATTAAAGAATTTGAGGATAGATATCCTAAAGAAAAGTTAGAAAAAATTTTAGAATTTTCTCAAATTAAGGGTACAATTAAAGAGATTGAGTCTAAATTTGATGTATCTCAATTAGAATCCTGGAATGATATTAAATCTCTATTTGAATCTCTAGAAAATCGAGGAGTTTCAAATGTTAGAATTAATTTTGGAATTGTTAGAGGATTAGATTATTACTCTGGAATTGTTTTTGAAGTATTTGATAAAAATTCTAAACTAGGTGCTTTAGCTGGTGGAGGAAGGTATGATACACTAACTAAAGCATTTAATCGAGATGATCTTGGTGCAACTGGTGTTGCAGGAGGAGTTGAAAGAATAATTTTAACTATGAAAGAACAAAATATTATTTCAGAAATTGAACAATCTAGAGTTTCAGTTCTATATGTTAATGATGAAATGCAAAAAGTTGCACACTCAATTACTTCTTTACTAAGATTAAACAATATTCCAACTGATATTGACTTGGCTGGAAGAAATCTAAAAAAACAAATGGATATAGCTAATCATTCAAGATTTACTATAATTGTTGGTCCACAAGAATTAGAACAAGGAAATGTAACTCTAAAAGATATGAAAAGTGGAACTGAAGGAACTATTTCCTTAGAAAAATTAACTGATGATCCAAAATCTGTTCTTAATTTAGAAATGCTTTAGTTAAATTCATAATTTCAGAACCATTTGTTAATGAACCAACCACAATACAATGATTATTTGCTAAAATTCCTGATGAAACATATGGTATGCCTCCATTTATCGAACATTTTTCAACGTTTACGCCTAGTACATCTGCAATTTCTTTGATATCTTTTTCTTCTGCCTCTGGATGAATAACTGCACCTGAATTGTTGGCTCGTAGATTTACTCCAGCTAAATGTGACCCTGCTATCTTTTTCTGTATTACTTCAACTCCCATTACATCTGAAATTATTTTACAATTTTCATTTGACAATGCTGGTGAAACAATTGCTCCTTTATCATTTGCACAAATAACATTTCCAAGTGCATTAAATTTAGTATCTAAAACTCCAACTTCTAGATCTGTTTCATTTTTCAAATAATCATATTCATCTTGATAAGCTGTAGATGGTAAAAGAAATCCTTTGTTATTCATAACTGATAATGATCCAATTAATCTTGTATTGGCAATTGCTGTATACATTACTTCAATGTCCAAATATTCTTCTAATTTTTTTGCCTTAGTTTCTGCAAATCCCAGTGGAACTAAGCCAATAGAATCATTTACACTAATGTAAACTCCGATATTTGGTCCTCTATACACATCATACTTGATTATGTCCATATCCAAACTATTGATCGTTATACGTTATGAACGTAAGGAAATCATTACTGCCTAAAAGATCGACATTTTTTAAAATTAATTAGTTGTAATATAGTGGAATCATCTAACTTTAAATAATAACATCATAAAAATTCCGTTATGCCAATAGCAGAAAATTTCCCTGAAGGCCTAGAACCAACTGGAAAAATTAGTCTAGATGACGGTAATTTCCATATTATGTGGGGCCCAGGTAAAAAAACAAACACTGATGGTTCACAAGCTGAAGTATTTGCTGATGCCGATGTTGTAGCAGCATATGCCGCAAGAGGTGAAGAACAAGTTCCTCTTGGTGTAAGTGGAACAATGGTTGCAGTCGATTGGGATTCATGTGTAGCAGATGGTGCATGTATTGAAGCATGTCCAGTACAAGTATTCCAATGGTACAGAACTGAAAAAGATATTCCTGCAAAAGATGTTGTTGGACAAACCTTTGCTGGAACTGGAAGTGATGTTAAAGATGAGCGAAAAGATCTAACAGATAAAGCAGACCCAATTCGTGAACATGATTGTATATGGTGCATGGCATGTGTATCCGTTTGCCCTCCTCAAGCAATCAAAGTCGATCAATCAAATGTTGAAAAACACGAAAGTGCAGCAAAATCTCTGTAAATTTATCATTTTTAGATTCTAAACTTTTTATTTTTAATTTAGTCTTGACTAATTTTCTTTAGCTTTAAATAATATTCCCAATAAACTGATCCAATGGCAGATCTACAAATACCAGAAGACTTTTGTCACAACGATGTAGAACCAAAAGGAAAAACAAACCATGGTGATGGTGAAAATTTCCATTATATTTGGGGTGACGGAAGAACTGATGGTGCAGCATTCTCAAACGATGATGTAAAGGCAGCTTATGAAGAAAGAGGCGAAGAACAAGTTCCTCTTGGAATTCATGGTACTACCGTTGCAGTCGATTGGGATTCATGTGTAGCAGCTGGTTCATGCATGAGTGTATGCCCAGTTCAAACATTCCAATGGTTCAGAACCGAACAAGATATTCCTGCAGCAGACTGCATGGATGCAACCTTTGAAGGTACTGGTTTAACCGAACAAGATGAAAGATTAGATTATACCGACAAATCACAGCCAATCAGAGAACACGATTGTACTGTTTGTATGGCATGTCAAGAAATTTGTCCTGAAGGAGCTATTCTAATTGAATCAGCTAACCAAGAATGGCACGAAAAAGCAGCCGGAACATATGTAATTATGAAATCTGGTTCTGAAAATCCACACGCACACGATTAAAGAATTTTTTCTTTTTTCTTATTTTTCTATTTAATTATCAACAGATTTTAATCACTATTTTCAACATTTTTTGCCGAGGTCGCTTAGTCCGGTAGAGCGCGGGCCTTGAGAGCCTGTGTGCGCAAGCACGCGGGGGTTCAAATCCCTCTCTCGGCGTTTTACTTTTCTATTCTTGCAAGTTCTGCAAGCATTGCAGATAGTTGAATTTCAGAATTTGCTCCAACTAAAATTCTATAATCATATTTTGCAATAACTTCTAAAATTTCTGCTAATTTTTCGTGTTTTGATTTGAAAACTGCTGAATTGAAATATTTGAGAAAGTCTGATTCTGACATTCCATAAACTTTAATCAATTCAATCATCTTCTCTCTTGAATCTACTACATTTCCAGACAATGCAATTTTTAAAACATCATCTACATCCGTTGTTTTAGTTAGTCCTGCTGATGATGTTACTGTTTCTTCAGATATTTCTCCCAAACTTGCTGTTGCTTGCAATAAATTAATTGCATGTCTCAAATCACCTTGAGAATAATCATAAATTGCTTTAAGTCCTTTTTTATTTGATTTCACTTTTTCTTTTTTTGCAATTACCTCTAATCTACTAATAATGTCCTCTTCTCCTACACTTGTGAATTTGAAAGTTGCACATCTACTTTGAATAGGATCAATTATTTTTGAAACATTATTTGCTATTAAGATAAATCTACAAATTTTAGCAGTATCTTCAATAATTCTTCTAAGTGCTGTTTGAGCATCAGCAGTCATTTCATCTGCTTCATCTAAAATTATAATTTTAAAAGGTGCATTTGATAATCCTGCAAATCCTGAAAACTTTTTCACTTTCTCTCTAACCATTCCAATACCTCTTTCATCAGAGGCATTCAATTCAAGCAGATTTCCTTCGATATTTTCTCCTAAAATTTGTCTTGTAATACATAATGCTGTAGTTGTTTTTCCAACTCCTGCTGAACCCGAAAACATTAGGTGCGGCATATCTGTTGGATCTTTGATTAAAGCAGATAAACTCCCAATTATTTCACTTTGTCCAACAATTTCTGAGATTTCTTTTGGTCGATACTTCTCTACCCACATTCCTGTTGCAGACATCAAGTACCAAAAGCCTGACCCATTAATAAATCCGAATTGGTTATTCTGTAATCCAATTCATTAAAATGAAATTTATCTAAACTGTATCTAGCCTCAACCTGTGATTAATTAGGATCAAATGATCTCACTAAATTGTTAACAGAATTGATCGATCCGATACTTGAGGATCTAAAATTGATAAGTGATCTCATATGAAAATTGAAGAAATAGAAAAAGTACATTCGATAGGATATCGCCTAAAAGATGCTAAAGTCACCATAAATCAGGATTTTAAGTATAATGTGGCTGGAGTCAAAATTGAGGGTACTCAAGGCGATACTAATAACATGCCTCAATGGATTGGAAAAATTTTGAATGATAGTGGTGTAGGAACTATTGATATGCCTGATATGATTACTGAATTAAAACAAGCATTATCTAAAGAAAAGATGGTGGGAGAATACCAATTATCCACATTGGAACCTCATTTTTACATTAAATTAAAACAAACTATGAAAGAACTGAATCGTGATGATTTTAATCATGTTGAAAGTATATTGTTAGAATTGTTTAGAATGCGAAGAGGAAAAATTGTAAAACTTGCTGATTCAATTAAACTAAATTCTGATATTTACAATCAATTAACTGTAGAAGAAAATATTTTCTATACAACAATTTATGACAATAGTAAAGAATTTGAAAATCAAGTAAGAGGTAATACTGATGAGTAGTCAAACTAGTTCATTTACTGATTCTGCATTATCTGATAAAGTAAAAGAATTTCTAACTAGATTCAAAGATAAACAAGGCAATTACAAGTATGTTGATGCAATTGATGCAATGATGCCAAAAAATGCAAAGTATATTGTAGTTGATTACAATGATCTTGTTACAGAACCTCAAATAGAAATAATTTTTTCTGAAAATCCTGATAGAATATTTGATGCTTTTGCAAGAGCAATAAAAGAAGCACTACAAACAAGATTTCCAGATTATGCTGAAAAAATTAAAGAAGAAGTACGTGTAAGAATTGCAAATTTTCCTCTTGAAAGAAGTTTACGACAAATTAATGCTGAGACTATAGGAACAATGACCAGTGTTTCTGGAATGGTTGTTAGAGCATCAGAAGTAAAACCTCTTGCAAAAGAATTAGTTTTTGTATGTCCAGACGAACATACCACAAAAATAATACAACTAAAAGGAATGGATGCAAAAATCCCAGTAGTTTGTGATAATCCAAATTGTAAACAACGAGATTTTGAATTAAAACCAGAATCCAGCAAGTTCATTGATTTTCAAATTCTTAGATTGCAAGAACTACCTGAAGATTTACCTCCAGGACAATTACCTCATTATATTGATGTCACAATTAGGCAGGATTTAGTCGATAATTCAAGACCAGGAGACAGAATTATTCTTACTGGTGTAGTAAGAGTTGAACAAGAATCTGTTACTGGAGTTCAAAGGGGTCATAGTGGATTATATCGATTAAGAATTGAAGGTAATAATATTGAATTTTTAAGCGGTCGTGGATCTAAAACTGACAGAAAAATTGGTAGAGAAGAAATCTCACCTGAGGAAGAAAAAAGAATCAAATCTCTTGGTCAAAGTTCTGATGTTTATCAAAGACTAATTGATTCATTTGCTCCACACATTCAAGGTCAATCATTAATCAAAGAAGCTATTTTGTTACTTATTGTTGGTTCTAATCAAAGACTGTTAGGTGATGGTAGTAAAATTAGAGGTGACATCAATGTATTTTTGGTTGGAGATCCTGGTACTGCAAAAAGTGAGATGTTAAAATTTTGTGCTAGAATTGCACCACGTGGATTGTATACTTCTGGAAGAGGTTCAACAGCTGCAGGACTTACAGCTGCTGTTGTTCGAGATAAAACTGGTATCATGATGTTGGAAGCTGGTGCAGTTGTATTGGGTGATCAAGGTTTGGTGAGTATTGATGAATTTGATAAAATGAAGCCTGAAGATAGAAGTGCTCTACACGAAGTTATGGAACAACAATCTGCAAGTATTGCAAAAGGTGGAATTGTTGCCACATTAAATGCTAGAACTTCAATTTTAGCTGCAGCAAACCCTATGTATGGAAAATATGATCCTTTCAAAAATATCACAGAAAATGTCAATTTACCAATTCCGTTATTGACTCGATTTGATTTAATTTTTGTTGTAAGAGACATTCCAACTAAAGAACGAGATATACAAATTGCAACACATATCATTAAAAGAAATACTAACTCAGGAATTGATAAAAAATCTGTTATTGAAGTTGATCTATTAACAAAATATCTTTCCTATGCAAAGCGAGGAACCCCTGAATTAACAAAAGAGGCTGAAGCAAAAATTCTAGATTATTACCTTCAAATGAGAAATGTTGAATCTGAGGAAATGATTACTGTAACTCCTAGACAATTGGAAGGAATTATCAGACTTTCTACGGCTAGAGCTAGATTACTCATGAAAGATAAGGTTGAAGAGGAAGATGCTGAGCGTGCAATATTCCTTATTCAAAGTATGCTCCAAGATGCTGGTGTTGATGTTAATACTGGAAAAGTTGATCTTGGTGTTTTACAAGGAAAACCACGAAGTGAAGTATCAAAAATGCAATTATTTATGGATATTTTAAAAAGTCTTGAAGGAGACAATAAAGTAGCAGTTGAAGAACGTGCATTTGTTCAAGAACTTGAAAAAACAGAAAAGTTTAGTGAAGAAGAAGCAAGAAATTACATTAGACGAATGCTGAGAGAAGCATCTATTTATGAATCAAAACCCGGTCATTATAACCGAGTATGAAAATAGAAAAATTAACACTTCCAGATTCTGCAATTGATTTTTTAAAATCTCAAGGATATGAAAAATTATATCCTCCACAAGCTGATTGTGTGAAATCTGGATTGTTAGATGGAAAAAGTATTTTGGTTTCTGCACCTACTGCAAGTGGTAAAACTCTGATTGCGATGCTTGCAATGCTTAGTTACCTTTCTAAAAATAAAGGGAAAGTAATCTATCTAAGTCCATTACGTGCTTTAGCTGCTGAAAAATTTACAGAATTTAAAAAATTAGAAAAAATTTCTCTTGGCAAAAAAATTAAAACAAGTATTTCAACTGGAGATTTTGAAAATATTGAAAAAAATTTAGAAAAAAGTAATATTTTGATTTTAACAAATGAAAAAATGGATTCAATAATTAGACATGGTGCTGAGTGGATTGATGATATTGGTTTAGTAATATCTGATGAAGTTCATCTAATTGGTGATGAAAGTAGAGGACCTACTCTAGAAATGATTTTAACTCATCTTAAATTATTGGAATCTAAACCTCAAATTATAGGTCTTAGTGCAACAATTACTAATTCAAATGAAATTGCAGATTGGCTTGATTGTAAATTGGTAAAAAATGATTGGCGACCGGTTCCATTGTCTGAAGGAGTATGTGATGGTGGAAAGGTTACCATGAGTGATGGTGAAACATTTGAAGTGAAACCAAGTTTACGTGGAATTCCAATTGATTTAGGCGTGCAATCTGTCCAAAATGGGGGTCAATCATTAGTTTTTGCAGAAACTAGGGTAAGATCAAAATCACTTGCAACAAAAGCAGCTGATGTAATTTCTCAACTTTTAATAAAAAAGGAATTGACTGCATTAGAAAAAACATCAAAACAAATTCTTTCTGAAAATGAGCATACCGAAATTGTAAAAACTTTAGCAACTCTTGTAAAAAAAGGAGTTGCATTTCATCATGCTGGATTAAATCAGAAATGTAGAGAAATTGTTGAAAAAGAATTTCGCAAAGGAACCATCAAACTACTATCATCAACTCCAACATTAGCAGCTGGTGTTAATCTTCCTGCAAGAAGAGTTGTAATTTCAAACATCAATAGATACAATGCAAAAGTTGGTGCAAATAGACCAATTAGTGTTTTAGAATATAAACAACTTAGTGGAAGAGCTGGAAGACCACAATATGACAAGTATGGTGAATCAATTATTGTTGGAAATGGTAACACTGAGGATTTAACTGAATACTATATTCATGGTGAATCAGAACCTATAGTTTCAAAAATTACTGAAGATAAATCACTTAGGACTCATATTCTAAGTGTTATTGTTACCCATCCTGGAATAAAAAAAGAAGAATTACTAGAATTCTTTTCACAGACACTAGGTGGATTACAAACTACAAAAGCAACATTAAGTTTTGCAATTAATATTTCACTACGATTTCTTTCCAGTCAACAATTAGTAATAAAAAAAGGTGAAAGATATGCTGGAACTGCATTTGGAAAAACTTGCAATGATTACGTAAGATTTAGTTTTGCAGCATCTAGAGATAATATTTCTCAAGCATTAGATAATATTAAAAAAATGCTGGGCTAAGTTTATTTTTTATTCATAGCTTGATATACTGTTTTTGAAATGGAGAATGTATCACTCAAAAAAGAACTGACCTTAATATTAAAAGATAGAATATCTTTATCAGAATCTACAAGAGCGAACTTTGCAAGAGGTGAAGACACATATGACCCAGTACTTTCCCAAGCGGTTGTATTTCCTGAAACAAATGAAGAAGTATCTAGGATTTTAAAACTTTGTAATGAACATAAGGTACCAGTAGTCCCGTTTGGAACGGGTACATCTTTAGAAGGTCATGTAGTTGGAAATAAAGATGGAATAACACTATCACTGGAAAAAATGAATAAAGTTCTTAGTGTAAACGCATCTGATTTTGATTGTCGAGTTCAAGCAAATGTTACTAGAGAACAGTTAAATGAATATCTAAGAGAGGATGGAGTTTTCTTCCCAATTGATCCAGGAGCAAATGCTGCACTTGGCGGGATGGCAGCTACTTCTGCATCAGGAACTATGGCGGTAAAGTATGGTACTATGAAATCAGTTATTACTGGCCTGACAGTAGTTTTACCAAATGGAGATATTATTAAAACAGGTGGTAGATCTAAAAAAACATCAGCGGGATATAATTTAACAAACTTATTTATCGGATCTGAGGGCACATTAGGAGTGATTACAGAAGTTCAATTGAGATTATCACCAATTCCAGAAAGTATAATGAGTGCAGTTTGTCATTTTCCATCATTAGAAGATGCAGTAAAAACAGCTCAGGAGACAATTCAGTATGGTGTTCCTATCGCAAGAATTGAAATGCTAAATAAAGATCAAATGGAGATAAGCATTAATTATTCAAAATTAGAAGATGTAAGCGCATTACCAACACTTTTTTTTGAATTCCATGGATCTGAAACTTCAAATAAAGAAGCAATAAATGTGGTAGACGAAATATCAAAAAATAATAATGGAAGTAAATTTAAATGGGCAGACACAATTGAAAAAAGAAAAAAAATGTGGAAAGCTAGATGGGACGCATGGTATTCTGTTAGAGCACTAATTGATGATGGCAGAGTATATACCACAGATGTTTGTGTACCAATTTCAAAAATAACAGAATGCGTAAACTTTGCGGAGAAAGAAGTAAAAAAATTAGGTTTAAGAGCACCTATGGTTGGACATTTAGGAGATGGAAACTTTCATATTATGATGCCATATAACCCTAAAATAGATGATGAATATAAAAAGATTAAATATTTTAATGATATCTTAATTGATAAGTCTTTAGAACTTGAAGGTACTATAACTGGAGAACATGGTATAGGTCTTCATAAAAAAAGCTACCTTTTAAAAGAACACCCTGATAACGTTCCCTTAATGAAATCTATTAAAAGAACAATGGATCCAAACAACATAATGAATCCCGGAAAGATTTTTGATCTAAACTAATATATCTTTATGAAAAAAATACTTGTAACTAGAAAATTACTTCAATCTAACGAGGATAGATTGAAAGAAATATATGATGCTAATCTAAATAAAAATGACGAGCTCTATTCTCAAAGTAAACTTATAGAATTGAGCCAAGGATGTGATGGTATACTATCAGCATTGACTGATAAGTTGGATGCAGAAACAATTAATAAATTACCTGAGACTGTAAAAGTTATATCAAATTTTGCAGTTGGATTTGGAAATATTGATTTAGATGCAGCAAAAAAAAGAGGTATTGCAGTAACCAATACGCCTGAAGTTTTATCAGATGCTACAGCTGAAATAGGAATTCTTCTAATTCTAGGTGCTTGTAGAAGAGCAGCTGAAGGTATTGAGGCTGCAAAAGAAAGTAATTGGAAATGGTCAGCAGATTATTTAATTGGAAAGCAATTAACTGGTTCTAGATTAGGTGTCTTGGGCATGGGAAGAATTGGACAAAAAATTGCAAAAATTGCAAAGTCACTTGGAATGATAATTCATTATCACAATCGCTCAAAATTAAGTGATGATAAAGAACAAGGAGCTATCTATCACGATAGTCTTAAAAGTTTATTCTCAGTTTCAGATGTTTTATCAATTTGTTGTCCAGCAACAAAAGAAACAATGAATTTAATTAATAAAGAAACAGTTGAATATTTTCCAAAGGGAGCGGTAATTACAAATGTTGCTAGAGGAGATATAGTTGACGATGAAGCTTTAATTGACGCACTAAATAGAAGAAAAATTTATGCAGCTGGTTTAGATGTTTATAAAGGTGAACCAAATTTAAATCCAGGATACTTAAAAATTAAAACTGCTTTTATTTTACCTCATCTTGGAAGTGCAACAAAAGATACAAGAACAGCAATGGCTAATCTTGCAATTGATAATATTGATGAGTTTTTTAATACAGGCAATTGTAAAAATAAAGTAAACTAAGCAAAAATAAAAAGTATGTCTGAATTAATAGCATTTATTGGTGTTGGAAACATGGGGTTGCCCATGGCCGAAAATTTAAAAAAATTTGGAAAAAAAATTAGAGTCTTTGATGTCTCTAAAAAGACTATTGATATTGCTAGAGAAAAAAAACTCGATGTTGTTGATAATTTTAATGAATTAATCACCAAAGAAGTGTCAACTGTAATAACTATGCTTCCTGAGGGAAAACATTCTAAAGAAGTTTTTTTAGGAGAAAATGGAATTATTAATAAAGTTTCAAAAAATTGCCTTTTAATTGATTGTTCGACAATTGATATTCAAACTTCAAAAGAGATTGGAAAAAAAGCAACAGATAGTGGAATTAAAATGATTGATGCTCCAGTAAGTGGAGGTGTTATGGGAGCTCAAAAAGCGACACTAAATATAATGGTAGGTGGCACAAAAGAAGCCTTTGATTTAGCACTGCCTCTATTAAAAATAATGGGTAAAAACATTTTTCATGCTGGAGATTTAGGAAGTGGTAATGGAGCTAAGATTTGTAACAACATGTCGCTAGGTATTACAATGATTGCAGCTTCAGAGTCATTAATGTTGGCCAAAAGATTAAATATTGATATTAAAAAAGTGCATGAAATTATGAAAAACGCATCAGGTAATAGTTGGCCAATATCTGTTTATCCTCCTTTACCAGGTTTAATTGAAGGAACACCTTCCAGTAATAAATATCGTCCAGGATTTTCCGCAGGAATGATGAATAAAGATCTTAAGCTTGCAAACGAATGTGCAAAAAGTGTTGATGCAGAAACCCCACTTGGAAAAATGGCATTAGAAATATATAATAAATTTTGTGAAGAAGGTAATGATGCTAAGGATTTTTCAGCAATATCTAAAGTAATTGGTGCTGATGCTTGGGATTACCCAATAGATTAAATAAATTTATTTGAAATTAAATTCAACCCATTTGCTATTATTATTATTTGACTCTAATACAGTTTCTATGAACCTCATCCCCTCAACTCCATCATAAATAGTTGGATAACAATCATTTGACTGGTCATAGTTTTGTTGATTTGTTTGGGCAAATAATCTTTTATAAACATCACTATAAATATTTGCAAATCCTTCTAAATATCCTTCAGGATGTCCCGGAGGAATTCTTGTGACATTGTTAGCTTCCTCACTTGCACTACCACTTCCTCGAGTAATTTTTTGAGTTGGATGTCCAAACTTAGTATAGTAAAGATAATTAGGATCTTCTTGTCGCCATTCTAATCCACCATTTTCTCCAAAAACTCTAATCTTAAGATTATTTTCATTTCCTACAGCAACTTGACTAGACCATATTGCACCTTTGGCACCCCCCTTAAATCGAAGCATTATTTGTGCATTATCATCAAGCAATCTTCCTTTTACAAATGTATGAATATCAGCCGATAATTCATCTACTTCTAATCCAGTAATAAATCTGATCAGATTAAAGGCATGAGTTCCAATATCTCCAATACAACCACCGTCTCCTGATCTTTTTGGATCTGTTCTCCATTCAGCTTGTTTTAATCCACTATCTTCAGCTTTTGTAGTCAACCAGTCTTGAGGATATTCTGCTTGAACTACTCTTATAGAACCAAGATCATTTTTTTGAATTAAAGATCTGGCATGACGAACCATAGGATAACCAGTATAGTTATGTGTTAGAGCGAAGATTATTTTATTATTTTCTACAATATTTTTAAGTTCAATTGTTTCTTCACTGGATAGGGCAAGAGGTTTGTCACAAATAATGTGTATACCTTTTTCAGCAAAAATTTTTGCTATGGGTACATGTAGATGATTTGGTGTGACTATAGCTACAACGTGTATCCCATCTGAACGAGCAGATTCTTTTTCAGCCATTTCCTGGTAAGTTTCATAGATTCGATCCTCAGCTAAACCAAGATCCTTTCCAGTCTCTTTTGAATTATCAAAGTTAGAAGAAAATGATCCTGCTACCAACTCATAATTTCCATCAAGTCTTAATGCTATCCTATGTACCCCACCAATGAATGCATCTTTTCCTCCACCAACCATTCCAATACGCATTCTTCTATCCATTAACTTATACCTAGCATTTTTTTATTAGCTTTAATGTCAGCACCACTATCAGCAAAATCATCAAATGCTTTTTCAGTAGTATTTATGATGTGATTTTTGATAAATTCTGCACCTTCTCTCGCCCCATCTTCTGGATGCTTAAGACAACACTCCCATTCAAGCACTGCCCATCCATCATAACCATGTGTAGTAAGTTTTGAGAAAATTGATTTAAAATCAACTTGTCCATCACCAAGCGATCTAAATCTACCAGCTCTATTCACCCAAGATTGATATCCACCATAGACACCTTGTTTTCCTGAAGGATTTAACTCTGCATCTTTAACATGAAACATTTTTATTTTTTCATGATAAATATCAATATGTGTAAGATAATCTAAATGTTGTAAAACGTAATGACTAGGATCATAAAGCATATTACATCTTTTATGGTTTCCAACTTTTTCTAAAAACATTTCAAATGTTATACCGTCATGAAGATCTTCGCCTGGGTGTATCTCATAACATAGGTCCACTCCATTATGATCAAAATGGTCAAGAATAGGTTTCCATCTTTTTGACAATTCATCAAATGCATTTTCAATTAATCCTTCTGGTCTTTGTGGCCACGGATAAACATATGGCCAGGCAAGAGCTCCAGAAAAAGTTACATGTCTATCTATTCCAAAATTATTTGACGCTTTAGCTGCCATCATTAATTGATTAACAGCCCACTCTTGTCTTGCTTTTGGATTACCTCTAACTTCAGGTGCAGCAAAACCATCAAATGCAGTGTCATATGCAGGATGTACAGCAACTAGCTGTCCTTGAAGATGCGTAGATAGTTCAGTGATCTCTATATTATATTTTTTTGTAATACCTTTAATTTCCTCACAGTAATCTTTACTTTCAGATGCTTTCTTTAAGTCGATTAATCTATTATCCCAGCTAGGAATTTGTACACCTTTATATCCTAAAGATGATGCCCATTTACAAATACTATCTAAAGAATTAAACGGTTCATCTTCACCTACAAATTGTGCCAAGAAGATTGCAGGACCTTTAATATTCTTCATAATTCTCCTTCCTCTTTAAATATTTCAACAATTTATTTTTTTATAAAAAAATACTAGCAGGCACATCGCTTCTTGGATAGACTATTCTTAAAGATAAATAACTTAAGAGGAGATATAATGAAAAAAATAATGATATTATTGTTTGTTTCTCTGTTTTCTTTTTCAGTAAATTCAAATGCTAAGTCTATCACTTTAGGTTGGGCCGCTTGGGACCCTGCTAATGCTTTGCAAGAATTAACTAAAGAATTTACAGCAGAAACAGGAATAAATGTAAACTTTGAGTTTGTGCCATGGCCAAATTTTGCTGACCGTATGTTAAATGAGCTTAACAACAAAGGTAAAACATTTGACCTATTAATTGGTGACTCACAATGGATTGGTGCTGGAGCTGTATATGGGCATTATGTTAAATTGAATGATTTCTTTGATAAAGAAGGAATTTCAATGGACGATTTCTCACCAGCAACAGTTTATGCTTATTCAACGTGGCCTAAAGGTAGTGAAAACTATTATGCATTACCAGCTATGGGAGACGCTTTAGCTTGGGCTTATAGAAAAGACTGGTTTGATAGACCAGAACTAAAATCTGAGTTTAAGAAAAAACACGGATATGATTTAGGCGTTCCTGCAAATTGGAATCAGTTACATGACATGTGTTCTTTCTTCCAAGGTAGAGAAATTGATGGTCAAAAAAGATACGGTGCTGCGATTAACACAGAGCGTGGATCTGAAGGGATTACTATGGGTGTTACCGCTGCAATGTATGCATGGGGTATGGAATATGAAAATCCTAACAAACCCTATGATATGGAAGGAT
>ERZ802822.768-NODE-768-length-21630-cov-14.240245_pt1 | contig 21630 bp, 19 predicted proteins | sample MGYA00345649_ERZ802822 | MGnify/ENA primary metagenome ERZ802822 (study PRJEB30503, sample SAMEA104212359) | marine metagenome | biome: Westerlies Biome; feature: [SRF] surface water layer (ENVO:00010504) within the epipelagic zone...; material: water...
ATGATGCTTTGGGGATGAATCACGATTTCGATGTGGTCGTAATCCAGCCCGAATAAGTAATGGGCTTCGATCACCTCCAGGCCTTTGTTCATTAGGGAGGCGGAATCGACCGTGATTTTGCGGCCCATGCTCCAGTTGGGATGACTGGTGGCATCAGCAATCGTGGCCTTCTCAAGGTCTGCGGCGTTCCAATCGCGGAATGCACCACCCGATGCGGTGAGTTGGATGCGTCGCAGCCCAGGGGTGGGTACGCCGGTGGATAGGCGAGCGGTGTCCGCCCATGGGGTGCCCTGCAGGCATTGAAAAATGGCGGAGTGTTCTGAATCCGCTGGCAACAAGCGGCTGCCGCTTTTTTTCAGCTCGGGCAAGACCACCGGGCCAGCTGCAATCAGGGTTTCCTTGTTGGCCAGAGCCAGATCCTTTCCAGCCCGCACGGCAGCCAGGGTGGGTAGGAGGCCGGCGCAGCCCACGATGCCTGTCACCACAAGCTCGGCACTACCCCAAGCGGCGGCTACCTCGAGACCATCTGGTCCCCCCACCATTTCAGGGCATTGAGCGGGTCGGTCGGAGGGATCAAGGGCCTCCAAACGCTGTTTCAATTCTGGAAGTAAGGCTTCATCGGCCAAGGCCACCAGCTCCGGCTGATGCCGCTGGATCTGCTCCACCAACAAGGCCAAATTGCGGCCCGCCGTGAGCGCTACGACGCGGAACTGGTCGGGGAAGTCGTCAACGATTTGCAGGGTCTGTGTACCGATCGACCCTGTGGAACCCAGCACGCTGATGGCTTTCATGCGGTCCCAGTCGTTTTGACCAGTCTCCCACCAGGTTGCTCAAACGCTGGCAAGCTGATTGACAGCTTTGGAACATCACCGCGCAATGGCGATCAAGGAGCACTGGCGGTCTGGCTTCGGATTTGTCTTGGCGGCGGCTGGCAGTGCCGTTGGTTTGGGAAATCTCTGGGGGTTTGCCTACCGCGCCTCCCAGGGTGGCGGTGGAGCGTTTTTGTTCTTGTACCTCTTGATTGTTTTGGTGGTCTGCCTGCCGGTGTTGGTGGCGGAAATGGTGTTGGGCCGCAGTACAGGCCATAGCCCGTTGCTCGCTCCGGTTACGGCTGCAGGCAAACGTTGGCAACCGATGGGCTGGCTGTTTGTGCTGGCGTCCTGCGGGATTTTGGCGTTTTACGCCGTGTTGATGGGCTGGACCGGGGTGACCTTGATTCAGGTGGTAACCCAAGGCCTTCCTGCCGATATCGGCGAGGCCGAAGCCTTTTTTGCAGGCTTGAGTGGTGGCCGTGCCGCCCTGCTGGGTCAATTGGTGAGCCTTGTGCTCACGGCAGTGGTGGTGGCGGCAGGTGTGCGTGGTGGCATCGAGCGGTTATCCCGTTGGGGTTTACCGCTGTTGTTTGCGCTCTTAATCGGCTTGGCCATCTGGGCCGCTGGCCTGGATGGTGCGGGGGAGGGATACCGGACCTTCTTGCTGCGTTGGGATGGAGCGGAACTCACGAATCTCACCACGATTCGTAATGCCTTTACGCAGGCCTTTTTCTCGATTGGCACGGGTATTGGCTGCATTTTGGCCTACTCCGCCTATCTCGATCGTGACGCCCACCTGCCCAGGGAGGCCGTGGCCGTGGTGGGTATGGATACGGCGGTGGGGCTCTTGGCAGGCATGGTGACGTTCCCCGTGGTGATGAGTTTTGGACTTCAGGATGTGATCAGCGGATCGACGCTGGGCACGATCTTTATTGCCTTGCCCACAGGTTTGGCTTCCCTGGGATCAACGGGACAACTCGTGGCGTTGTTGTTTTTCGGATTGGCTTTTCTGGCTGCGATTACCTCTGCCGTTTCGCTGCTGGAGGTGCCTGTGGCGTGTCTGATGGATCGCTTGAATTGGACCCGTTCCCGTGCGGTGTGGGTCTCCACCGCTGTGATCTTTGTGCTCGGGTTGCCCGCAGCAACATCCCTGGGCGTTTTGGGATGGATGGATTCGGTGTTTGGCGGTTTGCTGCTGATCCTTGGGGGGTTGCTACTGGCTCTTTTGCTCGGCTGGGTGGTGCCCCGACGCTTCTCAGACGATTTGGAACAGTCGTCCACTCCTCCGGCGCTGCGCCGTTTCCTCCTGGTGTTGTTGCGCTGGGTGTCCCCACCGATCGTTGCTACGGGCCTGGTGATCAGCGTGATCGACCTGGTGCAGGGCTGAGCTGAAGCCTGGTTTCAGGACTTGGGATCGTTGGGTTGATTCAGCATCGATTCCATTTTGCGGATGCGCACCAGCATTTTTTGCCACACCTCGAGTTTCCAGGCCTGTTCTGCGTCTTTGGTTTGTTCCACCAACCGCTGTTGATCGTTCACCTTGGTTTCGATATTTTCGCCGGCATCAAGAGCCTTCATCAGCTCCATCTCCAGCTTTGCTGTCTCCATGAAGTTCAGCTTCTTAAGCCAGAGCATGCCGTTGAGATGCGATCAGTTCAGGCAGTTTGACGGGCCTAGCGGCGAATCCACTCCGTGATCCCCCCTGGTTTGTCGATGAGTTCGATGCCCTGCGCTTTGAGTTCATCCCGGATGCGATCCGCTTCGGCGTAATTCTTGGCGGATTTGGCTGCGATTCGGGCATCGATCGCGGCCTGAATTTCATCCTGGTTTGTGGAGTCATCACCAGGGCCCGAGGTCTCGGAGTCGGCTTCGCAGCGAAGGCCGAGAACGGCAGCGAGATCACGCAGCAATCGCCAGCGCAGGGCTAGGGCAGCCAGCTCGTCAGCGGGTCGATCGGCACGATCACCACGCTCGAGGCGGTTGGCTAACGCACGCAGGGGCTTCGCTAAATCAAACAGCACCGCGAGGGCTCCGGAGCTGTTGAGGTCGTCGTCCATCGCATCAATGAACCGTTGTTGGAGCGGTTCCAAGGGTTCGGATGGATGGTTGCTTGGTCCCACCAAGGCCACTGGCGCTAGAGCCGCAGTTGCTGGCCATTCCAGCGATTGGCCATGGCGCTCACCCAGGCCCAAGGCTGCATTGAGGCCTTTCCAGCCGGTGGCTGCGGCCTCCAGGGCTTCCGCGGTGAAATCCAAGGGCTTGCGGTAGTGGGCCTGGAGCACAAACAACCGCAGGGTCATGGGTGAAACACCGCTCTCGAGCAGGGCTCGGATGGTGGTGAAGTTGCCGAGCGACTTGCTCATCTTTTGGCCCCCTACATTCACCATCCCGTTGTGCATCCACACCTGGGCGAGCTCTTGTCCGGTAGCGGCTTCGGATTGCGCTATTTCGTTTTCGTGGTGCGGGAAGACCAAGTCGGCGCCGCCGAGATGAATATCAATCGTGTCGCCGAGTTCAGCTCGCACCATGGCTGAACATTCGATGTGCCAACCGGGTCGGCCGGCGCCCCATGGGGAGGGGAAGCTGGGCTCACCCTCTTTGGCAGCCTTCCAGAGGGCGAAGTCGAAGGGGTGTTGTTTACGCGCGCCCTCAGCATCGGCGACGCGACCGCCGGCGTTCTCCTGTTGTTCACTCAAATCTCGGCCACTCAGCTTTCCGTACCCGGCGTGTTTCATCACCGCGAAATACACATCTCCTTCGGCGCTGTAGGCAGCGCCTTTCGCTTCCAGTTCGCCGATGAGGGCACGAATTCCATCCAGGCATTGGGTTGCCCTAGGCATGCTGTCGGGTCGCAGGATTCCGAGGGAATCCATGTCTGCATGAAATGCATCAATGTTCCGCTCGCTCACGGCTGTCATCGATGAGTTTTCGTCCGAGGCCCGTTTGAGGATTTTGTCGTCGATGTCGGTGAAGTTCTGAACGAATCTCACCTCCAGCCCGCTCCAGATCAGATAGCGACGCAGAACATCCCAGTTGATGTAGCTGCGAGCGTGACCGAGATGGCAAAGGTCATAGACCGTGACGCCGCAGCAGTAAATGCTTGCCTTGCCAGGCCGGAGTGGAGTGAACGGTTCCGTGCGGCGGGTCAGGGTATTGGTGAGCCGCAGGGTCAAAACAGCCGATCAAGCGCTGGATCTGAGGTTACGGCCTGCTGGGGACGAATTATTTCGCTTCCATCCAGTCGCGACCAACGCCGGTTTCCACCACGAGAGGCACGCTGAGCTTGATGGCGTTTTCCATGGTGTTCACCACAAGGTTTCGCGTGGTGTCCAATGCGTCTGGCGCCACTTCAAGGACCAGTTCGTCATGCACCTGCAGGAGCAGGCGGGCGGGGATCCCTTGGCTGAGAAGCACCGCTTGTAACTGCACCATCGCCACCTTGATGATGTCGGCGCTGGAGCCCTGAATGGGGGCGTTGGCGGCGGCGCGCAGTTGTTGTGCTTCCATCCCACCGCGCCGTGCCACATCGAGATCAATCTCGAGGGGATCTTTTCCCAATAAGCGACCGAGGCCGTTGCGATCGAAATGGAATGGGCGGCGACGACCCAAGATTGTTTCCACATAGCCGCGGCTGAGGGCGAGCCGTTCCTGTAGCTCAAGGAAGGCAAACACCTTGGGGTAGCGCTGTTTGTACTTGGTGAGGAACTCCTTCGCTTCGGCCGAGCTCACCCCTGTTTCCCGCGCAAAGCGTTGGGCGCCCATGCCGTAAATCACCCCGAAGTTGATCGTTTTTCCGAGGCGACGTTCATCGGCGCTCACGTCGTCTTTATCCAGCAGTAAGCGTGCGGTGAGTGCGTGCACGTCGTCGCCCGTGCGGTAGGCCTCCTGCAGCACCTCTTCCCCGGAGAGGTGGGTGAGGATTCGGAGTTCGATTTGGGAGTAGTCGGCGCTGAGCAGTGTCCAGCCCTCTTGGGGGAGGAACGCTTTGCGGATGCGACGGCTGTATTCCGTGCGAACGGGAATGTTTTGCAGGTTGGGGTTGCTGCTGCTCAAGCGGCCCGTCGCCGTTACGGCTTGGTTGAAGTCGGTGTGGACGCGGCCGGTTTCCGCTTCGACGAGTTGGGGCAGAGCATCGACGTAGGTGCTCTTGAGCTTGCTCAAGACGCGGTGCTCCAGCACGAGGGGAACGACGGGATGGTCGTTTTCGAGTTTTTCGAGAACGGTGGCATCCGTGCTGAATCCGGTTTTCGTGCGCCGCGACTTCTTGCGATCCAGTCCGAGCGTGTCGAACAACAATTCCCCGAGTTGTTTTGGAGAGGCGAGGTTGAAGTCCACCCCTGCCACCTCTTTGGCCTCGGTTTCTAACCGGTTCAGGGTGCTGCCTAATTCGTCCGACAGTGTTTTGAGATAGGGCACATCGATGCGGATCCCCGTGGCCTCCATTTGGGCCAGAACGGGTTCCAAGGGTTGTTCAACGCCCTCTAGTAGGGGCATCAACTGGGGCCCCATCGCTTGCAAGGTTTGGCGAAGCTGCAGGGCCAATCGCCTGGTGACGTGCACGTCCATGCCGCAATAGAGGCTGGCAGGTTCGATCGCCACATCGGCGAAGGTTTGTTTCTTGCCAACAAGATCGCCGTAGGCGGTGGGGCGGAAGCCAAACTCCCGTTCGCTCATCAGGTCCAAACCGTGCTTGGCCGCGGCATCCCGCAGGTAATCCGCCAGCAGGGTGTCGATCACGACGCCGTTGAGCGTGAGCCCATGGCGCAGCAGGATGAGTCGGTCGTATTTGGCGTTCTGTAGGGCTTTGGGGTGCTGCGGACTCGCAAGCCAGGGCGAGAGCGCCATCAACACCGTTTCCAGCGGAAGCTGCTCGGGTGGTGTTGCTTCGGAGAGTTCGCTGGGGGGCTTATGGCCGATGGGGATATAAGCGATGGCATCGTTGGCCTCGCCCCAGCACACCCCTACCCCCACGAGTTCGGCCTTGAATGGGTTGAGATCTGTGGTTTCGGTGTCGACGGCAATCGGCGCTTTGGGATCGGTGCAGTCCATCAGCCGTTGCACAAGGGCTTGCAGGGCTTCGTTGCTTTCGATCAGCTGCGGCTGGAGGGCAGGGATTGCTCCGCCTTCCGATTCCGTTGAAGCCTGGCTCTGTGAGCCCACGCTCTCGGTTGGGTTGGCGGAATCAGGGTTCGGTTTCGCTGGGGAGCGTTTGGGGGGCTTCTCATCTTCGCGACTGGCATTGGCGCCATATCCACCACTGGAAAAGGCCGCAACGAATCCACCCACTTGACGGACGAGGCTGTTGAGCTCGAGATCCTCGAGGCGATGGCTCAATCCTTCAGCATCAACTTGCTGTAAGCCGAGTTCTGGATCGGTGGGGAGAGGAATGTCCACCAAAATTTCAGCCAGCATCCTCGAGAGGTAGGCGTTGTCGCGATCGGTGCGCAGCTTGACTTTCAGGGCACCCTTGATTGCACCACGGCTGGCCTTCGGACCTTCCGCTTCCACCTCCGCCAATGTCGCGTACACCGCGTCGAGGTCGATGTTGTCCTTCAGCAGGTTGATGGCTGTTTTTGGACCAACCCCTCGGACTCCCGGGATGTTGTCGGAGCTGTCTCCGGTGAGGGCCTTGAGGTCCACCACCTTGTCGGGCATGACCCCCAGCTTGCTCACCACGCCGTCTTCTTGGATCAGCGTTGGTCCGCTGCCTTTTGCATAAGGTCCGCCACCCATGTAGAGCACCGCGATGTCGCGGTTGTTGTCCACGAGCTGAAACAGATCGCGGTCTCCCGAGAGGATTCGAACACCCCAACCCGCGTCGGCGGCTCGGTTGGCAAGGGTGCCGAGCACGTCATCGGCTTCGTATCCCGGTGCGATGCACAGGGGCAACTTCATTTGATCGTTGAGGATCTGCCGCAGCTGATCGAGGTCTTGGAAGAACACCTCTGGCGCCACGTCCCGGTGGGCTTTGTAATTCGTGTCCGCTTTGTGGCGGAATGTGGGCTCTGCGGTGTCGAAGGCAATCACGACGCCCTGGGGCTTGAATGTTTTGCCGGTTTCAAGCAGCGACTTCAAAAAGCCGTAGGTGACACTGGTTGGCCGCCCATCTTTGGTGGCCAGGCCCCCTTCGCCGCCCTTGCTGAAGGCGTAAAAACTGCGAAAGGCCAAGGAATGGCCATCCACAAGCAAGAGGAGGGGCTTGGTGACGGCCTCAGGCATGACGGGAGCGGTTATGGATAGGGGGTTAGTCGCGGTTTCGATTGGCCCAGGGGGGCAGGTCGATGAACAAACGCGTTCCCGCATCAAGCCCATCCAGAATTGCAGTCTGTGCATCACTACTGCTGCCGAGTTCCACCTCCTGGAAGACCGGTTGCTGCTGTTGATCCACCACAAGCACCCCGGTTTTGCCGCCTTCCGTCACGATCGCAACGGTGGGGACGAGGGTTTTGATCGCACTGCGGCCTGTTTTGAAGTCCACGTCGGTGGTCATCCCGATCAGCAATTTCTTGAGGGGATTCAGGAGCGCGAGTTTCACCTCGAAGGAAATCACGTTGTCTTGTTTCACAGCTCTCGGTGCGATCTCACTCACCCGGGCTTGGAAACGTTCATCGGGAAAGGCGTCCACGCGGATTTGTGCGGCTTGGCCGATGGCGATGCGTCCGATGTCGCTTTCGGGAACGCGAGCCGATATTTCGAGCCCCTGGGACAGCTCCACGATTGATGAACTGGTGGCACCCGCGGTGGCTGAGGCGGCGGTGGTCGGGGTGACGAACGCCCCTGGTTCTGCGTAACGGGCCGTGATCGTTCCAGCGAAGGGGGCGCGAATGTCGAGCTCTTGGTTCTCATGCTCAAGCTGCTCGACCCGCTCTTGTGCTGCCGTCATGGCCGCCTGTCGAGACAGCATCTCGTTTTGCACAGTGCTGAAGTCGTCGGCGCTGATCACCGCCATCGCGAACAGCTTGTTGCGGCGCTCGTATTCCTGTTTTTTGATCGTGTATTGCGCTTTGGCTTGTTTGAGCAGGGCTTGACGTTCTTGCAGACGGTCGTCGAGATCACCACGATCCATCACCGCCAAAATTTGGTTGGCCTTCACCACATCACCTTCATCCACGAACAACTGCTGGAGAACCCCCTGCTGTCGAGGACTCACGTTCACTTTTTGGATGGCCTGTAGTTCGCCGCTGGCGGTGACGACTCCGGAAAGGGCGCCTCGCTCGGCGGTTGTGACATAGGGCGTGAGGTCTCGTTTTGGATTCCAAGGGGCAAACCTTGCCAGTAGCACCCCCCCGCCTAGAAGGGCGAGTAGGGCAATTGCAATGGTTTTTTGGCTCGGACGCCAGCGAGCAGCTGACTCCTTGGACATCCCGTCAGGAGAGCTGGTCGGTGCGGACGAGGAAGAGGGGGTGGGCAAAGTTGTGCGGGGTCGTCGCTGGGACTGCGGCATTACCGCACAAAAGTTAACAACACCTTTGCTGTCGGCCGGTAGATTCCGCCTCATGCTTAAAGCCGGAATTGTTGGATTGCCCAATGTGGGCAAGTCCACGTTGTTCAACGCACTGGTGGCCAACGCTCAAGCGCAGGCTGCCAATTTTCCGTTCTGCACGATCGAGCCCAATGTGGGCACGGTGTCGGTTCCGGACGACCGTCTCACGTTGCTGACGGACCTCAGCAAAAGTCAAAACACCGTTCCAACGCGAATGGAGTTTGTTGATATCGCTGGTTTGGTGAAGGGGGCAAGCCAGGGAGAAGGCCTGGGCAACAAATTTCTGTCCAATATCCGCGAAGTCGACGCCATCGTGCATGTGGTGCGCTGTTTTGAAGATGATGATGTGATTCATGTCTCCGGCTCCGTGGGGCCGGCACGAGATGCCGAGGTGGTCAATCTGGAGTTGGGCCTCGCTGATCTATCGCAAATCGAGAAGCGACGTGAACGCCTGAAAAAGCAGATGCGTACCAGTGCAGAGGCGCAGGTCGAAGATGCGGCTCTGGAGCGGATTCAGCAGGTGTTGGAGCAGGGAGGTGCAGCACGCAGTGTGGAGATCACCGCAGAGGAGGAGGGAATGATCAAACCTCTGGGTCTGCTCACGGCGAAACCGATCATCTATGCCACCAATGTGAGTGAAAACGACCTGGCCGATGGCAATCGTTATTGCTCTGAAGTGATCGCTCTTGCCGAACAGGAAGGGGCTGAAACGGTGCGAATTTCAGCCCAAGTGGAAGCGGAACTCGTTGAACTTGGCGATGAGGAACGTGCCGACTATCTCGAGGGCTTAGGGGTGAATGAAGGGGGGCTGCGCAGTTTGATTCGGGCGACCTATCGGCTTCTTGGGCTGCGGACGTATTTCACGACAGGCGAAAAAGAAACCCGGGCTTGGACGTTTAAATCAGGGATGACAGCACCGCAAACGGCCGGTGTGATTCATACCGACTTTGAGCGTGGGTTCATCCGAGCTCAGACGATTGGCTGTGAGAAGTTGCTTGAAGCAGGCTCTCTGGTGGAAGCCCGAAGCAAAGGTTGGTTGCGCAGTGAAGGAAAGGACTATGTGGTAGCTGAAGGGGACGTCATGGAGTTTTTATTCAACGTTTAAGCGTCTTCACGATGCCTTGATGCGTTGGATGGCCCGAAGGGTGATCGAAGGTGACAGAAGGCTCGCGATTCGCTCTGCTGGATCTGTAATTTGATTCACTAAACTAGGTTTAATTTGGTGGCGAATTCGGCGTAAAAGGTGGATCGCGATTGCATGCATTGTTTCTTCTTCTTCAACGGATTGGGGCTGAAAGATTTGTTTTTTTTGTTTTTGAAGTTCAATATCATCGGGGAATGAGGTAGACCAGCTCGTACCCCATGCGGCCTTGGCAAACTTGTCATTGTCATTTTTGAAGTGTCGGATCACTTGATTTTTTAGTCGTCTGGAATAACCCCAAAAGGCTGGATCCTTCCAGCGTCGCTGTTGTTCTTCCCGAAGAATGATCTGTGAGGAATTGTCGATTGATCGTGTGGAGATTTTGTGCTCCTTCAGCTTTTGGCTGAGTAGGCGTGCCATCCACACACCGCGTGTGCCAGGGCTGCGGTTGAAGTGTCGGCTCGCGCATTTTTTCCAGGCTTGGTTGGGGGATGCCCCAATCGCTGAAATCAGATCGTGGAAGGGATCGTTGCCGCTCTGTTTGAACGGGATGAAGCTCACCCTTAGTCCAGATTTCTTGGCCTCTAAGAGTGGCTGGAAGTACGTCCAAAAATTGAAAACATCTTGACGGCGTTGGATTCGACCGCGCTGTTGCCGTTCGCTGTGCATTTCACCTGCAAGGGCATTGGCGACAAATTCTTCAAAGGTTTGACAGTGATAAAACCTTCTTAAAGAATAAATGTAGCGTGAATTAATGTAATCAAGCTGGCTTCGGATGAAGATTACGATGTGCAGCTTGAGACCAAAAGATTTAGCAATCTCTTCGAGATGTTGAATGCATTTTTGATCGGTTAATGGAACAGAGAATTGTTCTGCACTTAAAAGGATGTGTTGTCCTTGTTTGTGGTTGGAGAGCATCCTTCTCCAGCGTTTTTCGCGGTGTTTACACAATTCCCCCGCAAGTTTTTTTGCCTTCGGGCGATCGCAGCAAGGATCCTGGTAAACGATCGATTGTTGCTTGAGCAAGTCGCGGTTGAGATGCAAGCGTTCTTGGATGTAAGTCGAGGCTGTTTTATGGGTTCCGGCATGCAGGATCAAAAGGGGTTGGTCCCTGCTCTTGCTCGTACTGTTTTGAAATCCTGCGTCTGACGTCATGGGTGAATTAGGTCGGACTTGGTGGATGTGGGGTGTCTTGCTCGGTTTGGGTTCGCCGAACGCCCATGCCGTGACCTACACGCTGCATCGCTCAACCATTCTGACTTCACAGCCAAGTTTTGAAATGCGGTATCGGGTTGAACTCGACCCGTTAGACGTCACCGTGAAGGGACCTGCACGCGAGCAGAACGGCCAGTTTTGTCTTTACGAATTGATGAATCGCCGGCTAGAGCCCATTGAACCCAAGCTGGCGTGGACGCCCTGTTACAGCATCGATAAGGTTTTTTCCGCCCCTTGAGCTTCGGGGTCCAGCTCGGAAGACGACCCATCCGCTGTAAAGCGTGGACGCAAGGTGCGAAGTGTCGGAAGCATCACCAGGCAAGCTCCCCCCATCAAGAGCCAAAGCAATAAACCGTTGTTGAGGTGATCCAACATGGCGCCACCGAGAAGGGGCGCAACGATCGCACTCACCGTGAAGCACTGAGAGAACAGTGCCATCGCGAAACCTCGATGTTCCGGTGGTGTCTCTTCGATGACGGCTTCTGTGGCTGTGGGAAGGAAGGCTGCTTGGGCAAAGGCCATGGGCAGCAGGCTCACCAATACAAGGGCTGTTCCGGCTTCAAACAGGGAAGACAAAGCGATTAACACGCATCCCAAGCTGAAGCTGGCGAGGCTGATGCTTAAACCGAAGCCAACGCTGCGGTTCGATAACCATCGACCGACGGGCCATTGAAGGCTGACGAGAAGGATTAATTGCAGGGCAATCAGAGCACTGCTGTGGCTCTCTGTGAGGCTGGGTCGCTGCAGGCTGCCTTGGACAAGATCGAGGGGTAGAGCGCTTTGTTGAAGGGCAAGGATGCCTGTTGCCACAACGCTGGTGGCCAGGACAGGCAACAACGGCATCAGCCAGGTTGGCGTTGTCGGACCTCTGCGCACTGGTGAGCTGGTAGCGCTTTGGCTTGAACCCTGGACAGGGCGATCGTCTTGAAGTGGGCGAAGACTGATCAAAATCAAGACTGCGGCCATGCAAAGGGCTTCAACGCCGTAGACAATCCGCAAGGCCCCCTGGGTGGAAGCCAATGTTCCAATCAAGGCTCCACACCCGATTCCGAGGGCATCAGCACTGCGCACGAGGGCATATCCCCGGCCTGAGGGCACTTCGGCGCAGCTCAGCGGAACGGCGAGCTCAATCGCTGGCCAGTAAAGGCCTGCAGCGCAGCCCAGCAGCACTTGACCGAGCAGAAAGTGGGAATAATCGATCGCCTGCACCAAGATCACGTCGCCAGCGATGGCCAGCAGGGTGGTCAACCGGATGGGCCATGAGCAGCGCAATCCTCTGTCGATCAGAACACCACTGATCAAGCGCACCAGCGTGCCGATCAGCGCTGCAACAGCCAGGCCGCTTCCGACCTGACTGGCGGAGAAATTGATCGCATGAAAGATCAGTGGGGTCATGAAGATGACACCACCAGCCCCGATCGAAGCCAGCAGCCTGATCCGGGTGACATTTCTCAGCGCTAGTGGAAACTGGTTCCACCACCGCAGAGGGTCTGGCATTGCTGCGCGGATGCTTAACAGGACGATGCATCGCAATGGGCTTGACGGGCAGTCTGCTGCTCTTGTCGGTCGGATCGTGGCCTGCGCGTGCGACTGACCGACTGGAAGTGGAAATCGACGGCATCGTTCTGCCGGTGTTGGTGGAGGATCTCAGGTCGTTTGGGCGCCTTGGAAACCGCAGCCGAAGTGAGTTGGCCGCGTGGTTAAACCTGTTGGACCCCGCCAGCCGTGAGGGGTTGGCGCGTTTGCTTAATGCGCCGGTGCTCACCCGTAGCAGCCTTGGGCAACAGCTCCTCAGCAGTTGGGGGGCTGGCGCTTTGATCGATGCCTTAGGGGCCTTGGTTCGTGTGGAAGGTGGTGGACATATCAGTAGTGCTGAGGTGCTTCCAACCTTGGAGCGGTTGTTGGATCAACAGGAGAAAGTCTCCACACTCGACGTTTTGCAGGCCTTGCCCAACGAGCAGTTGCGGTTGGATCTCAATGCTTTGCTGAAGGCGGCGAGCCATTGGCGACAGCAGCTCGAGCGCCACAACAACTTGATGGCTGTTCTTGCCGCTGAACCGAGTACGCGGCAGGCCAATCCCCAACCGGTGAAGACTGCCCGATTGGAGCTGTCGCAATCCAATGGCCCCGAGCTGATGGACTTGTTGGTGCGCCATCGCGAGTCGCCGATCCAGATCCAAACGTGGTCTGCGTCGGTGTCTTCTGCGTCATCTGACGCGCCATCGGATCGGCCTTGGCTGCTGTTTATGCCTGGCTTGGGCGGAGATCCGGAGCATTTTCACTGGTTGGCCGAAGCACTCACTGAGGCGGGTTGGAACGTCGTGATCATTGAACATCCAGGCAGTGATGCTGAAGCGATTCAAGCTTTGTTGGATGGGCGTCAATCGTTTGACGGCGCGAGAGCTTTGCGTCAAAGACTCTTGGATCTTGATGCGGTGCTGGAGGCGCAGCGCAAGGGTCGTATTCCTGTGGAGGGAACGAATGTGGTGCTGGTGGGCCACTCCCTTGGCGGCCTCGCCGCATTGTTGGCTGCGGGGGCTGATCCTGTCCCTGGTGTCGACCGCCGTTGTCGTCAGTCACTTGCTGCGATCCCGCTCACCAATTTGTCCGAGCTTTTGCAATGCGAATTAGCCGATAGTCGAGCGCTCAACACAGCTCCGATGGATCCGCAGCCCACTGCGGTGGTGGGTTTAAACAGTTTTGGTGGGTTGATTTGGCCGAGTGGCAAGCAAACACGACCGCTGGTGATGCCGTTGCTGCTGTTTGGTGGAACCCTTGACTTGATTACGCCACCTTTGGATGAGCAAATCCCTCTGCTGCGAGGGCTCGGCCACCATCCATTAAGTCGGGTGGTGGTTGTGGAAGGTGCCAGTCACTTCTCGCCAATTCGCATTGAGAGTCAAGCGGGCTCACTCCAGGGAAATGATCTCTTTCAACTCGGAGAAGAGTTGGTGGGCGTGAATCCACTGACCGTTCAAACGCTGATTGCTCAAGAGATCATTCGATTTCTCGAGCAACTTGAAGCGAAGTCTCCAACTGCCGCTGTGGGGCACTTCGATGCGGGAACAACCCGTTGGCATCGTTTAAATCGCAGCGCAGCCAATCAGCTCACCGGTGATCTCTAGTAGCGCACGCGCGGATCAAGGGCGGCTACTAAAAGATCGACCGCAACGCTGACCAGCACAACGAGTGCAGCGATGACGACGACGATGCCCTGCACGACGGGGTAGTCCCGTTGGTTGATCGCTTCTTGCAGCCGTAAGGCGATGCCAGGCCATGAAAACGTTACTTCGATGAGTAGTGCGCCGCCAATGAGGGAAGCCACCGTGATGCCGGCAATGGTGAGGACGGGAAGCAGAGCATTGGGCAAGGCGTGATGCAAGATCACCTGGCGCTCGCTCAGTCCTCGGCTGCGGGCTGCTTCGACGTAGTCCCCTCGAAGGGTGCGTCGCAGGTTGAGCCTCAGTGCGGTGGTGAAGGTTCCACTCAGCAGTAGTGCCAGCGTTGCGGCTGGGAGCACGAGGTGTCGGATGCTTCCCGCGAAGGCCGGCCAATTCCCTGAAACAAGGCTGTCCCAAAGAAAGAAGCCGCTGCCTTCTGGTGGGAGCAGGCTGGGGGGAAAGCGGCCACCCACAGGGAACCAGCCCAAGCTCACAGCGAAGATCAGCTGAATCAACATGGCCACCCAGAACGGGGGCAGTGCATAGGTGCCTAGTCCGTAGAGCCTCCCGCTGAAATCGATGCTTCCTTCCGGTCGAGCAATGCCGCTGAACCCAATACTCAGGCCAACAATGGCCGCAGCAATCAGGGCAATCACACTCAATTCCAGGCTTGCGGGCAGGGTGTTCCCGATGATTTTGCTTACCGGTTCCTGGTTGATCAGAGCTTGCCCAAGATCTCCATGGACGAGCCCATTGAGATAACTCAAATACTGGTCAAAGAGTGATTGATCCAAGCCCAGACGAGCCCGCATGGCGGCCTTGGCTGCAGCGGGGGCTCGGCTGCCAAGGACGGCATCCACCGGATCGCCGGGAGCCACCCGCAGGAGCAGAAACACCAGCGTGGCAATGAGCCACAGCATCAATGGTGCAAGCCCAAGGCGGGTCGCGCTGTAGCGGAACAGATCGCGAGCGCGTCCCATCAGTCGTCCCCCTGCTTTTGGGAGACCCGTTGCAGTTGAGCAAGTCGAAGAAAGCCGCTGCGGTCGTATTCAGGTGGATTCAAGCTGCGTTGACTCCACGACCTGGGGGATTCGAGCCATACGGGGATGTATGCCGCTCCGTCAACGGTGAGCTTTTCAATGGCGTTCAGAACCTCCATGCGCGGCGTGCCCCGAAGTGAGTCGCTTTGTTGAAGGGCTTTTTGTAGTCCAGGTGCGCTCCAGAAGCTTCCGCTGATGGCGGCTTCTCCATCCCGACAAACATGGCCTTCCGCGTCTGAACAACTCAGCAAAGGATTGAGATAGGCCTCGGGGTCGGGATAGCTCCCGAGCCAATCGAGGATCACAGCCTTGAACGCCCCTTCCCCAAGCTGGCGATACACGGTGGTTGATTCCACGCCATCGAGCTTGAGCACCATGCAATCAGCAAGATCCCGCTGTACTTGGGCTTGCCATGTCAGGGCCAACAGTTTGTCGGCGGGCACATTGGAGCGGAATGTGAGAGGCACTTCGAGTTGGGTTCCTTGGCAGTATCCCGACTGCCTCAGCAGCGTTTTGGCTTGCGTAGGGTTGTGCCTTGGCCATGAGGCCACGCCTCCCCCTGGGAGGCTCGGTGGAATCAAGGCGCGCAATGGCCGACGTAATCCGTAGCTAACGCGTTCGCTTGCTTCGTCGCGATTCAGACTCAAAGCAATGGCTTGCCGAAGGCGTTGATCGCTGAGAGGTGCGGTGTTACTCAACAGAGTGACGTAGCCGATTTCCATCGCTGGACCAACCGTTTCATTCAAGTCCCCTCGCTGCGCTTGCTGGTTCAAGGCATGGCGTTGATCTTCGTCAATGGACGCTGAGAGCAGCACATCCACTTCGCCGCTGCGAAGAGCACCAAAGAGAGCGGTGGAGTTGCTGAGGCTGATCAGATCAAGACCGTTATTTCTTGGTGGTTCTCCCCAGTACTGCTCAAAGGGTTCAAGCCGTTGCTGTTTTTCGTTGAATTTGGTGAGGCGGTATGGACCTGTGCCGACAAAATTGTCATGCAGGAAGCTGTCTTTGTGCTTGGCGTAGGCCCGAGGGGATAGGGGGGTGAGATTGATTGATGTGAGCAGTCCCTCTAGGGAGGTGGAGCGTCTATTGAGCGTCAGCCTCAGGGTGTGAGGGGCTGCAACCTCCACCGCTTTGATCCGATCTCCCACCACGTAGCTCAGGGTTCCAATTCGGAGAAACCGGCGCAAGCTGAAGGCCATGGCTTCCGCATCAAAGCGGGTGCCGTCGTGAAAACGAACATCCGTTCTCAGCGGGATCGTGACGAGCCGACCATCGGCGCTGATCGTTGGTTTCGATGCTGCTAAGCGGGGTAGCAGGCTTCCGTCATCGTTCAGGCTGTAGAGCGGATCACCAATGGCGGTGAGCAACTGCAAGCTATGAACAGTGCTGACTTGTGCCGGGTCTAGGGAGCTGATCGAACCTGCCGAAGCAACGGTGATGCGCTGGCTCGGTGAGGATGGCTGACAACCGACTTGAGTAAACGCTGCCATGAACAAAGCAGCGGCTAAAGATATTGACGACCTGAGGGATTGATTGGCTCGCTTCAAAGCGATGCTCAGGCAAAGACGAAACTATTGAACATCCCGTCAGCCCAAATTGCGGATTTGATTGAGGGAGATTTCAAAAACTGGAGATCCACCCTGCGGTTCAATCGGCCAACGACGCAGCCAGCAGCGGTCGTGATCTCCATCAATGCCAATCACTTGGTAGGTGTTCTCGTCGCGATCGAGATTGACGCAATCACCTTGATGAATACTCATCGCGTTCGGGGAGTCTTGGAGAAGACAGCCTTGATGAGGTGACGTTTGGGTGAGGTTCGGCATGAACCGTTAGATGCACGAATTAGCGTTTGCTAATCCATGCAGCGAAACATATTTATATTTTGACGCATGGAAGGACCCTCATGCAGGAGTGGACACTCGGAGTTGGTTAGGGCCTAGAGGCATCCCAGGTGGGCGGCAAGACCCGAAACTTCTGGCAAGGCTTGGATCGATGTGAGCGCGTCTTCCATCTTTTTCTGGCTCACTTCGTGGGTGATCACAACGATTTCAGCACCGGCTTTGCTGGCGTTGAATTGAACGATCGATTGGATCGACACCCCACCATCTCCGAAGCAACCCCCAATGCGACCGATCACGCCGGGAGCATCCTGTGTGTGGAAGCGAACGTAATGGCGCTGACGAATCTCGCCTTGATCCACCAACACGCAACGCCGCCAGCTGCTCGCTGCAAGCAGGGGGTCCAAGCAATTGCTGCCTCGGCTGGCCTGGCTGATTCCAGCGATGTTAAGGATGTCGGCCACCACGGCTGATGCGGTCGGTCCTGCTCCGGCCCCTGGTCCGTAAAACATCACGCGGCCGATGGGGTCACCTTCCACAAGGATGGCGTTGTTTACGCCGTTCACACCCGCCAACGGATGATCGTTTGGCACCAGGGTGGGTTGCACTCGGAGCGAGAGGGGTAGTGGCTCCCCTGACTGCTTCATTCGTTCCGCCACTGCGAGCAGTTTGACGCCATAGCCAAGTTGTTTGGCGTAATCCACATCTCGCCCTTGCAATTGGCTGATGCCAGCAGTGGGAACTGCACTGCGTTCGACGCTGCCTCCAAAGGCCAAATTCGCCAAAATCGCAATTTTGTCGGCGGCATCTAAACCATCCACATCGGCGGCGGGGTCTGCCTCTGCATACCCCAATTCTTGGGCATCTTTCAAAACGCTCTCGTAAGCAGCGCCTTCATTGGCCATCCGGGTGAGGATGTAGTTCGTCGTGCCATTGATGATTCCGCTGACCCGGTTGATCCGGTTCGCCCCTAGGGATTGCTTCAGGGGCTCAATGATCGGGATGCCTCCACCAACGGCGGCTTCGATGAGCACGTAGACCCCAGCTTTGGCGGCGGCAGCAGCAATTTCTTCGCCGTGACGCGCGATCACCGCCTTGTTGGCTGTGACGACGGATTTGCCGGAGGCGATGGCCTGCAAGATCAAGCTTCGAGCTGGTTCGATCCCACCGATCAATTCCACCACCACATCCACGGCAGGGTCGTTGACAACGTCGGATGGCTCGGTTGTCAGGATCTCTTTGGGGAGCTCGACCGACCGTGCTCGGTTCAGGTCGCGAACCGCGACGCGTATGAGTTTCAGATCAGCGACAAGGGGATGGCGCTCATCCGGGCTTTGCAGGATCGAAGCCACACCGCCGCCAACTGTTCCCAGCCCGAGCAGACCAATTCCGATCCTTGAACTCATTCCCCTTGAAACCCTTGGTGACTCGTCATTCGACAACTCTATGAATCCATGGGGGCGGTGTTTGTATCAAGCTGGCTCGCTTGAGCTTGCATGGCCCGCAAAATATTGAGGAATCCGTTGGCACGGGATGGAGTCAAGCTGGTTTGGAGGCCCGTGGCCGCGATGAACGCAGGGTCGACGGCTTGCACTTCTTTTGGGCTTAGGCCATTGAGCCCCTGGATCAAGAGAGCCAACAATCCTTTGGTGATTAGAGCGTCGGAATCGCCTTGCCAGAGCATCACTCCGTCAGCGAGGGTGCCGCGCACGAAAACCTGCGACACACAGCCTTTCACTTTGATGTCGTCGGTTTGTTGATCGGTCGGGAAGGGCTCCAGTTTTTTCGCGAGCCAGAGCACGTACTCGTAGCGACGTTTGGGATCTGTTGTTCCGCCCAAGCGCTCCACCATCCGATCGAGGGCCTCACTGCCGGTACTGGTGGCCATCCCGTTCGTCAGTTCTTACGACGTGGCACGCTAACCAGAAGGCCTAAAAGTACAAGGCTCACCGGTAGGGAAACCACCTCATCAAGCTTCACTTGCCCTGCCTGGACAGGCATTTCGAGGTAATCACGATGACCAGGGCCACCGTCGATTTGCAGATCGACGACTCCATCTCGAACGGTGTCGAGATTGAGAGTGAGGCGACCGGTTTGGTCGGTGCGACCCAATTCTTGGCCTGCGCTGCCATCGGCGTTGAGCAGACGGACCACGGCGCCTTTCGTTGGTTCTCCATTGGAGAAGCTGCTGCTGAGCTCAAGTTCTCCATTGAGGTAATGAAGGGCACTTTCGATTTGATGGGCCTGGGTTGGGATCGCCCCGAGACCACCAAAGAGCAGTAGGGACGCCAAAAAACGAACCATGGTCTGCGCACTTCAATGACGCTCATGATGCGCTGGGTCTCAACACCTGGCCAGGCCCCTTTTCGGTAATCCAACCGTCAAAAGGCACATCCCATGAATCCCGCGGTAAGGCAGAGGGGTGAACGCAGTTCGATGGCAGCACGACCCAAGCAGGAACGTTGGCCCAGAGAGGGTCTGAGCGCAATCGGTCGTAGTAGCCCCCGCCATACCCGAGGCGGATCCCGGATGAATCCACGGCAAGGGCTGGCACGAGCAACAGGCTGATCTCATCTGCTCGAAGGTTGCTGCCGTTGGTTGGCGCGGGAATACCGCAGCCATCTTTTTCAAGGTCTTGGCCAGTCCAACGTTTGTAATGCAAACAACCGTTGCCGTCGGCCTGGGGCAGGGCCATGGGATTGCGTAATTGTGTGCGCAGGGGGCGAAGGTCAACCTCGTTGGCGAGGGGCCAATACAAACCCACCACGGATGTTTCTGCGGTTGTACGACGAACGAACTGCAGTGCTGCTCCGCAGATCACTTCATGGACGGCCTGATTTGTTCGTCGAAGCTGCTGATAGTGGCGACGAAGGCTTGGTTTGTCGCGCATGGGTTCAGCCTCGGTGCTCTGCGGCAGCAGTGATCGACAACAGTGATCGACGAGTGCATATAAAAAAGCGGACGCCCACGTCCGCGTTCTCTTTATACAAACAATTGTGGGGAAAGCATGCACTTCTCTCTCAACGTCTTGGCTTCAGGAGAGGGTCCGATCCGGTCCATTTTTGATAATCCTTAATCGTGATGTCTTTGGTGTTCTGCTGGTGGGATGTCGTTGCACCACGATCGGATTTGGGTCCAAACAATCGACCTCTCCTTTTGGCTGCCGAACAATCGTTGTTTAGATGAATGGGACGCATCGGATTCTGGAGAGCGGTGTCGAATGCGTGTGCTTGATCCGACCGATTACGACACCCCTGCGTGTTCTGCTTTTGGGATATGCAGTCCTAGGAGTGATGCATTGATGTTCCGAGGCTGTCTTTAGTGAATGTCGACCCAACGGCAACTGTTGCATGCAGAGATCGTCCGTGATCAGTGCGAGATGTTGTTGGTCACTACCCATAAAAAAAGCCCTGTCGTGGAGACAGGGCAGCCATATTTGAAGGTTCGGCTATGCCGACTCAATCACTCTTCAACGCCTTCAGCGCCTTCGCTGTGCGTTGCGGCAGCACCAGTTGGGAGCAGACGAATCGCCTTCTTGCCCAGCTTGATTTCAAATTCATCACCTGGTTCCAGGTTCAGCATGGCTGTGTAAGCCTTGCCGATCAGCAAGTTGCCGTTGCCTTGAACTTTTGCGATGTAGCTCAGTTTGCGACCACCCTTGCCAATTGCAGCTCCACCACCGGTGAGATTTACCCCTTTAGCGTCGAGCAGAGCCTCGTAGAACGCAGTGAAGTTCAGGCGTTCGCTGCCATCCTTCTTTGTAGATACATATCCGCAAGCCCTTACCAAATCAGACTTTGAAACGTCACCGAGATCTTTGACTTTTGCGAGAAGGTCTGAACCTGTAAGCATTGGTTTGGTGCTCATTGATAGCCAAAATATATTTGAATTACTTGTCACCTGTCAACAAATAGGCGTGGAAAAGCATCGCTTGATCCGTATGCCCGGATTGTTTTCTGCACCCTGTCTGCATTTGGTAAGCCGTTTTTGAAGTGGTGCATTGCTCTGCGCATCTTTTGCGCTGAAGCCATTCAGTTTCTGAAATCCGTCGATTTTTTGTTGATCGCTGCTCGATCTCTTCTGAGACGCGATCGCTAACCCTTTATTGGATATGGCAAAGGCTCTGATCTTGGTGGTGGGGATCTTGATCAATCCCCATCGTTGTGGGCCGTCTTGATGGCGTATGAGGCGTCGTGTTTTGGAGCTGACGGATGCCACGAATGATGTGGGTATGTTGCTTCCTTTGCTCCCTATTTCAGCGTTGCTTCACCTGCACTTCCTGCGGAAGCTTCATCGTGGACATCCGTTTTTTCAAACTGTGTTCGGTGCGGAATTCAAGCGTCGTTAGGTTTTGATGAAGACCAATCGTTTGAGGGCAACTACGGAATATGAGCTACAACCAAGATGTGGTTTTTTTGTGCACGATCAAAGGAACTCTCAACGGACTTTTAAAGCAAGCCACCCGAGAAGACCTGAACGAGTTGCTCTCAACGGATGCGGGCCGTGAGCATTTTCTCAACAGGCTTGAGATCAAAGAGATGAATGAAATCGATGTGGTGGAAGCTGTTCAAGACGCAAGCCTCGACGCTTGAAGCGGCTTTGCCTGGCTGCTTCACCTGAATGCGGCGAACAGCCGAACACGAGGAAAAGTGCTAGTACAGATGTACTTAATCGTGTTGGATGAGCGAAGACCGTTCAGCGCCTGTCGCCGTTAAGGCGGGGGATCCCATCTTCTTGTCGGTGAAGGCGGGCATGACTGTGATTGTTCAGCATCTCCCTGAGGTGGGTTCGACGTCGGACGACGACCGCTGGTGGATGGCGGACGTGATCTATGTGGAGGGAGGTGCGAGGAATCCAAGCGTGCCGACCCTCTTTCAAGTCGCCGATGTCGACTCAGGGGAGGTCCTTTGGGTGAATGCAGATCTGGTGACGCATATCGT
>ERZ802822.773-NODE-773-length-21586-cov-12.156586_pt1 | contig 21586 bp, 21 predicted proteins | sample MGYA00345649_ERZ802822 | MGnify/ENA primary metagenome ERZ802822 (study PRJEB30503, sample SAMEA104212359) | marine metagenome | biome: Westerlies Biome; feature: [SRF] surface water layer (ENVO:00010504) within the epipelagic zone...; material: water...
AGGAGCACTTGCTTCTGGAGATGCTCAAGTTTACAGAACATATACTAACTCTGACAAGACAGTAAATTCATATGGTGCATCAATTGGGTTAAATACCAAAATACTTAACGGCTTTGATCTTAACGCCAATTATACTTATGCATATTTAGATTTTGATAGAGAACTAAACCCAGATTTAGCAACTAACTTTAATACACCAGAACATAAAGTTAAATTAGGTTTTGGTAAAAATGAATTATTTAAGAATTTTGGATTTAATGTTGCTTGGAGATGGAGTGATACCTATTTATGGGAGGCTTCATTTGGAGACGGTGTTATCCCAGCATATCATACTTTAGATGCTATGGTTAACTACAGAATACCGAAACTTAAATCTACAATCAAATTAGGTGGTACTAATTTAATTGGTGATGAATATTTTACTGCTTTCGGAACCGGTTATATTGGATCAATGTATTATGTATCATTGACTATAAACTAAAAAATAAGTTTAAACAATTTTATGAGACGGCGCTTTATTTAAGCGCCGTTTTAGTTGGGTAAAAATTAATTAAATAACTTCTTTTTTAATTAAAATTTATATATTTGCAGCGCTAAACCCAGACAGGGTTTTTAACAAGTAATTTGCATAATAATAAATAGATAAGTAATGTCAAAAGTTACAGGTAAAGTTGCACAAATTGTTGGTCCGGTTATCGATGTAGAGTTTGCTACGGGAACTGATTTACCAAAAATTTACGATTCATTAGAAATTAATAGACCTGATGGTTCTCAATTGGTTCTTGAAGTTCAGTCACACATTGGTGAAGACCAAGTTCGAACCATTTCCATGGACTCAACAGATGGGTTGCAGCGTGGTGCAGATGTTGTTGCGACAGGAAACCCAATCCAAATGCCAATTGGTGAGGCAGTCAACGGAAGACTGTTTAACGTCATTGGCGATGCGATTGACGGTATTGGCGATTTGCCAAAAACAGGTAAAGATGGACTTCCTATTCACCGTGAGGCACCTGCCTTTGATCAACTTTCTACCTCAGCAGAGGTTTTGTTTACGGGAATTAAAGTAATTGATCTTATTGAGCCTTATGCAAAAGGAGGTAAAATTGGACTATTTGGTGGAGCAGGTGTTGGTAAAACCGTACTTATCCAAGAATTGATTAACAATATTGCAAAAGGCCACGGTGGACTATCCGTGTTTGCAGGAGTAGGTGAGCGTACCCGTGAAGGAAACGATTTGCTACGTGAAATGTTGGAGTCTGGTATTATCAAATACGGCGACGAATTTATTGAATCTATGGAAGCAGGTGGATGGGACTTGTCTAAAATTGACAAGGAAGCCATGAAAGAATCTAAAGCAACTTTTGTATTTGGACAAATGAACGAACCTCCAGGAGCTCGTGCTCGTGTAGCACTTTCTGGCCTTACGGTAGCGGAATATTTCCGTGATGGTGCAGGTTCTGACCAAGGAAAAGACGTGCTTTTCTTTGTCGATAACATTTTCCGATTTACACAAGCAGGTTCAGAGGTTTCTGCCCTACTTGGACGTATGCCTTCTGCAGTAGGATATCAGCCTACGCTAGCAACTGAAATGGGTGCCATGCAAGAACGTATTACTTCTACCAAAAAAGGTTCGATTACATCTGTACAAGCGGTATACGTACCCGCGGATGACCTTACGGATCCTGCACCGGCAACAACCTTTGCACACTTAGATGCAACAACCGTATTGTCACGTAAAATTGCAGAGCTTGGAATTTATCCAGCGGTAGATCCTTTAGACTCTACTTCTCGAATTTTAACAGCTGAAATTCTAGGAGATGAGCACTATAACTGTGCCCAACGCGTGAAGGAGCTATTGCAGCGTTATAAAGAATTACAAGATATTATTGCCATTCTAGGTATGGAAGAACTGTCCGAAGAAGATAAGCTAGCTGTATCAAGAGCAAGACGTGTACAACGTTTCCTATCACAGCCTTTCCACGTGGCAGAGCAGTTTACGGGTATCCCTGGCGTATTGGTAGACATCAAAGACACCATCAAAGGATTTAACATGATTATGGACGGTGAGTTAGACCACCTGCCAGAAGCAGCGTTTAACCTTAAGGGTACAATTGAGGAAGCCATTGAGGCAGGTGAAAAAATGCTTGCAGAAGCAAACGCATAATAACTATGTATCTAGAGATTGTCAGTCCTGAAGCCACATTATTCCAAGGAGAGGTAAACGCTGTTTCCGTTCCTGGCGTGCAAGGCTCTTTTCAAGTATTAAACAACCACGCTGCCATTGTTTCTTCCCTTTCCGTAGGGGAGGCAAAAATTGAAGGAAATATAGATGTGGCAGACGCATTCAAATCCCTTTTTACAAAAAAAGGGAATGACACCATTGTTTCCCTATCCAATGGAGGCACATTCGAAATGAGCAACAACAAGGCTATTTTGTTTGTGGATTGATTCGTAAGTTTTCGTTACGCGTCAGCTAATTTTTTAAAACCAAACTATGAATCGGTCCTATTTTAGTGCTTTATTAGCAACACTCGTAGTATTTTCATCTTTAGCACAAACCCCACTAGATGAGGTGGTCGTTTCTTCACCACGGCTAGATGTACCTTTTTCAGATGATTCAAAATCTGTTACCGTAATCACCGCTGAACAAATTGCTGATACACCGGTCTCTAACCTTGTGGACTTGCTTCGTTTTCAAGCTGGAGTAGATATTCGCAGACAGGGCATCGAGGGCGCACAAGCCGATGTGTACTTGCGCGGTGGTACTTTTGACCAAGTTTTATTGTTGATTGATGGCATTCGTGTTGACGATCCCCAAACAGGTCACCATACGCTTAACAGCGCACTGCCTTTGGAAGTAATCGAAAGAATTGAAATCGTTAAAGGACCCGCTGCCCGAATTTATGGACAGAACGCACTAACGGGCGCCATTAATATTGTTACCAAAAAAGAAGGTAAAAAGGGCGCCACACTTACTGCCCGTCAAGGTAGTTTTCATACCACACACCTAGGCGCTACGGCACAAGACTATAACGATAATCAACAGCACGTTATTCACTTTTCTAGATTAAGCAGCGAAGGGTACCGTCACAATACCGATTTGGATAACCTCCATTTTTTTACACACAGTGCTTTTGGCGCGTCTAAGAAATTGAAGCTGCTCACCATGTTCAACGAGCGTAAGTTTGGAGCCAATGGTTTTTATGGATTTACTAGCTATAAAGATCAATATGAAGAAACACAGAGCAGCTTAGTAGCTTTAACGACTTCTTTTACTTCAGAAAAAGCCGTTTGGACCCCTAGAATTTTTTGGAAGCGTGGACAGGATGAATATATTTTAATTCGAGATAACCCCAGTGCATACCGCAACATGCACATCAACAACAAAATAGGGCTTTCTGTTGACACCAAATTAACACACAGCAACGGCAATCTAAGTGGGTTTGGTGCTGAATTATCAAGTGTTTCCATACAATCCAACAACCTTGGTGAGCACAGCCGCACCATTGCCCATTTCTTTTTTGAGCATCGCATGAAGTGGAATAACATAAGTGTAACACCGGGCTTTGCTTTAAGTCACTTTTCAGATGTAGACACTTTTTTCTATCCAGGGCTAGACCTTGGACTCAGGTTAAGCGAAAAGGCAAAACTTATCTTTAATACGGGTTATACCTACCGCGTTCCTACCTATACAGATTTGTATTACGATGGGCCAACTGCCTTGGGGAATGCAGATTTGAAACCAGAAAAAGCCTTAAGTCATGAATTGAGCTTTAGGTACAATACCCCTACTTGGGAGCTTGAGGCCGCTTTGTTTCAACGCAATAGTGAGAATTTGATTGATTACGTTGAGGTAACCGTTGGAGATTCACAGTGGTTGGCATCCAACATACACGATGTTACCACAACAGGTGGTGAGCTTAACAGTTCCTATCACTACACCATTGGTGAGCAACGCCAAACCTTTACGGTTTCATATGGCTATATCCATGACGATTATACCAAAACGGTCAATTCACGTTATGCTCTCAACTCGCTTAAGCATAATATTAATTTGCAGTTTCTAAACAAGCTATCGTCTAAAGTATCAACTTCGTTTTCCTACCGCTACGCTACAAGGCCTTTAGGCGGTCATTTCAAAGTGCTTAACGCACAATTGGAATATGTTATGGATAAGCTTACGATTCAGTTGCAAGGACGCAATTTGTTTCATGCGGATTACTATGAGAATCTTATCCCAATGCCTGGCGCACACGGTATGGTTTCACTGCGTTACGCACTCTAGTCACCACTACTAAGCCGATTGATTTGCTGGTAGATTAAATTCGTTTCCCAACCGCGATAGGCGAGGTATTGAAATAGTTTTTGTTTTTTGATTTGTGCTCCATACCCATCCAACTGCTGCCATCTTTTATCGCTTAAGGCATGTAGTTTTTCAAGATAGGTACCTGCTTCAATAGTTTTTATGGCTTTATTGATGTCATAATCAGACACCCCTCTCATCTTAAGCTCTCTTTTAATACGCATTTTTCCCCAGTGCTTAATGGAGAATTTCCCGCTGGTGAACTGTTGCGCAAAGCGGGTTTCATTTACGTAATTTTCAGAAACCAAGGTGCCAATAATTTGTTCGGCTGCTTGGGAAATCATTCCCATCGTGCGCAGCTTATCTTTCACATCCTTATGGCAGCGCTCTTGATAGGCGCAATAGTTACGTAGTTTGTCTAGTGCCTCGGCAACCGTATATGTCTTCATATTGGCTAAAATAAAAAAAGCGGCACTAAGGCCGCTTTTTGTTTTATGTATGTATCACTTTTCCTTTTCCATCAAAGAAACGGTAGTGTAAATACGTGTACGCATCGCGTGGAATAACTTTTATCCACTTGTTGTACTCAAAGTACCACTTCATGCGTTCAGACTTAACTCCTTTGGCAACATAGGCTGCAATAAAGGGGTGTAAGTGTAACACTACTTTTTTCTTTTTGTGTTTAGGATTAGCTAAAATCTTTTCAAGGTCAGCTTTTATTTTATCCATCAAAACAATTGGTGCTTCTACTTCTCCATTAATATTTGGATTGGGTTCAGCTGTTTTGATATCCATTTCTGGTCGGACGCGCTGGCGTGTCATTTGTATCAGTCCAATTCTGCTTGGAGGCAAAATTTTGTGTTTGGCACGGTCGCTTTCCATTTCCTTACGAAAATGTTCGAAAAGCTTTTTTCTATTTTCTTGTCTTATCATGTCAATGAAATCAATGACAATAATTCCTCCCATGTCACGCAAGCGTAACTGTCGGGCTATTTCTGTAGCAGCAATCATGTTGACTTCTAAGGCTGTATCTTCTTGATTTTTAGCCTTATTGGATCGATTACCACTGTTTACATCAATAACGTGAAGGGCTTCGGTATGTTCGACAATTAAATAAGCTCCCCTGTTCATCGAAACTGTTCTTCCGAACGAGGCTTTAATTTGACGTTCAATACCAAAGTGCTCAAAAATAGGCACTTGACTTTTGAAAAGTTTTGCAATGCTGGCCCTTTCGGGAGCAATTTGCTGTAAATATTCTTGTACTTCTGCTAATAGTTCAGGATCATCAACGTGTATTCCAGTAAATTCATCATCAAATATATCTCTCAAAATAGAGGAAGCTCTATTGAGCTCACTCAATACTCTAGAGGGATAATCTGCTTTTTGAATTTTCTTACACATTTGAACCCAACGTTCATAAAGATCACCTAGATCTTTGTCGAGTTCAGCTACTTTCTTGCCTTCAGCCACGGTTCGGATAATGACACCAAAACCTTTTGGCTTGATACTCATAACGAGCTTTTTTAAGCGGTTCTTTTCTTCTCTGGTCGATATTTTTTGGGACATCGACACACGACTTGAAAAAGGAACCAAAACCAAATACCTACCTGCCAAGGACAACTCCGAACTGATTCGGGGACCTTTAGTAGAAATAGGTTCTTTGATAATTTGCACAAGTAGAGATTGATTGGCCTGAACAGCGTCTGTAATGGCACCGTCTTTATTAATTTCAGGCTCTAATGGGTAGTTCTTTAGGGAAAAGTCTTTCACTTTTCCTGAACTAGCACGCTTGATAAATTTTAGCAGCGTTGCCACTTTCGGACCGAGGTCGTGATAGTGTAAAAACGCATCTTTTTCGTACCCTACATTTACAAACCCGGCATTTAGACCGGACAGGGTTTTTTTAACTTTTGCTAAGAAAATATCACCTACGTGAAACTTATTGTCTTCAATTTCTTTGTGAAACTCAACGAGCTTTCCGTCTTTGAGTAAGGCAAAATCAACTGCAGAGGATCGCGAACGAATAATTAGTTCTTTACTCACAATAATGATTTTTAGATTCACAGTACATGTGAATCAATTGAACAATGTTTTCCGGGGGACTTATATCAAAGTGAACTGCTGTGATAGTATTCCATGTCAAAGAACATAAATGTTCAGAGTTTAAAGAAGCTTACTTTTTCTTATGTCGATTAGCACGACTTCTTTTTTTACGCTTGTGCGTAGCTACCTTGTGTCTTTTTCTCTTTTTACCACTTGGCATATGTTATAATCTAAATAATTAATAATGTGCAGCCGTTAATTCACGGCTACTTTAGTTTTTACCTCCTCTAAGAAAACCTTTGCAGGCTTAAATGAGGGTATATTGTGTGCTGGAATGTCGATGGTTACGTTTTGTGAAATATTACGTCCTTTTTTGGCTTTGCGTGTTTTAACCACAAAACTTCCAAATCCGCGTAAATAAACGTTTTCACCAGATTCTAATGCACTTCTTACTTCTTTCATAAAGTGATTCACAATCTCTTGTGTGTCGCTTTTTTCAACTCCCAGTTTTTCTGAAATACTTGTTACAATTTCGGCTTTTGTCATCCTTAAATTCTTGTGTGGTTGTAAATTTTAGGTTAGCAAATATAAAAATTTAATTCAACGTTTATGTGATTTTAAACACCTAAAACTCATTCTTTGCATGTATTTTTGATTGCATGAAACGTTTCAGTACTAAATTGTTAGGTTGGTATGCGCTGCACAAACGCGCTTTGCCATGGCGTCAAACAAAGGACCCTTATGTGGTTTGGCTTTCCGAAATCATGTTGCAACAAACGCGTGTTGCTCAAGGATTGCCCTATTTTGAGCGCTTTTGGAACGATTTCCCAACCGTTCATGATCTAGCGAAAGCTAGTGAAGATGCCGTTTTAAAGCGCTGGCAAGGCCTTGGCTACTATAGCCGTGCCAGAAACTTACACAAGGCTGCAAAATTGGTAAGTGAACAATACAACGGTAATTTTCCAAGTACTTTTGAAGAGCTTATCAAGCTGCCTGGGGTAGGACCCTATACCGCAAGCGCTATTGCATCCATTTGTTTTGATCAAGTTTGTGCCGTTGTTGATGGAAACGTATACCGTGTTTTGGCACGCCATTTTGATATTGACAGCCCTATCAATCAACCCGCAGGAATCAAAACGTTTCAAGCCTTGGCCCAAACCCTTATCGATTCAAAAGCACCGGGGGCTTATAACCAGGCCATTATGGAGTTTGGTGCCTTGCACTGTACACCAAAAAAACCAAGCTGCTCGACCTGTCCATTAACCTCTAGTTGCCTGGCGCATGCACACGGTCGCGTGGCTGAACGCCCCGTTAAAATAAAAGCCAAGCCTGTTAAGAAACGGTATTTTCATTACCTAATACCCATCGATCAAAACAACAACACCCTACTGCGCAGACGCGACCATAAAGACATCTGGCAAGGTCTTTATGAATTCCCGCTTATTGAAGCTCAAAACATGCTGACTGTTGCTGCACTTCAAGCACACGACGATGTCCCCAAATGGGCAAAAGCGGCTCATTGGACTAAGTTTCAAGAGGAAGCAGTGATTCATAAACTCAGTCACCAAGCCTTACACACCTACTTTTATGTGATAGAAAATATTGACGAACCCCTGCCCATTTCTTGGGCTAGTGTTTCTGATTATGCAGTACCCCGCTTAATAGAACGTTTTTTGGACAAGTTCATCCGATAATGTACATTTGATGTAAAATCTATTATGAGCGGAACACTTAACAAAGCGATGCTGATAGGCCATTTGGGCGATAACGTCAAAGTGACCTATTTCGAGGGCGGAAACTGCATTGGCAGGTTTCCCATAGCGACCAACGAAACCTACACAAGCAAACAAACAGGTAAGAAAGTCACCAACACCGAGTGGCACAATGCTGTTGTGCGAAACAAGGCAGCAGAAATCTGCGAAAAATATCTAAAAAAGGGAGACCGTGTCTATGTTGAAGGACGTATAAAAACCCGTAAATGGCAAGGAGATGACGGCAAAGACCGTTATTCAACAGAAATTCACGTTGATGACTTTACCTTTTTGACCCAACGCCCTAGCGATGGAGGCACAACGCAAGTACAAACGGCCCAACAACAGCCATCACAGCCCAGTCAACCTGCCCAGCCAACTCAGGCTAACCAACCTGCAAGTGACGATGACTTGCCATTCTAAACGCTAATCGTTGGACATACCTTTTTTGGTTATTGGTTTTGAAACACTAGAAACAGTTAAAGCATTCATATTGTTGTTGCTTTTGCTGAGTTCTGCATTGGTTTCTGGCTCAGAAGTTGCCTTTTTTTCCCTTTCGCCCTCTTACATAAAGGAAGCGGTAAACGCAACCAGTAAGCCGCTGCGTATTATTGCACAGCTGCGAAAAAACCCAAGACGCTTATTGGCCATTATTTTGTTGTTGAACAACCTGATAAACATCGCAACTGTACTGCTTTTTGCATCCATGACCTCCTTGTTTTTTGAATCCATTTCGCAGCCAAGTTTGCGTTTTTTAGCCGAGGTAGGTTTGATAACCACAATTGTGCTATTGTTTGGCGAAATACTCCCAAAAATTTATGCAAATAAAAACCCCGAAGGCTTTGCAAAACGGATGTCTATTCCTATTTATTTATTGGACAAATACGTATTTTTCGCATTGACCTACCCCATGAGTTATCTCACTTTTGTTCTTCAAAAAAGATTGGGCAAAACCGGTTCAAATATTTCGGTTGATCATTTGTCACAAGCCCTTGAAATGACCGATGATTCTGAAACCACCAAAGACGAGCAAAAAATTTTAAAAGGTATCGTCACGTTTGGCAATACCGACACCAAGCAAGTCATGTGTCCCCGTATAGATGTTTTTGCACTGGATGAAGAAACGTCATTTACTGAAGTAGTTTCACAGATTGTGAGCAAGGGATTTTCTCGTGTTCCTGTCTATCGCGAAACCATAGATACCGTTATTGGAGTTTTATATGTAAAGGATTTACTGTCTCATTTTGACAAGGAAAATTACGAGTGGACAAAACTTTTACGCGCACCTTATTTTGTGCCAGAAAACAAAAAGCTTGACGATTTGCTACAAGAATTTCAGGTTAAACGCATTCATCTCGCTGTTGTGGTTGATGAGTATGGCGGTACTTCTGGTGTTATTTCTTTGGAGGATGTTATTGAGCAAATTGTAGGGGATATTACCGATGAATTTGATGAAACAGATATCAGCTACTCTAAACTCAACGACAATACTTTTGTGTTTGATGGCAAAACGTCTCTACAAGATTTTTATGCAGTAACCAAGCTTTCCAACAGTGACGTTTTTGAGCAAAACAAAGGGGAGTCTGAAACGATTGCTGGTTTTTTGTTAGAACAATTGGGATCCTTTCCTAAAGTGAATACTACCTTTCGATTCAAAAAAGTTGTTTTTACCATTGAAGCTCTCGATAGGAAACGCATCAAACAAATTAAAGTGCAGCTTGGCGCATGATACGAATCTTCCTTCTCCTATTGTTTTTTTTCGGATGTCAACATCAGGCACCCAAGCCTTATGCGGCCTTGGCGTTGAACTATCCAGCAGCACAATACAATGATTTCGAGACCAATGCTTGCGCATATCGCTTTAAGTACAATGTAGTGTCAACGCCAGTGCAACTGTCTTCTTGCGGTACAACGCTAGATTACCCTTTACTTAAGGCAAAAGTCTACGTCACCTACTTTGATTTGAACAATACTTCCTTGGATACCCTTTTTATGGACTTTGAAAAGCGGATTAAGATTTTTGGTAAAGGTACCCAGCGCATTAACGAAAGTACTTATGAAGATAAGGAAAAAGATGTTCTAGGTAGCTGCGTTACATTGATTGGAGATTCACCTTCTAACCTGCACTTTTTCGCTACAGATACCAAAAGACACTTTATATCAGGCTCATTGCTTTTTTCTGCAGCACCCAACTACGATTCCTTGGCACCTGCCATTGTATATATTAGAAATGATGTACAAAAAATACTTGAAACATTACGCTGGCAATAGTTAGGCTTTTTCTTTCTTTTTGGCGCAACAAGGCTTTTCACAATTAGCTTTACAAGCCTTTTTGTCTTTTCCTTCTTTTTTGCAACATGCTTTTTCGCAAGATTTATCGCATTTTTTCCCATTCTGTTCTAAAGAAAAAGCAGCTACAGCAGTGGCTTCACCTACCTTGTAATCATCTCCAAGAGATTCTATGGTAGTTTTGACCTTGTCAAATGAAGTTGTTGTGGGATCAAAAGAAACAAAGGCTGTTTTGGCTTCAAAATCAACCTTAGACATTGCAACACCTTCCATGGCAGCAACTTTCTTTTCAATACGTGCAGCACATCCAACCTCACAGGTCATTCCCTCAACTTGGAAAGATATGTTTGAAAGGTTTTTGTCAGACATAGTCACCGCTGCCTCATCGGAGTGGCTAACCGTTTTTTTCTCTGGGTTTTTTGAAGTACAACTAACAACTAGTAGTATTAGAATGTAAAAAATAGGGCGTTTCATAATATTAAATTTTAATCAAATGTAATAAAAATAGCCTTTTTTACATCCTTTTTTACCAGCTTTGCCTAGCGATGATTAAAATTCCTGCGAACAAGTGGTTGTACCTTTTTTTACTTTCGTTAATATGGGGTAGTTCCTATATATTGATAAAGCGTGGACTTGTTGGACTATCCCCCATTGAACTGGGCAGCGCACGTATTGTTATCAGCACTGTTTTCTTGCTTATTTTGGGCTATAAATCTTTGAAAGGCTTAAGCCGATACCAGTGGAAATGGTTGATCATAACAGGATTTTTGGGTACTTTTTTTCCTTCCTTCCTTTTTGCTTTTGCCCAACAGCACATCGAATCTTCTGTTGCGGCCATTCTTAATTCGCTTACACCAATATTTACTGTACTGGTGGGGATCACTCTTTTTTCCACACGTATGCTCAGCCGGCAGTATGCCGGCGTTTTACTCGGGTTTTTAGGTTCTCTAGGATTGGTTTGGGGCGGCGCACAAATCAACCCCAATCAACCCGTGGGTTACGTACTGCTTATCATTAGCGCATCTATGTGCTACGCCGTAAACATCCACTTTTTAAAACACAAGCTTTCAGACGTTTCTGCGATGGCCATGACACTGGGAAATTTTATTGCCATTTTACCACCATCGTTGCTGATGTTGTTTTTTACGGATTTCTTTTCGCTACAAAACCTACAAAAAGCAGAGGTAATCACAAGTTTGGGCTTCGTTGCTACACTTGCTTTTTTTGGCACAGCAATAGCCAAGGTCATGTTCAACCGATTTGTTAAAATAGCATCTACCGTATTTGTGTCTTCGGTAACATACACCTTGCCAATCGTAGCCCTTTTTTGGGGGTCATTGGATGGGGAGCAGATGAGTGCTTTTCAACTCATCGGCGCTGCTGTAATATTAATTGGCGTTTCGTTGGCTCAAAAGCCAAAAAAACGCCAATAGACTTAACCTTCTGGATTTAGAATCCCTAAGAAATACACGTCATCTAGATCAATTCTTACTATTAATCAGGATTAACAATTACGTCTTCAAGCGTTAAAGTAATTTCCTGACCACCAAGATCAAAGCTTTTCTCGCCTGGCATCATTAAGCTTGAGATTTCCTTGTAGTTCGCATAGTTGGTATTGTTCGTTTGCATCTGACCATTAAAGTTCACCAAAGTAGACTCTTTAATTTTCATGCCTGTTTCCTTGCTGTAGTAGTTGGTGTAACTCACGCCAACACCAGGAACCTTAATCACATAAGCTTCTGTATCATTTACAGTTTCAATTCCCTCTAAAACCGCTTCTCCACTGGCAAGTAGCCCTATTTCAGATATAACCCCTAAGGATTTTTTAAGATCGTCATAAATAACCTTTGGTAAATCCATTTTATTTGGACCTTGCTTCATAAAAGCCCCCTCGGTACTAACAACACTCGTCATCATGGCGTTTCCACCAACGGATATTACTTGTTCTTGGCTATCTGCTGAATAGGTTTCTTCAACCACAATGGCCATTTGCATAAAAGTACCTTTGTATACAAGCTTTACAGCGCTTAGGTCGCTCAAGTTGTTTACGCCTGTTTTTTCAATATGATTCGTTAAAACGGTCTCAGCAGTAATTCCTCCTGCAACAGAAGCCTTTTTAGGTCGATCAATAGACATGCCATATTTGTCATAGTAATTGACAGGAAGTAGTTTTCCATTAAATTCGACCTTTTCAAGGTTATCTAAAACATCAACCCCTTTTCCAGTCACAACTATTCTTGATTGGTCTACATTAAAGTATTTCTGCGCCACATCTCTAACATCTTCAGCGGTAACGGCATTGATTTTGTCAAGATAAGTTTTATAAAAATCGTTATCCAGATTTTCAGTTGCGATGTCGTATGCAAATTGTGCAATAGTTGCAGGTCTTTCTAACGAGCGAACAAAGCTACCAACATATTTGGCTTTTGCTTTTTTCAATTCACTTTCCATAACCAAGTCTGTACGAATTCGCTTTACTTCATTGAGTAGTTCTACCACGGCACTGTCAGTTACTTCGTTTCTGACGCTGGCAGAAGCTCGAAAACGTGTTGCGGTACGCTTGTTGTTCCCAATACTTGAGTAAGCTCCATACGTATATCCTTTGTCTTCACGAAGGTTAAGAAACAAACGTGCTTCGCCACCACCACCAAGAATGGAGTTTGCCATTAAAACAGCAAAGTATTCAGGATCTTTTTTGGCTAGGTATGCCGTACTTTGAACCACTACTTCTGATTGAACAGCGTTGGGCATATTCACAAATTCTATTCGTGGACTTGTAGGGTTTGTAACCTCAGGAATTGGACTAGAAGCAACAGGGTTTGGCTTCCATTTCCCAAAATACTTTTTCACCAACGGCTTAACGGTTTCCATGTCAATATCACCAACAATGACCAAATAAGCATTATTAGGTCTAAACCTAAAGTCATAATAGCGCTGGACATCTGCAAGCTTTATGTTGTTAATGGTTCCAGGAGTTGTGTATTCACCATAGGGGTGATTTCCGCCGTAGGCCAATAGTCTCTCGATGCGTCTAGCAGCAGTCGTAACGTCTTTTTCAGATGATTTCAAGGCATCAATAATGACATCTCGCTCCTTGATAAATTCTTCTTCCGTAAAGTTGGGATTTATAGCAGCATCGGCCATCATCTGAAAAGTTCTTTCAAAATAGCGGGACAATGATTGTGCAAATGCTCCAGAAGCACTAATGCTAATGTTGGCACCCATGAAATCTACTTCATCATAGAAATCATCTTTGGCTATTTTTTTAGAACCTTTTCCGAGTAAACTGCCCGTGAGGTCGCTTAAACCTGCCTTGATTCCTTCCAAAATGGGTGGGTTGTCCAGTCTTAAACTTGCACTTACTTGCGGCAGTTTTCTGTTTTCAACCAGCATCACGGTGAGGCCGTTTTTTAGTTTGTATTGTTGCGGCTCTTTAACTTGAATGGTAGGTGCAGGACCAGGAACCGGTTGTTTACTTCGATCAATTTGACCAACTGCAGAAAACACCAATAAGGATGTGAATAATACGAGTAATTTTTTCATGATAATAGGTTTAATTAGCTTTTTCCGGTTCTGGTAAATATTCAAGTACCAAGCGCTGGTTTGTGTTCAGGTATTTATTGGCTACCTCTCTTATCTCTTCGCGAGTAATGGAGCGGTAAATATCAATCTCGTTATTGATTAGATTGGTGTCTCCATAGAGCATGTGGTATCTGGCAAGTGAATTGGCAATGCCTTCCACTGAAGCATTTGAGCTTACAAATCCATTTTCAAACTTATTGAGCAGTTTTTGATAATCTCGCTCGGAAATAAGGTTGTTTTGAATTTTGAGAATTTCATCATCCATTTCAGATATTAAGTCTGTAAGTTTAAATTCTCCTTGTGGCAGGCCGAAAATGACATACATACCATAATCTTCTTGTGCGATATTGATAGCTCCTGATTGCAGTGCCATCTTCTTTTCGTCAACCAAACGCTTGTAAAGTTTCGAACTTGGACCGTCACTCAAATATGTAGAAATCATATCAAGTATACGAGACTCCCTACTTTTGAAAGAGGGTGTACGGTATGCGGTAATGATAGCAGGGATTTGAATGTTGCTATCAAAGGCTTCTGCTTTTAATTCCTCTTGAATAGGTTCTTCGGTCAAAGAAACTCTTTCTATGTCTGCACCTCTCGGTATAGCGCCAAAATATGCTTCAACCATTGTTTTTGTTTTATCAATATCAATGTCACCAGCGACAACGAGTACGGCGTTGTTTGGGACATAGAATTTTTTATTGAATGCTAGAAACTCGTCTAGGGTAGCAGCATCTAGGTGATCCATTTCGCCAATGGTCGTCCAGCGGTAAGGGTGATTGACAAAAAGGTGTTTTTTAACGTTTTCTAAAAACTTACCATAAGGTTGGTTGTCAACGCGCAAGCGCTTTTCTTCCTTGACGACCTCATTTTGTGTATCCACACCGCCCTGTTCAATTATGGGATGTAACATCCGCTCAGATTCCATCCAAAGACCAAGCTCAAGGTTGTTAGAAGGAAAAACCTCATAATAATAGGTACGGTCGTCTGTGGTATTGGCGTTGTTGGAACCGCCATTTTCGGTAACTATAGAGAACCAGGCGCCGTTTTCAATATTTTTAGTGCCTTCAAAAAGAAGGTGTTCGAAAAAATGGGCAAAGCCTGTTCTATCAGGTTGTTCGTCTTTTGCACCGACGTGGTACATGACAGATGTAGTTACCACAGGAGCTGTATTATCTTGATGTAGGATGACATGTAAGCCGTTAGCCAAATCGTATTCTTCAAAGGAGACCGATTGCGCACTTACAAAACCCAATAGAAATAATAGGGTTATGGAAAGGAGATGTTTCATGATAAAAAATTTTAGTTTTACTAATTTACTTATTTTGATTGAAATTACTATCGATTTGCTCATATTAATGTTACAGCAAAAAATATTGTCTGATATAATACAAGATTGTATATTTGCGCTCGCTTCATGAGGAAGCACTAAAACAAAAGATATGTTTGCAATCGTAGAGATAGCAGGGCAGCAATTTAAAGTTGCAAAAGACCAGAAGGTATTTGTTCACCGATTGGACGCCAAAACAGGAGACAAGGTTTCTTTTGACCAAGTCTTTATGATGGCTGACGGTGACAAGGTTACTGTAGGCGCCCCGGCTGTAGCCAATGCTTCGGTAGAAGCAAAAGTGGTACGTCACCTAAAGGACGACAAAGTAATAGTATTTAAAAAGAAACGCCGCAAGGGTTACCGTGTTAAAAACGGTCACCGTCAGTCGTTGACAGAAATTGTCATCGAATCTGTTGGAGTTGGTAAAGCCAAAAAGGCTGCACCAAAAGCGAAAGCAGCAACGCCTAAAGCAGCAGCACCAAAAGCTGCCCCTAAGGCAGCTGCTGATTTTTCATCAAAAACAGTAGCGGAGCTAAAGGAGCTAGCCAAAGCAGCAGGTATTGTGGGAATTTCATCTATGAAAAAAGCCGACTTGATTGCTGCACTTGAAGTAAAAAAATAAAAGATTAAGCCATGGCACACAAAAAAGGAGTAGGTAGTTCCAAGAACGGTAGAGAATCGGAATCGAAACGCTTAGGCGTAAAAATATTTGGTGGACAGCACGCGATTGCAGGGAACATTATTGTTCGTCAGCGCGGTACCGCACACCACCCAGGAGAGAATGTATATCTAGGTAAAGACCATACACTTCACGCCAAAGTAGATGGCGTTGTTCGTTTTACCAAAAAGAAAAACAACCGCTCGTACGTTTCTGTAGAACCACAGCAGTAAACCCCTGCGGTACACTAAAAAACAAAACCCCGAGGCAATCGCCTCGGGGTTTGGTACAGTTCTAAAATGGAATTTTAGTAGCGGTAGTATTCAGGTTTATAGGGTCCGGCTACGGGTACGCTGATATAATCCGCTTGATCTTTATCTAATTCTTCTAGCTCAACACCGAGTTTTTCTAGGTGCAAACGCGCTACTTTTTCATCCAAGTGCTTGGGCAGCATATACACCTTATTTTCGTAGTTATCGGCATTTTTCCAAAGCTCTATCTGCGCCAACGTTTGGTTTGTAAACGAGTTGCTCATCACAAAGCTAGGGTGGCCCGTAGCACAGCCTAGATTTACCAATCGGCCTTCGGCAAGTACAATGATATCTTTGCCTTCCAACGTATATTTATCTACTTGCGGCTTAATTTCTACTTTGCTATTGCCGTAGTTATCATTTAACCATGCCATATCAATCTCGTTATCAAAGTGACCAATGTTGCATACAATGGCTTTGTCTTTCATGGCACGGAAATGACGCTCAGCAACAATGTCTTTGTTTCCTGTAGCCGTTACAACAATGTCTGCGTTACCAATGACTGTTTCTAGTTTCTTTACTTCAAAACCATCCATAGAGGCTTGAAGCGCACAAATTGGGTCAATTTCAGTTACGGTAACGATGGCGCCTGCGCCTTGGAAAGAAGCAACGGTGCCTTTACCAACATCACCATATCCAGCGACAACAACGCGCTTTCCAGCAAGCATGATGTCTGTTGCACGACGTACCGCATCAACCGCTGATTCTTTACAGCCGTATTTGTTGTCAAACTTCGACTTGGTTACCGAGTCGTTTACGTTAATGGCAGGTAACGGAAGTGTTCCGTTTTGCATACGCTCATACAAACGGTGCACACCCGTGGTTGTTTCTTCAGAGAGTCCTTTGATGCCTGCAGCAAGCTCAGGAAATTCATCAAGAATCATATTGGTTAGGTCGCCACCATCATCTAAAATCAAGTTTAGGGGTTTGCGATCTTCACCAAAGAATATCGTTTGTTCGATACACCAGTTGAATTCTTCTTCATTCATGCCTTTCCAAGCATAAACAGGAATTCCAGCAGCAGCAATTGCCGCTGCAGCATGGTCTTGCGTTGAGAAAATATTACATGAACTCCATGTAACATCTGCCCCAAGCGCTGTAAGTGTTTCGATTAGCACAGCTGTTTGAATGGTCATGTGCAAGCATCCAGCGATGCGCGCACCTTTGAGCGGCTGCTCAGCACCATATTCTTCGCGCAGTGCCATCAAACCAGGCATTTCTGCCTCTGCCAATTCAATTTCTTTTCTTCCCCAATCAGCCAACGTAATGTCTTTGACTTTATAAGGTACGTAGGTAGTCGTTTTCGTAGCCATATTTGTATATTTGATTTCTAGCAATTAGCTGACAAATTTACAACATATCATGCCCATTTACAAACAAGAACAGCTCCCTTACAATACGCAGTTTTTGGTGTGGCAGATAGATGAACCTGAGGATTGGTTGCGCCAAGATATTTCACTTACCGATATGTGTATCAACAGGTTAGGCACTATGAAATCGAGTGTACACCTGAAAGGCTTTTTGAGCGTTAGGCATTTGCTCAAGGCACTTGGATATACCCCAGCCGCATTGCATTATGATGCATTTGGAAAACCGCATTTAGCTGACGGAAAGTTTATTTCCATTACGCATTCTCATAATTTTGCTGCAATAGCAGTGGGTAACAACCCCCTGGGTATAGATATCGAAAAAGAGCGACCTAAAGTACAGCGAATTGCCCCCAAATTCTTGCACACCTCAGAGCGCCAATCACAAGAGACAGATCGCTACAGAACCACGCAGTGGTGCATAAAAGAAGCCGCCTACAAAGCCTTTGGCAAAAAAGGATTGAGCTTTCTTCAACATATCAGAACTACTCAAATGGAAAGTGAGCACCCCGTTGCAGCGGTTCATATAAATGAACAAATAATTGAATTAAAAAACTGGATTTATCATTGGCCACAATTTTCTTGTGCTGTAGCGCTCAAAACAAATTAATATGCAAGAACTTATAGACACGATCTTTGTCCAGTATACATCATATGCTTCTGTAGATATCACACTCGAAATTACAGCTGTGATTTTTGGTTTTTTAAGTGTTTGGTTTGCCAAGCAAAACAACATCTGGGTGTTTCCCACCGGATTAATTTCAACGGGAATCTTTGTTTATCTTCTATTTAAGTGGGAGTTACTCGGAGATATGATGATAAACGCATATTATTTTGCCATGAGTATCTATGGCTGGTACATATGGACGCGAAAAACAAACGATGCCTTTACTCCCATATCGCGTACTACAGTAGCAGAAAAAAAGTCTTCTGTAATTATTTTTGTGGCAACACTCGCCTTTGTTTATACACTATATGAGTCGGCGGGAAAGTGGAACACCTGGACAGCCTATGTTGATACGCTTACCACAGCTGTATTTTTTGTAGGTATGTGGTTAATGGCACGTAAAAAAATTGAAAATTGGATTTTTTGGATTGTGGGTGATGTTATTTCGGTTCCCTTATACCTTTACAAAGGACTCGCTTTTACCTCCGTTCAATACCTTATATTTACACTCATTGCCATTTACGGTTATTTAGCATGGAAGAAAACCTTAAACAACACGCAAGCAGCTGTATAAGAGTTGTGTTTTTTGGACCTGAATCTACGGGAAAGACTACGCTAGCCAAGGCTCTGGCAAAAGCATTTAAAACAAAATGGGTGCCTGAATTTGCACGGGAATATCTCGAAGAAAAACGAGCACGTACAGGTGAAATATGTGCTCCAGAAGATATTTACCCTATTGCTAAAGGGCAGATGAGACTTGAAAATCAAGCACTTCAACAAGCCGATACATTTCTATTTTGTGACACAAATTTGCTTTCTACGGAAGTGTATGCAAAAGCTTATTTTGATGGCTGGTGTGACACACGCGTTTTAGAGGCAAACAAAGTAAATCACTACGACATATACTTTTTAACGGATATTGACGTTCCTTTCGAACAGGACTTGTTGCGGGACCGCCCCCATCAACGCCACGAGATGTTAGCTGCGTTTAAAACTGCACTAAACGAAAACAATATTACCTACACCATTTTACAGGGCGCCCATGAGGTGCGCATTTCGAAAGTCATGGACTGTTTAAAACAATATGCATGAAAGATAGTTTTACCAAACAAGATTTAGCACTATTTGATGATATTGGCATCTCAACAGATGAAGTGGCAGCACAGCTTACACTTCTTGAAAAAGAAACCAATGCTGCCCAACTAATAAGACCAGCCACGCAAGGGGACGGCATACAAGTGTTATCACAACAACAAATGCAAGACTTTGCCGCACTATTTGATTCGGAAAAGGAGTCTTTTTCACTTGTGCGTTTTATTCCAGCATCGGGGATGGCCACTCGGATGTTTAAATTCTTGCATTACTTTGCCAATCGCTATGATCCCAAAAAAGAAACATTACGGAGCTACCTCAATAGAAAAAAGACATACAAACTCGCCATCTTTTTGGGTGGGCTCGAAAAACTTCCTTTTTACCAAAGTATCAAGTCTCAAATAACAGAACTTCAAAATGGTGCTTTTCAAAAAGATTACAGGTTTCTATTCATTCTTAAAACAGTAGAACTACTAAGTACGCTGCCCAAAGCGCTTATTCCTTTTCACAACTATACGGGTGAGATCCGAAATGCTGCAGAAGAACAGTTGTTTTTTTCAAAAGAATTTATGGTAGCTAACAAATCCATGAACATTCACTTTACCATTCCGCCGGCATCAAAAGAAAGCTTTCAGCAGTCGCTTTCAAAAAGCGTTAATGAAATAAACACAACTAACGCTATTTATACCCATGTTTCTTTTTCTCATCAAAAAAGAAGTACAGATGCCATAGCGGCCAAGTTAGACAACAGTCCTTATCGCGACCAAGAGGGCAATCTTTTTTTCAGGGCGGCTGGTCACGGAGCACTTATCGACAACCTAAACGACCTGAAAGAGGCAATTGTTTTTTTAAGCAATATTGACAATGTTGCTGTTGCAGCTTACCACAAAAAAGCAGGCTTTTACAAAAAAATACTGGCGGGTGTACTGCTATCCAAGCTAAAGCAAATCCATACGTTCAGTCGGGCACTTGAAGAACAGGACACAGCAGATTTGGATAGAATTAAAACATTTGTTCAAGATCAACTCAATGTAGACGTTCCCAAAAACCTGCCTGGAGAGGCTTTGCACGCATTCCTGCAACAAAAGCTCAACCGTCCATTACGTGTTTGCGGTATGGTTAAAAATGAAGGTGAGCCTGGTGGAGGTCCTTTTTGGGTTGAAAAGTCAGGTCAGACAAGTCTTCAAATTGTTGAAAGTGCACAAGTCAATATGTCAAATACCGCTCAAAAAGATATTTTTAAATCGGGCACCCACTTCAATCCAGTTGATATTGTTTGTGCAACCTATGACTACAAAGGGAATAAATATAATTTGAAAAATTTTGTGGATAACGACAGCTACTTTGTGGTTGAAAAGTCTTTAGGTGGAGTAGCAATAAAGGCCATGGAACGTCCGGGTTTGTGGAATGGTGGAATGGCAGATTGGAACACTATTTTTGTGGAAGTACCCGTCCGTACTTTTAATCCAGTAAAAACCGTAAATGATTTGTTGCGACCCATGCACCAATCGATTTAATTAAACTATATTTGTGCCATCTCTAGGGGTGCCTAACGGCTGAGATTATACCCATCGAACCTGGGCAGGTAATGCTGCCAAGGAATTTGTTTCACTTTAAAAACCATCGTAAATAATACCCCTTTATTTGCTTCACGCAAATGAAATACATTATTACACTTATGCTTGGTTGTAGCCTGATGGCACAACAAGCAAACACCACACAAGACTCACTCACAGCAAGTACCGTAGCCCTATCATCTGTTACGGTTAGTGCCCTTAGGGCCAATGAAGATACGCCTATGGCGTTTACCAATGTCTCTCAAGAAGAGCTAAACAAACAAAACTTGGGGAAAGACCTTCCTGTTTTGTTACGCTTTTTACCCAATGTAGTGACCACTAGCGACGCAGGTGCTGGGGTTGGATATACTGGAATTCGTGTTCGTGGTAGTGATGCCACCAGAGTAAATGTGACTATAAATGGTATTGCATACAACGACGCTGAATCACACAATACCTTTTGGGTAGATTTACCCGACTTTGCATCTTCGGTAGATAATCTTCAATTGCAGCGCGGCGTAGGAACATCTACAAACGGCGCAGCCGCTTTTGGGGCAAGTATCAATCTTGAAACAGATAAAGCATCTGAAAAATCGTATGCACAACTTGCTTCTAGTGTAGGTAGTTTTAGTACACTTAA
>ERZ802822.774-NODE-774-length-21526-cov-8.424542_pt1 | contig 21526 bp, 22 predicted proteins | sample MGYA00345649_ERZ802822 | MGnify/ENA primary metagenome ERZ802822 (study PRJEB30503, sample SAMEA104212359) | marine metagenome | biome: Westerlies Biome; feature: [SRF] surface water layer (ENVO:00010504) within the epipelagic zone...; material: water...
TGTACCGTTTGGTCAATACCAGCACCCGTATCAACAATGAGTACATCGGGCGGAATCAGCTGGTCCGATAACTGACGGATAAGCGTTTCTTGCTCCCCACTTTGCATCTCAACCATATTGACAACACCCGATGCTGCCGGAATAACTCGGAGGCCTTCCGGACCATCAACCACCACATCGGCAAGCGTCTTGTCTCCAGAGACAACGTCAGCAAGTGTATATTTTGGTTTCATGCCGAGCACCACATCGACATTAGCGAGACCCAAATCGGCATCAAAGAGCATGACATCTAGCCCTTCCATCGACATGGAAACCGCTAAATTTACGGCGATATTGGTCTTACCAACACCACCTTTTCCGCCTGTGATTGCAATAACCTGCATCCCATTTCCTCTGCCAAGTAGCGATCTATCTGCACCCAAGGCAATCACCCCAGGTGCCGATATAGTCCTATCGTAGCTCATGTGCTGCAACATGGTTAGACCGCGACCTTGAGTTGCTGATTTTTGCGCTCTAAACTGCGACGCGCTAAGCGTTTTGACTCGTTTATGAGACCTTCTGAGGTAATTCTTAGCAACTCTGAGTTTGCGCTGTCAGCCACGCCCGCGACTGGAATATCCCGGCCCGCCAAAATACCCAGCACAGGACCAATTGAGGTTGCATCGCCAAGGTGGGTAAGCACACTTCCAGCGAGCGGCAGCTGTTCAGCATGGGTCATCAGTAACTGAAGGTAAGCCTCTTGAACGGTGCAGGGTAAAACGAGCAATGCCGTAAGTCCGGCACGCTGCTTAAGTAGCGCATTTACGGCTGGATCTTGACCACCGAGTGACGGCGTGAGATCCGGCGTTTCTATAAACACTTGCCGACAGGACTTGACCGTCGACAACGCCGTTTTCAAGGACGCAGCATCGGGTGCCATATAACTTGCAATGTCATGCTCGTGGCAGAACCGACCCAAGGCTGAAGATGGGTCTTTCAGCATACTAATCACCGCGATGTCACTGGGCGTAAACTGCTGGCTCGCTGCAACGACAAGTTGCTGTATTGCCAGTGATCGATCAGCACCGACACCGCCCACTATCGCCTTCACCCTCAAACCGGCCTGCTCTGCTTCTGTTAATACCTCGATCCGCGTCGCCAAGTTGGTGATGGCCTGTCGCCATCCCTCGTTCAGAGAGGCGTCGGCATTGACGCTCTCCATAAGCTCACCGATGAGGACGCGTCCCAAACCCAAGGTGGCCAGTCGCTGCTCTATTGTCGCAACTACAGGACGTTTGCCTGCCGTTTCTTGCCATTGGCGCTGACCCAACGCTGCATGCAAGGTTTCTCGCAAATCTGTCAGTTCTCGTTTTAAATGCGCCAGTGCTATTTCATTAGTACCTCCGGCGAGCGAGTCCACAGCGGGTCGAGCCTGCGCTATGGCCGAAACTACGGTTCCAGTTTCGAGCATTGCGCATATTTCGACACCATCTGTCGTTCGCTTATTCGAGAGAATGAGAGCCTCTGGTCCCATCGCAACACGAACCTGCTCCAATGCAAGCTTATTTGTGCGTCCCGTGAAGCGCTGTACGTTCATAATCTTCTCCTAAGACGCCAATTCCTTGACGTCAAAACCGCTAAGTCTTTCCTGCTGTATAGGCTAAGCAATTAGCGGGCCAACTTTTTAGTCTTGACCACCGACGGTGGTAACCACGCGAATATTTTTATCACCGGGAATCTCCTCGTAAGCGAGGATATAAAAGTTACTCATTCGCCCACGAAGCAATCGCGATAAGAAACCACGAATAATTCCCGATACCAGTAGGGCTGGGCTCGCACCTTCAGCTTCCATTTTTTGCGCGGCTTCTCCAATGCCTCTGACCATTGTGTCCAAAAGATTTGGCTCAATAACACCTTGGTTGCTCTGGACTGCATTGCTCATCATTTGTTCAAGCTGCGGATCCAAAACCATTACAGGTAACTCAGGAGCCTTGCCCGCGACAGATTGGAAAATAGAGGGTCCAAGTGCCACTCGCACCTGCGCTGTCAGCTCTTCAGGGTTGTTCTCCAGACCACGGTGAATAGAGAGCGTTTCAGCAATAGTCCTCATGTCGCGTATTGGCACACCCTCATCCAGAAGGTTGTGCACAACACGCGTCACATCTGCGAGTGACATGGTACCGGGAACCAGATTCTCGACCAATTTAGGCGCGGTTTGCTTCAACCGATCAAGAAGCTGTTGAACGTCGTCCTGCCCAACCAATTTTGCCGCGTTATTCTTCAGCAGCTGACTCAGATGCGTTGCGATAACGGTAGAACTGTCTACCACGGTATAGCCCGCTGTTTGAGCGGCATCGCGCTGTGTTGGGACAATCCATAAGGCGTCCAGGCCAAAAGTTGGATCTTTCGTGGGAATACCGTCGATATCACCAAAAACCTGACCCGGATTAATGGCCAATTCGCGATCGGGAATCACTTCACCCTCGCCCATACTCACCCCATGGATACTTATGCGGTAGTCGTTAGGCCCGAGGTCTAAGTTGTCTCGAATGTGCACAGAGTCAACAAGGAAACCTAACTCCTGCGACAGCTTTTTTCGCACGCCTTTAATGCGACTTAAAAGATCACCTCCCTGGCTTGCATCCACCAAAGGAATTAACCGATAACCGACCTCCAAGCCAATCTGATCTAAACTGGAGACGTCCTCCCAGCTGAGCTCATTATTTTTGGGCAGCGCTTCAGCCTCGGGCTTGGCTTCGATCACCTCCGGTAGCAGGCCCTCTTGTGATCGTAAATAGCCGGCCACACCCAGAAGCGTTGCCATAGAAAGGAATACCAAATTTGGCATTCCAGGTACGAGACCCATGATGCCGATAATGCTAGCAGCAACGTAAAGTACTTTCGGGTTGCTCGTCAGTTGCTTGGACACTTCTGCACTCATATCCTGCTCACCCGAAACGCGAGTAACAATGATGGCTGTCGCCGTCGAGAGGAGCATTGCCGGGATTTGAGCAACTAAACCATCACCAATCGTTAGTAGTACATAGTTTTCCGCGGCCTGCGACGCATCAAGCCCATGTTGAAGAGTACCGATGGCAAAGCCACCAAGAATATTAATAAATAAGATCAAAATACCGGCAACGGCATCGCCACGGACAAACTTGGAGGCGCCGTCCATAGCGCCGTAAAAGTCAGACTCCCGCGTGACGCGTTCGCGACGCATTAGCGCGTCATCCTGTGAGATCAAGCCGGCATTAAGATCGGCGTCGATCGCCATTTGCTTTCCGGGCATCGCATCCAAAGTAAAGCGTGCAGTGACCTCGGAAACGCGAGTAGCACCTTTAGTCACCACGACAAAGTTAATGACAACGAGAATCGTAAAAAGCACGAGACCTACGGCGTAACTTCCGCCTACGACAAACTCGCCAAAGGCCTGAATAACCCGACCCGCCGAGTCCGTACCCGTGTGTCCGTTGAGAAGGACTACGCGGGTTGAGGCTACGTTTAGAGCCAATCGCATCAAGGTGGCGAGCAAAAGAACCGTCGGGAAAACGCCAAAATCCAGCGGGCGAGTGGCATAAACCGACGCCATGAGCACCATAATTGATAAAGCGATACTCATGGTGAAAAGGAAGTCCAACGCGATGGCCGGCAGAGGCAAAACGATCATCGCCAGCATCATGAGCATGAACGCAGGGGTGCCCAGACCCGAGACGAAGTTCGCGCGGCTGACAGTTTGATCTGCAACGAGTGAGCTAGTCGCCATAATCATTTAACTCCTAAAGATACTCAGCAAACTCGCTCGGCAGATCTGCTGGCTGCGGGCGAGGTATATAGTCGGTGGGGTCGGACTTGCGTAAGTGGAAGACGTAAGCCAGCACTCGAGCAACCGCGAGGAATAACGGTCCCGGAATTTCATCACCAATCTCAGTGGTACCGTGAAGCGCTCGCGCTAGCGGCGGCTCTTCGTATATTGGTACATCGTGTTGAATCGCTATCGAACGAATTTTCAAGGCAATAAGGTCCTGACCTTTGGCAACCACGCGCGGTGCACCAGAGCCGTCCTGCTCATATTTAAGTGCAACCGAGTAGTGCGTCGGGTTCGTAATGACAACGTCCGCATCAGGAACATCTTGCAACATGCGCCTCTGAGACGCGTCGCGCTGCATTTGTTTAATACGCGATTTCACCTCGGGTCGCCCGTCGGTTTCTTTGCTCTCGTCCTTGATCTCCTGCTTTGTCATGCGCATTTGCTTGTTGTGGCTCCACAACTGAAAAGGCACATCAATAGCCGCAATCAGTGCGAGAGTGGCCGACAACAACACCAGAGCAAGCATAATCATGCTTCCCGAGCGAACGATCCCATTTAAGACATCAAAAGTAATTAGCGCCATTATCTCGCGCTCAAAGTACTTGTAGACAAGTACCGCAACACCGATGACCAATAAAAATTTGAGCAGTGCTTTGACGAGTTCAATGAGGCCCTTTGTAGAGAAGATCCGCCCCAAACCTTTAATGGGGTCCAACTTATCGAGCTTGAAACTCACGGCATCTGGACTAAACAACAAACCACCCATGACGGCGGGACCGGCAAGCGCGGCAACGACGGTAAGCATGAGAAACGGTGTGATAAGGATGAGCGCCGACATCATTACACCCATTAAGTAAACAGGTATTAGCTCAGCTTCTTTAAGCACATCACCTGTTGGGCTCAATCCGTCGCTCATTATCGTTGCGATACCCGAAGCAGCAGGACCGCTTAGCAGCCAAAGCGCCAGGGAGCTTGCCAACATTACGATCAAGGTATTCAGTTCGCGCGATCGGGCGACCTGCCCTTTATTGCGCGCCTCCGTCTGCCGTTTGGCGGTGGGCTGTTCACTGCGTTCTTGCCCTGACTGTTCTTCTGCCATGACCGTCCTACCTCAATGCATTCATACCGCGCCCTACGGCAGACTCAATGAGCTCACCAAGTGCGTCGATAAAACCAGGCATGACAATAAACATGATAAGTAGTCCCGCCAGGATTGTGACTGGGAAACCCACCGCGAAAATATTTAATTGTGGCGCTGTCCGAGTAACGATGCCAAAGGCCACATTAATCATTAGAAGCGCAGTAAGTGCCGGCAGTGCTAGTAGAATCCCACCGGCAAATACCATGGTGCCCAAGGCAACCACCGATGAGAGGCTGCTGACCGGTATGCCTGCAAAGCCGATAGGAATCAGTTGATAGGACTCGACTACCGCAGCAATCAACAAAAGATGGCCATCCAACGCCAGAAAGAGCAGCGTTGCTAGGATGACGTAGAGCTGCGATAGAACCGGAACCTGAACCCCGTTCTGAGGATCAACTGCCATCGCAAATCCCAGCCCCATTGTCATTGAAATAGCTTGACCTGCGAAGACCGCGGCGCCAAAGGCGAGTTGCACCACGAATCCTAAAATGACACCCACACCAATTTCTCTGATCGCCATCAATACGCCTTCCGCAGAGAAGAGTGAATCGACCTGAGGCGTCGGTATTGATGGCGCAACCAGCGCGGCGATTAACACTGCGAACAACGCCCGGGTGCGGGCATTAAAGCCTGCCGCGCTAAATACGGGTGCGACCGCCATCATTGCAGAAAGCCGGAGAAAGGGCGCTGCAAATAAGGTCATATTGGTCAGGATAGTGTCAAATGCAATTGGCATGACTCAGCCCACCAACCCGGGAATTTCCATGAACAAACGCTCAGAAAACGTCACGAGGATGCGGAGCATCCAGGGTCCAACAACAAACAAGACGATGACCAACGCCAATAGCTTCGGTATGAAGCTAAGGGTCATTTCCTGAATCTGTGTTGCGGCCTGAATCACACCGATAAATAAGCCAACCGCGAGTGCCGCGCCTAACATTGGACCGGCGAGTAAAACTGCGAGCCAGAGTGCTTCTCTACCTATGTCTAACACTGTCTCAGGACTCATCTCACATCACCTAAAGAGCAAAACTGCTAACAAGCGTTGCCGAAACAAGGGCCCAGCCATCGATTAGCACGAACAGCATTAACTTGAATGGAAGCGAGATAATGATGGGCGATAACATCATCATGCCCATTGACATCAACACGGCAGCCACCACCAGATCGATCACCAAAAAAGGCACGAATAATAAAAATCCGATTTGGAAAGCCGTCTTGAGTTCGCTGGTCAGAAACGAGGGCAGTAAAACAAATAGTGGAACATCCTCGCGCGACGCAAATGCCGGATATCCACCGAGCTCGGCGAACATGGCGAGATCAGATTCTCGGGTTTGGGAAAACATAAACTCACGTAAGGGTACTTGTGCCACGTCAAGCGCCGCCTGAAAATCTAGCGTCCCGTCGAGGAAAGGCCCAAGCGATTGAACCCATATTAGATCGATAACAGGCGACATGATGAAGAGCGTTAGGAACAGCGCCAGACCTAGAATAATCTGGTTGGAGGGTGTCTGAGCCGTGCCAAGCGCCTGCCGTAAAATCGCCAGTACGATGAGGATGCGAGTAAAGGCGGTCATAGTAATAAGCATGGCTGGCAGCAGTGTCAGCACAGTCATGACCATCAAAATTTGTATGCCGAGCGCGTATTCAGTGTTCCCGTTGGCCATAGGTGATGAGGTCACGAGTGGGATGGTCTGAGCCGCTGCCATGCTCGGCAGTAGAAGCACCAAGATGGGAAGGATTATCCGACATATCTTCATCATTGTTTCGCCACCTTGCTGGTCGCTGCCTTCCAAACCTCGGCAAAGCTCGGTGTATTCTGCGCGGCCACCTCAATCGCAGGCTCCTCGAACACGTGCAGAGTGCGAACGTTACCGGGACCCACTCCCACTAAGATTTGTTGCTCACCGACCTGAAGCAGCACGGCTCGCTCACGCTGACCAACACTGACACTGGAAACGACTCGCATATCCCCGCTAATGCTGCCACTCACGCCATTAAAGCGCTTGAGCATCACCAAGACAGCAACCAGTAAAAGAATAACCACAACAAAAGAGCCGATTACCTGAAGCAGGTAATCGCCGGTAAATAAACTACTAGGCGCAATTGCCGGCGTCATTTCTTGAGCGGCCAGAGCCGGCGCGAACATCAGTACTGTAAGTGCAGACAGGCGCATGATTAACCCAGTTGCTCCAAACGCTCTTTTGGACTGACAACGTCAACAAGTCGCAGCCCAAACTTACCCTCTGCTGACACAACCTCTCCACGGGCGACGAGTGTGCCGTTAATCATAATATCCATAGGCTCGGTAACGCTGCGATCGAATGACACCACACTGCCCGGCGTTAACGACAGGAGCTCTTTAATTGTCAGACTTTTACGACCAACCTCAACCGTCATTGTGACGGGTACGTCCATCAGCATATCGAGGTCGATATCACCCGTGGCAGCGCCTGGTCGATCTTCCAGTTCCTGAGGGACAGCAGTTGTTGCATCATCGTTGCTCATGATTCGCGTTCCTTAAATTGCGTAAATTGCATGGCTTTTAGGCCGTCATTAGCGCCGTAGCGTCCGTGTGCTACAGCACGACCGTTCAGTAAAAGTGACATGGCGTCGGGTTCGTCAATGGGAATGGTCATGCCAACCTTCATGGCGAGAAGGCTTTTAATCGTAGTTTCAATTGCATCAACCACGCCCTGTACCTCGACCTTGACGTCCGGCAGCGTAGCGCGCAGCTGCGGTTCCCAAGTAGATGCATCAGGGTGCTCGACAGTCTCTCGCTTTTTCGGCACCAATGAAGCGCTGTGGCTCTCTAGCGCATCGAAAGGTACCAACAACTTTATTTGACTACTGTGGTCATCCCCCGCAGATATATCGAATGCAAAGACAGCAAAACCGACCTCACCGGGAATAAGTGAAAAGCGATCTGGCGTGACGTCAACGTATAAATCGCCCATTTGTAGTGGTAATCGATCTACCCAGATCTCAGCCATGGTGCGCAAAAACTCGCGGGCCACCCTCTCACCAATTCGCTGCTCGGACGGCGTCACCTTTGAGGTAAGTTTTGGAGGAGTCACTGAGCGACCTCCAAAATACTGGTTCACGAGGAAGGACAATGTCTCGCCTGCCACAAGAAGATGGCTCTCGTCCTCAAACGGGCCTATGCCGGTACTTATCAGACAAATCCGCTGTGGAAAACTCGTCAACAAGTCCTGAGCGCTCATGAAAGACGATACCTGCGCCTCAACCACTACCTCCATATCGAAGGCAGAACTCAATGCGCGGCCTAGCGCCTCAGCGTGATTACGGTGAAGACCATCAAGCTCACTCCACTTTGACAGCGTGAGTGACTCGCCGGCACTGAAGTCATGAATACGAAATTCGCCGTCGTCGAACCCGCCATCTTGCGCGTGCTCAACCAGGGCTTCAATCTCTTCATCCGTCAGGACCGGTTCATTATCTGACTCTTCAACCACACTATTTCCTATTGCGTGATATACGCCGTAAAATACACGTCTGCGACCCGCTGAGTATCAGTCGCATTAATAATTTCGTTTACCCTCTGCAACGTCTCGAGTCGCAATGACTCTCTGCCCTCGTAGGTATTCACTTGCTCGAATGTTTTCTGATTTAAAAAGATCAGTAGGCCGTTGCGTATTGCTGGCACATCGTTCATAACTGATTTCATGTATTTTTGATCATGGCCGACGAGCTGCACAGTCAGCTGTAGGTGGCGCGTCGCGCCTCGATAAGGCATGGCAATAAGCAGTTCTCCGACCTCTGCGTAAAAACGCTTTTTCTTCGGATCAAACACACCGTCCATAGGTTGGAACAGCGCACTCGCCGCAGACTCCTCGGATTCTTCGGATTCCTCCGCGAGAGTCTTTTCCTCGCCGAAACCTATGGCACCAAGAAGGATATCACCCGTAAAGGTGCCCGCACCGTATCCGACCAACAGGGTCAACAGCGCTACAACCGCAAGGGTAACCATGGAATAACCAGTCTTTGTGTCTGTAACTTCGTCTTCACTCACACCTATAATCCTCTATCGGTATCGCACTGAGTCGTACCGCTGGCTTGAATTAAGCAAGCAGCAGACCAAAGCGAAATTTACTATATAAATTAATGCTTTAGGCGAACACTTACTGGGCAGTCAAAACCTTGACGTCAGCAGTACTCGACCTAAAGTTTAGGTGGGAGTTTGAAAGATATACAACTTTGTTTTTAAGACTAAACGCCTACTTGAGACATAGGTCTCAGGCAAACGTGTCAAGTAACCGATTAGGGTCCATAGTCACCGACAGGTCTAGTGATTCGTCCAGGTCCAGCGCAGCACCATCGGAGCTATCGCTGGCAAGAGGATCCTTACCGCGTCCTGCGTCGGACTCAAACTCCTGATGTGCATCTCGCTCTGAAACATCGCTCTCGGCCAGCGAAAGTCCGGCCTGTTCTAACATTTCGCGCAGGCGTGGTAGGGCGGTTTCAACGGCCTGCCGGGCCATCTGGTTTTCGACAAAAAAGCTAACCTTCGTATCGCTTCCCTCAGTCACAACGGACAGGCTCATGCGGCCAAGCTCAGCTGGGTGAAGGTTGATTCGTGCCTCACCGCCGCCCTGATTCTTAATGACCCTAATATGAGTCGACATGTCAGTGGTAAATTGCTGCAGATTCTTTGGTGCCATATCCGCGATTGCGGCACTGGGTTTCGCCCGCGGAGCGGTGACATCGATATTGACCGGTATCAACGCTGCTAAAGCCGACGGCCTATCGCCTTGACGAGGCTCGGAAACTGGGACTGCTAGCATGTCTGGAAACCCGCCCTCACTCACCCACAAATCGGGGGCATCAACGGCGAACATGCCTAATCTCACATCATTCACCGAGGTGTTCATCAAACCGAGGTCGGTCGGTCCGCCCGTGGCCCTGAGTTCAGAGGCGGCAAATCTAGGTCGCGAGTCGCTCAGACTGGCTGATGGATTTGACGCCATCTGATGGGCTGTCTGTATCATGGAAAGAGTTGCTTGATCAGGGTGCTCAGCCGACTCGTCACCGTTTAACGCGTCATCGTCGTTGGAATCTGTCGCACTGGCCTGCGCAGCAGCATCAGAAGCCGCATCGTTATCTGCATCGGCATCACTCGAAGCATCGACAGATTCATTATCCGAAGCATCACCCAAGGGTTCACTCTGCTCAATGGTTTGAGATGGATCGGTACAAGGCGAGGACCAGCGCTCTGAATCCAATACGCCAGCAAAAGTGGCTTCAAACTCGGTTGCCGTATCTCCGGCACGGGTTGTCGTAGGTGGCTGAGATCCCAGACCGGGAAACGCTGTGGTCAGTAAATTCGTAAACATAGTCATCATCGTTGTACTCCCTTGCCGCGCGGGATTGTTTTCAGAGTAGGGTTTTGTTTGGTTGCAAATACGTCATCGATAAGCTTTTGAGCTTCTTTTTCAGCGAGTCGCTCGGCATCAAAGCGGCGCTTATTGCGTAAATTTTTTATGGAAGTGAGACGGCGCTTAGACTCCACCCACGCCGTTTGCTGCTGCTCAAGCGCGAGTTCTGCCTGGCGCAGTGATTGCTGCTGGCGGGCAATAATGTCATCCAGCTCCGACAAAAAATGGCGCGCAGTGCGAAGGCTGTTGGTATCAATGTGCTTACCTGTCGCACCGGTCGCAAGCCGGTAGTAATCTTTCCTGTAATCAAGGACCTGTGACAGCTGACCCTGTGACTGATCAACGGCATCCCTTGCCACTGAGAGTCTCGAACCGGCCTCTTTTTCCCGACGTTCGGCGAGTCGCTCGACCAGAGCCAATTGATCCCTTGCCATTGGTTAAGCCCCTCTACCCTGTGCGAGTTGCGTACCTGTCGTCTTCATACCCATAGATGCGGGTTCAACGGTTTGTGTCACGAGCATGTCATTTGCAACTCTATCGAGCTGTTCAACGCTGTCATCAAATCCAAGGCGCTCGGTTAGGGGCTGACGAACAAACTGGCGAATGGTGTCCTGACTAGCAATGGCGCGGTCAATCAATGGATCAGCCCCTGAACGGTAAGCACCGACCGAAATAAGATCCTGATTTGCGCGGTAAGTAGCGAAAGACTCTTTTAAGAGACGCGCCTGTTCTTGGTGCTGAGTTGAGGTAATTTGCAACATAGATCTGCTCACCGATGACTCAATATCAATGGCGGGATAAATTCCCGCCTCAGCGATGGAGCGAGACAATACAATGTGTCCGTCTAAAATCGCCCTGGCCGCGTCAGCAATAGGGTCTTGCAAATCATCACCCTCCACCAACACCGTATAAATTGCGGTAATGGAGCCAGAGCCTACGTTGCCAGCCCGCTCAATTAGATTGGGCAAGGTAGAAAATACGGACGGGGTGTATCCTCTAGAGACCGGCGGCTCACCGGCCGCTAAACCAATTTCCCGTTGCGCCTGCGCGAATCGCGTAAGCGAGTCCATAAGAAGCAAAACGTTTTTACCCTGGCTGCGGAAGTGCTCGGCGATTGCCGTCGCACGCCAGCAACCGGCGACGCGCATGAGAGGAGATGTGTCGGCGGGCGTCGCTACCACTACCGATCGCTTAAGGCCTTCAGGCCCCAAACTGTCTTCAATAAATTCTCGGACTTCGCGCCCCCGCTCTCCAACTAAGCCCACAACAACGATATCTGCCTCGGTAAATCGGGTCATCATGCCAAGTAGTGTGCTTTTTCCAACGCCGGAGCCTGCAAACAGTCCCATGCGCTGACCTTTCCCAATGGTTAATAAGCTATTAATGGCGCGGACGCCGACATCCAAAGGCGTATTTATGCTTGTGCGCTCCATGGGGCTAATGGATTTACCACGCAACGGAACTTTTGTGCCTGCGACCAACGGAAGACCATCCAGTGGCTGCCCCGAACCGTCAATAATTCGGCCAAGCAAATGATCACCTACTGTCACCGCCTCGGTATCGCCCAAGACAGTAACCGTGGCACCCGGAGTGAGACCCGTCCCGGCGCCCTCACACATGAGAACAAGCTGCTCTCCTTCGAAGCCCACCACTTCAGCGACCGTCCCCTGGCGATTCCCCGTTTCTATCCAGCAGCGCGCGCCGATACTCGCCCGAAGACCACTGACCTCAAGTCGCATCCCAGATAATCGGGTCAGCCGCCCAGATGCCGTCGGCTCTGGAATCGACAGGGCATTGGTAATGGCGGCAACTCGCGAGTTAAGGCGCGCGAACTGGGCAGACTGAAACGTCTCGGGACTAGTCATCATCAGTCTCGCTGGAGAAACGTTTCGCGATTGCATTAATACGATCGGGATCGAGTGGCGTGGCATCCATTGAAGCTTCGGAAGATGCCCCATACGCACGCGCAATTTGCTCGATTACATCGGCCACACGACTCTCGATCGTTGCATCGACCAAAGCATGACCGCGCTGCACTCGACAACCGCCTCGTAGCATAGCGGTATCGGCGACTAACTCGGCCTCTAAGCGTCCTTCCTCAAGTAAATTTTCCACCACCGCTTTGTCCGCAGGGTTGAGCACCACAGTTAAAGGTGCCTCAGCGTCAGCCAGACAGTTCAGTGCCTTTTCGAGTGCCGCTGCAATAAGATCGACATCGACCTCGAGTTCCCGTTGTAGTACCGACTTTGACATCGCAACGACTAAAGATAGTAAGTGTTCACTTACTTCTTGGTCCTGATGTGCAATTGGCTTTTGCATCGAACGCCACAAAGCTGCTAACTCGCTAGCCGTTTTTTCGCCTTGCTTTCGCGCATCTGCTTGTCCTTGGGAAAAGCCATCGTTATACCCTTTTTGACGTGCATCTTCCGCTACCGCCTCAAGGCTTTTTGTCCCAGTGGGGACAGCGGTCAGCGTACGTGGGTGCCATCGCTCAGGTGCAACCTCAGACATAATCACGTGCTGCCTTACCAATCATAATCTCTCCCTCGTCGGATAATTTTTTGGCCGTCTTAACAATCTCTTTTTGTGCCGACTCTACGTCAGCCAATTTCACAGGACCCGATGCCTCCATATCTTCCCGGAGAATTTCTGCGGCCCGCTCCGACATATTGTTAAAAAATCGTTCCGCAAGGACTTCGTCGACACCTTTGAGGGCAATGAGTAGGTTCTCCTGTTGCACCTCACGCACTAAACGCTGGAAGCCTTTATCGTCGAGTTGCAAAAGATTGTCGAAAATAAACATTTTCTCTTTGACGTCGTCGCTGAGCTCCTCGTCAGCCAACGAGAGTGCAGCCAGGGCCTCCTGCTCGAGTACACTGCCGGAAGCGTTGAGAATTGCAGCGAGGTTGTCAGGGCCCATTACCTTGCGAGGTGGCGTGCGTTGTAGTTTGCCTAACTGACTCTCGAGCACGCGATCGAGCTCATCCATGGCGAGAGGATCCAGTTCTTCCATGCGAGCTATGCGAAGGATCACATCATTCCTCATCTCGTCAGGCAGTAACTCCAATACCTTTGCTGCCTGTTCATCGTAAAGCTGTGTCATTACCGTCGCTGCGATTTGCGGATGCTCTTCTTCGAGCACCTCTGCGATCGCTTTCGGTGCCATCCACTGAAGCGCCTCTACCCCATTGTGCTCCTCGGGTTTCTCCAATACCTGAGCTAAGATATTTTGGGCCTTATCCTGTCCCAGAGCAGATGTCATTACCCGACGAGTAAACGCCGGCACCTCCAGCCCTAGGGGATTGATCTCCGCCGAATCGATGTGAAACTCAGACAGAACGCTCTCGACCTGCTCGTTCGTGAGTTTTGAGATCGTCGCCATTGCCTCGCCAACCTGCTGTACCTCTTTGGCACTCATATGACGCATCACTTCGGTGGCGGCCTCTTCGCCGACACCCAGAAGAAAAATGGCAGCGCGTTGTGCACCGCTAAGATTTAGTTCATTAGCCATCTGCAGCTATCCAGTTCTTCACGACGTAGGCTGCGCGCGCCGGCTGTTCAACGGCGGTATTACGCGCCATGGCGACGCTCTGATGGTAATTTGGTTTTGGAGCTTCAATTGGGAGCGTGCTCGGGCCAGCTAACGCGAGCGCTTCCGCGCCCTCAGCTGTGGCCGCAGCTGTACCTTCAAGCCGTGCCTGAGCAGCCCCGGGCGCCAGAGGTGGCATATAGCTTGTCGAATAGCGAATCATTGGACGCAATACGGTAAAGATGAGTGCCAGTACAGCGAGGGCAGCAAGAAGTCCTCTCCCCAGCTCCCACACCCAAGCCTGTTCAAATAGGCTTGGCTCTGGAATGGGCTCCAGTGGCGCAGGTGCAATGAACGGGGAGTTGATGATCTGTACGGTGTCACCGCGCGCTGCTGAGAAACCAATCGCCTCTCTCACGAGTGCCAAAATTTGATCAAGCTTTGCCTGCTCAAGCGGAATGCTTTCGCCGTTCTCGTCAAGCGCATAATCGACGACCACGGCTACCGATAGCTTCTGAAGAGTGCCAGGGACACGCCGTGTATGCGAAATAGTTTTAGTCACTTCGTAGTTGCGTGTTTCCCGCAAGCTCTCTCTATCCGGTGTATTTGCCGCCTCTTGCTGCGCGGCAGCTACTGCGGGATCAACTCCCGGCTGTGGCGGCTGGGCTACCAACTGACCCGGGACACCGCCACCGGCGTTACCACGATTGGTTATATCCTGGGTCGTTTGCTCAGAGCGCAGAACGGTTGTTGGATCATAAAATTCATTGGTACTCTCAACACGCGTAAAATCCATGTCAGCCGTTACCTGAGCGCGCACAGCGCCAGCACCCAAAATGGGCTCCAAGATGGCCAGGACGCGATCGTTTAAGGAGTTTTCGAACTGCTGCGCCAACCTAAACTGCTCGGCCGTGTAGCCAAAGTCCGAGTCCTCGCCCTGGCTAGAGAGTAGCTTACCCGCCTGGTCGACCACCGATACGCGATCAGAGTCCAAATTTGGAATACTCGATGCCACTAAGTGAATTATCCCAGACAACTGACGCTCGCTTAAGCGGACACCCGGTAATAAGTTCACCATGACTGAGGCCGAAGGCTCGTTTCCACGACGCATAAAGGCCGACTGTTTGGCGATGGCCAAATGTACACGCGCAGCGGATACCGAACTCATGGCGGTGATAGTTCTCGATAATTCAGACTCGACCGCACGGTGGTAACGCGCCTGCTCCATGAAACTTGAGAGTCCCATTTGCTGTTCTTCGTAAAGCGACTCGAAGCCAACACCGCCACCACTTCTGGGAAAGCCTTCGCTGGCGAGCGCCATGCGCGCCTGAAAGACATCGTCATACGGTACTTCTAATAGCCCCGTGCCGGGTTCCATACGGTATCGAATGCCATTGGTTTGCAACACCGAAATGGCGGTCGCGTTATCGGCAGGGGACATTCCTCCGTAAAGTGCCTCGTAGGAGGGCGTGCTTGCCCAGTTAACCAAGCCTATGGCGAGCGCCACACTCGCGGCAAAGCCCGTGAGCAACGATAATTGTCGTGTTGCCGGCTGCGCTGCAAAACCACTCAAGCGATCTAAAACGGGGTTATCGGCCATTGAATGCTATTCCTTATACCGGCATGTTCATGACTTCTTGGTACGCATTAAGCAGTTTATTACGTACTTCTGTCATTCCTGTGAATTGAAGGCTCGCTTTTTGTGCAGTAATCATAACCTCAGCAAGCGATACCGTGGGGTCACCGCTCTCGAATGCCGAGGTTAAGACTTTTGATTCTTGCATCGATGCGTTGACGTCCGAAATCGACTGCGTCATGAGGTTTGAAAACTGAGAACTGGGTATTGCCTCGGTGCCAAGCGTTCCTGCACCGACCGATTGCCCCTGTGCTAATGCCTGCATGCTTCGCATTTGCGAGAGGACTTGGTTGATTGCTACATCACTCATGTCGAAACCTATTGTCCATGAGCGTCAAAATTGACGCATATTCATTTCAATAGATTTGTTAGCGAACGATGTGCCAATAGAAATTTATATATTAAATACAGCGGCTTAGGCTTTATTTTGCCGCCGTACGTCGGAATTCTGACGAGTCGGTTTCCTGCTTGATGTCGTATTTTCGCATCTTCTCAACCAGGGTTGTGCGCTGCAGGGTGAGCAGCTTGGCCGCATGAGCATTGACCCAGCCGGTTTGATCGAGCGCCGAGATTATCAGTGCGCGCTCGGTATCCGCCATGTGCTGCTTCAAATCGATCGGCTCATCGAGATGTGATGGCATGGGTGGTGCTATGGGGGAAGTTGGTGCCGGCGCAAATAGGGCCGAAAGATCTTCAGACTCAATCTCCGTTAACTGGTCGACCAAAAGCTCGACGCTATCTGGACGGTCAGCGATAGCCAGTTCGGTGCTTTGATACTTCGCCGGCAAGTCAGCAGCGAACACTGACTTGTCAGTATTAAGGATAATCAAACGCTCAATAAGGTTTCCCAGTTCGCGAACGTTGCCAGGCCATTGGTATACGCGCAGATGCGCCATGGCGTCAGCTTCTAGACGAACGAGCCCTCGACCCTGCTCTGAAAAACTGTCAATGAACCTTTGGGCAAGCACAGCGATATCAGCGGTGCGGTCGCGTAGTGCTGGCACATCGAGCGGAAAAACATTGAGCCGGTAGTAAAGATCCATGCGGAACTTACCGTCCTCTACCTGCTGCTCGAGGTGCTGATGTGTCGCCGCAATGATCCGAACATTGCATTTAATCGCCTTGCCTCCACCAACGCGTTCAAAAACGCGCTCTTGAAGTACACGCAGCAGCTTGACCTGCATCTCGTAGGGCATGTCACCAATTTCGTCCAGAAAAAGGGTGCCGCCCTCGGCTAACTCAAAGCGACCTTTGCGGGCCGAAACGGCACCGGTAAACGCACCCTTTTCGTGACCAAACAGCTCGCTTTCGAGAAGCTCAGAGGGAATTGCCCCGCAGTTCACCGGTATGAAAGGGCCATCGGCCCGCTCAGAGCAATCGTGAATCAGTCGCGCTATGACTTCTTTTCCCGTACCTGACTCGCCTTGCAGCAAGACAGTCGCATCAGTCGGAGCCACTTTAGAAACGAGTGTTCGAACGTTAGCGATAGCATCGCTTACACCCACCAAACGTCGATCGAGGTGTTTAAGGTGGCGCTGAGCTGTGGTGTTCTTGGCCGTCACGTTTGCGTGTCGCTTTCCCTAGATAAATCCACATCCGGCGTCCCCGGATGCGTAACCCTATCAAGCTATCAAAGCGGATGGAAGAGCGCGCCAAGTAATTGACGCAAGTGTGCGGTGCTTCACAGTTTCTGCTTAAGAGTGTGACGAGGTGCCGGTAGTAGCAAGCAGCTTACGATTGGACTTCGAGGTAATGCGCAAGCTTCGGCCCATTTTTTAGGGCTTGATTGCCTTCTTCAGCAATTGTTTTGCGGGCTGCCATCAACACGGCTGTGAGCTCTTCGTTCATGTGCAGTAATACCGCCAGCGCCTCGGCGAAGACCTCGGAGTACTCTGGTTTCACCGGCTCGGCAAAACACTGGTCTAGCATTGCACGCCGCCGTGCTTCATCTGCTGTGACGCTCGCCCACTCGTGCGCCCGTGCAGCGGCAAGCATGTCGCTGGTAATGCCAATCACAGCCGCCAACAACCCGGGCGGGCCGGGCACACGCTCGTTGGCCTCGCGGAAAATCTCTGCTCGCTCAAGCATCATTAGTGGGCAGCCTCACTTCGCATCATCTCGGTCCAGGCGTCGCGCACTTCGGTCATCAACGAAATAACTTCCTGAATCGCCGTAGGATCGTTCTTGATGTTCGCGTTAAGCAGTGTGGTGACCATGTAGCGATAAAGGCCCTGCAAGTTGTTAGCGACTTCCGGTGCTTTGTGCTCGTCTAAAACGGCCGTCAGATACTCAAGAATGCTAATGGTTTGGCTGATGAGTTCGCCCTTTTTCGCAATCTCTCCTGCCTCAATAGCGGTTAAAGATTGGTTCAAGCGAGACGACACACCGTCGAACAGCATTGAAATCAACTGCGGGGGAGAGGCGCCCTCAATGGCTGAGTGAACTTTTACAGCGCCGTACGCTGCCAATGCTGCCTGCGTCATATTATCCTGCCCTCCAACTATTCATTGTTGCGGTTTAGTTAAATAAATTTGTTAACGACTGCCACTTTGCCGAAGGTTCGCGAACCCGGGCAACGAGTCTAATTGGGCCTGAAGCATGCTGCCGGTTGTGGTGATCTCGCCCAGCAACAAATCCATGGCATTAAACTTTCGAAGCGTGCGCTCCTCGAGCGCCAGCATGCGGGCGTCAAACACTGCCCGGTCTTTTTCAATATCAACGATGCGCGCATCCAGCGCCTTCAGCTTCTCGGGCAACAAGCCGGTAGTGTCTAGAAAGCCATCCATGAGATCATCGAGCTGCGATGCAAGGCCTTTATGCGTCGTACCTGACACCGTCTGACCCACAAAAAATTTCTCAACCGAATCGAGATCGGTACGAATCGCGGTATCCAGCTTCGCGCCGTCAATTTTCAGCGATCCGTCAGCCTGAAGTGTTATGCCTAGATCAGTTAAGGTATCGAAATTACCGCCGACGTTGGCGTACGTACCTGTTATTAAACCGCGTACCTGCGAGAGCATAGAACGCGTCATCGCATCACCCTGAAGCGAGCCCGCATCACCCGTTTTGGCATCATATTTAATAAGCGACTTTGTGCTGCCCATATAGGTGTTATAAGAACTGACGAAACTCTCGACGAAACCCGTTATCTTGCTGCTGTCGCGAGAAATAGACAGCGACACGGCAGTAGAAGTAATCGCATTCAACGTCACGTCTACGCCATCAACAATATTTTTTATATCGTTTGTAGCCGACGTCAGTGACAGACCGTTGAGTGTAAAAGCTGCGTCGGCCGCCGCACGCGACTGCGTCAAATGCGACTCATTCGCGTTAAATGCCAGCTGGCTCAAACCTGCATTGTCATTGTTAACGCTGTCGCTGTCGTTGGTCACTGTAACCGCAATCGTATTCGCAGCACCCGTGTCATCGGCGTTAATCATGAGCCGGTAGGAGGAGCCGTCCTTCAAAATCGACGCCGTGACACCCGAGTTCGACGCATTAATGGCATCTCTTACGTCAGACACGGTGGCGTTCGCCGCAATCGTAACGTCGGTTGCGGCATTACTACCTACAGCGATTGACAAGGTACCCGAACCCACCGTCGTAGTCGTGGCACTAAAGGTTCTGGAGACGAGCGAGTGAGCGGACGCCAGAGCCGAGACACCCATTGAATAACCGCCGGGTTGCGCTGACGACGAAGCGGTGATCGAGACGGTACTTGCATCTGCACTTGATGCTTGCGTGGCCTTTAACTGAGACGCATCTGAGAGGGAGGCAAGACTTGTGCGCAATGACGCCATTTGGGTCTGTAAGATACCGAAGCCGCTAACAAGCGTGTCAACCTCGGCGCGGCGCGCAGCGACCCGCGACATAAGGGGGAGACGTTCAGCGTCTACGATGGCTGTGACAATACTGTCGATGTCCAAGCCTGAGCCGAGACCTGTGCTGGTCAGCATGATGCTCTCCCTGTGAACTAGACCCGAGAGGGTGCCAGTTTATTGACGAATACAGTCGGCCAAAGGCCGTTACCGTTGAACAAGCACGATACGTGCCAACTGCTAGCTATACTCGTCGAGCAGTATTCCGTTAACGTAGTCGCTACCAAGCGCATCAACCCCGTAGCGTTTTATCGCGCGGGCAACATCGAGAATATCTTGCGAGGGAATCTGCCGAATCACTTCATTAGTGTCAGCATCCAAAACCGTCACGATGGTTTTATTGAGCTCTTCATCGACGTCTATTGCTAGCGAGGGTGAGTAACGGTTTACCGCCTCGCGAAGTACCTCGGCGGCCTGACGGATGTCTTCCTGGGTGTCTTCTCGGCTATCTGTGGTATCCACCTCTGTTGGCTGAACTCGAGAGACTGCCTCTTCGGTAACAGTCGCAACCGCCTTGGGTTCAACAACCGCAACCTGCTTAGGTACGGTACTCGCCACCTGCGGACTCGCGACGTTCGTAATTGACGCTGCCATACCTTTTCTCCTTTACGTAAGTTGAAATAACAACTTACAACAATTCATTCTAAGGCAAAAAGGCGGGTCGCACTCCTGCACGACCCGCCCCAAGCCAAACTACTTGTAAAAAACCACTTACTGGAGCAGCGCAAGTACCTGCTGTGGCAAGGCGTTGGCCTGAGCCAAGACAGACATACCGGCCTGCTGGAGTACCTGGTTCTTAGCGAGGTTTGCTGACTCAACTGCAAAGTCAGTATCAAGAACCCGCGAGCGACCTGCTTGAGCATTTTCAGAGCCAATGTTCAGGTTTGAAATCACAGACTCAAACCGTGATTGAAAAGCACCAAGCTCAGCACGTCCCTTAGCCACTTGATCAAGCGCGGTGTCCACTGCGACGATCGCTTTATTGGCTTCAGCCTTATCATCGACTTTTACAGACGACAGGACGGTTCCGGCAGCGGCTGTTGTCACGGTGTGACCGGTACTGGCCGTAGCAGCAGTGACTTTGGCCTGATCAGTGCCGCCAACGGTGATGACGTTGTTGGTCGCTGTCATCGTTATGCTGCCGTAGGCCTTGCCGGTTGCAGTGCCCACAGTTGCGTCGGTGGAGCCTCCAGCCGCCGTGGCTCCATCAGATACCGCAACGTCGAGGTTACGTCCATCGCTATGTCCGATTGTCAAACTGCCGGCGTTATTTGTAACCGAGAACCCTGCGTCCGAGCTTTGCAAGCTAGTCTGAAGCAAAGCTGTAAACTGCGCGGCCGTATGTTGCTGGGCGGCCCCTCCGCTAGTCCCTGCGGCACTAAAAAAGATATCGTGGGCGGTTCCGTTCACAGTAACCGTCATCTTCTCTGTAGAAGCCGCGCCTGTGGCGGCCGTGTATGCACCCAAATCAAAAGAGGACGCACCGACTGTTACGGCGATATTGGCATCGGCCGCTTCCACCTTAGTTTTAATATCTCCGGCGTAGCTTGAACCTCCAGCATTACCAGTGGTATTCGCCGCAACCGAAACGGTTTGGGCAGAGCCAGATCCCGTTTGCACTGTGAAACTTAACGCGTTTGCACCGTCTAGCGTCGCTCCGTTTAACGTTGAAGTGCCAGTAACCACTGCAGCTTGCGCACCTATCGTCGATGTCTTAAAGTCACCAATCTTGACATCCATCGAATCGTTGCCGGTGTTGTTGGCACCGACCTGTATCGTCAAACCGCTCGACGCATATGTCCCGCTAAGCAAAGAGGTGCCGTTATATTGAGTAGAGCTAGCAACTCGATTGATCTCCAAGATGAGCTGCTGGGCTTCCGTATTCAGATAACCGCGATCCGTAGCCGTTATTGAGTCACTTGACGCCTGAACAGCTAGCTCGCGGATCCGCTGTAGGTTGTCCGTAATTGACTGCAAGCCGCCTTCCGCTGTTTGCAACATTGACACTGCATCGCTGGCGTTTCGTGACGCTTGATTCATGCCATTGATTTGCGCCGTGAACCTTGATGTTACCGCCATACCTGCCGCGTCATCCTTCGCAGAGTTAATGCGTAGACCGGTCGACAAACGTTGCATCGCCTGGTTGGTATCAGACT
>ERZ802822.777-NODE-777-length-21427-cov-7.444075_pt1 | contig 21427 bp, 21 predicted proteins | sample MGYA00345649_ERZ802822 | MGnify/ENA primary metagenome ERZ802822 (study PRJEB30503, sample SAMEA104212359) | marine metagenome | biome: Westerlies Biome; feature: [SRF] surface water layer (ENVO:00010504) within the epipelagic zone...; material: water...
ACCATATTGAGGTAAATCAGCGGCAGGCCGGTTTCGATCACCCGCGCCACCATGATATTTTGACGCACCGATAGTTTCTCGCGATCATAGGGCGACCCATTGGGGATTAATAAAAACTCCGCCCCGGTTTCAGACAGCGTCTCAGACACATCCTCATACCAAGCATCCTCGCAGATCGGGCTGCCAATACGGGTATCGCCCACACTATATGGCCCGCCCAGCGGTCCGGCATCAAAGATCCGTACCTCGTCAAAGACGGTCTCGTTTGGCAGGTGGTTTTTCAACACCCTAGACGTAATTTCACCCCCGCGCAAAATGAAATACGCATTGTAAAGTTTACCATCTTCCGCCCAAGGACCACCGATCCCCAACGCGGGACCAGCAGCACAGTCTGCGGCCAGTTGCGTCACCGCAGCCATGGCCGCGTGATGAAACGCTGGTTTGACCACCAGATCTTGCGCATTATAGCCGGTGATAAACATCTCCGGCAGAGCCACCATATCGGCACCGGCATCACGGCCCTGTTGCCAGACCCGGCTGGCCAGTGCGGCATTGCCCGCTATATCACCCACGGTGGGGTTGCTTTGTGCCAATGTCAGACGGAACCTATCAGTCATATTTGGTGCCTTTTCAAAGTCTCAAGCGTTGACTTAGCAGATCACACGCCAAGGAAAAGGGGGGGCGTGGGATGATTTTCACGCAAAAGCAGCCAGACCCAACCCGTTAGAGGATTTTTCTGTAAGGTTATTTCAAAGTCTTTGGCTAAAACCAAACAATTGCCACCGCAATGCGCCCTGCTGCGATACCAAGGCTTTCATGCCGATCAGCGCCATCACATCGCCGTGACACCGCAAAAACAAGGCATTGCCAATGATCACCAAGACGCATTTGGCGTCAAGCCAGACATTTAATATTCAGGGTTGATAAACGCGGGGCCTTGTGGCCCAAGCCGAAGCCCCTGACGGAGCTTTTTATAGGGAATATCAGTAAGTTTACACGGGTTTTGACCGGCGGCTACTGCGAACAACACCCTCTCGGCAATCGGTTCAAAATCCGCCAGAAAATGAATGGCACTTTTAACCACCACGATCCCATAGCTTTCCGGATCACAGCCAATATGGCGAAAAATCTCTCGATCTGCCGTCTGCGCACGATTTGAGCCAATCACAACGACAATTTCACCAGAGTTTTTCAGCGTGAGTGTCACCGCAGCCATCTTGCCAAGATTGGCAGAAATGCCTGCAAGCATCGGCCCAGCGCAGGTAAAGCGACCCTCTGACAAGTGTTTCACTGATCCAGTCACAACAATTTCCGGGCCATTTTGCTCGGGGAATGTGCCGCCTAAGGTCAACTGGACCTGTGCCCCAACACCAGCTTTGTGACACAAACGGGCCGCCTCAGGCGCCCAGAACATGCCCAAGAGCGCCGGGATGTTATGCTTTAAAAGCGCTGCAAGAATTCCCGTGCTGTCACCACTTGAACCCGCACCGGGATTGTCTTGTGGATCCGCAATAATCACCGGCCGCTGCGCCTGTTTCGCCAGATCACCTGCAGTTTGCACAGCATCATCCACCGCCATTAATTGATCGTCAAAACTGTCTTCAGCCGCCGCCAGCGCTGCAACAACCGTTGCGGTAGCCGCCGTAACCGCGGCTTGATCATAGCCACACGCAAAGACCGACATCCCACAGTTTGGAATATCGGCCGGAGGAAATCCAAACGCCAGATCAACCGACAAAACCCCCTGAATTTCCAGACTTTCAAGCTTTTGATATAGCTGCTGCCCGGGCTGCCTGCGGGTCGACTGCGCGGTGATAGGCACCATGAAATCCACTTGTCTAAAAGACTTGTAGGGCAGTTTTTCACAGCGCAATATTATGTCAACTACCCGCGCCGCGCGGCGCCCTGTCTCGGCCATATCAACATGAGGATAGGTGCGATAGATCACCAGCGCACTGACCAAATCACAAAACTCCGGGCTGATATTACCGTGCAGATCAAGACTGACAACAATCGGCAAATCTGCCCCGACAAGCGCACGAATCCGTTTCAAAAGCAACGCCTCGCCATCATCGGCCTGTTCCGTCACCATAGCACCATGCAGATCAAGATATAGCCCATCCAGCCGCCCCGCCGCTTTGATCCCCGTCAACATGCGTTCACAAATCGCGTCAAAGGCCGCTTGCGTGACCAGACCACCCGGTTCGGCCACAGCATACGAAATGGGTATCAAATCACACATTGAAGCCGTCTCAATAAACCCACTGATAGGAACATTAAGCCCGGTGCAAGTCTCTAGTATCTGATCGCCAACGCAAAAAGCCGGCCATGACCCCGGTGTCATAAACTGCTCCCAACCAGTCACAAAGGGGGCAAAGGTATTTGTCTCATGTTGAAAAGTGGCAATTGCAATTTTTGGCCGTGCCATCTCGTGTCTCCACCTGCACTGTGAATTTTGCAACAACAGCCCCTTGGGACCAGATTTCAGGAATACTCAACGTGGGTCGTTAGAATTAACAATCATGGTGGTCGGAAAAGGGATCTCGATACCCGCGACATCAAAGGCCTCTTTGACACGACGGGTCAGATCAAACTTTAATGTCAAATAGTCCGAGGCGTCGCACCACAACCGCAAGGTAAAATCGACAGAACTTTGGTTCAAAGCGCTGACTTTGATCAAGGGATCAGGTGCTTTGTGGATGCGCGTGTCGCCTGCGACCAGATCCGTAAGTACGGCGTCTGCCCGCGCCAGATCTGTGCCGTAGGAGACGCTGAAGACAAGATCAAGCCTGCGTTTATCATACACCGAGTAATTTGTAATTGGCGCGCCCCAGACCTGACCGTTTGGCACAATCACCTGCAGATTATCCGTGGTTGCCAATTCAGTGGTAAAAATAGAGATTTCTTTCACTGTTCCAGACTGACCCGATACTGAGACAAAATCCCCCTGTTTGAATGGGCGGAATACAATCAGCATGATGCCAGCCGCGAAATTTGACAACGTGCCTTGCAGTGCCAATCCCACGGCAAGACCCGCGGCGCCCAACAGCGCCACAATCGAGGTGGTCTGCACGCCAAAACTGTTGAGCACGAAAGTCGCGCCGACAATTATAACCACAATTTGCGAGAATTTGCTGAGAAAAACAAACAGCGTATCGTCAAGCTGGTCATATTTAAAGCCCAGCTGCGCGATCGATGATTTCACCCAGCGTGACAATAAGAAAGTCACCACCAGCACACAGATTGCTGCCAGAATGTTTGTCATGAAATCGATCACGGGCTGCGTGGATAAAAACCCCTGTAAAGACTGTAGCGCACTCATTGCTATCTTCCCTTCGTAGTACTTAACTGGCGCCCGGTGGTCCGCCTGCGCGGCTGCAAAAAAGAGGCCCGGCAATTGGGCAAAAGTCAGCTTTTGGCGATCACATGCGGTTGGTGCTTGATTCCTGATTTGGTTCAATCTACGCAGCCAAGCATGGTGATACAATCCGGCAATTTGCATAATTAAAAATACAAGTAAGCCGGACATACCCGAGCCCATAAACAGCTCGCCACAGAGAAGAAAAGGACGGCAGATATGAAAGCAATGCAGCTTACCGACTATGACCAGCCACTGGTCTTGCGTGATATTCCCGTTCCAACGGCTGAGGCTGGGCAGGTGACGGTTAAAATTCATACCTGCGGACTGAATTTTGGCGATCTTTTGATCATCAAAGGCACCTATCAGGAGCGACCCCAATTGCCCTTTACCCTTGGTATGGAAATCTGCGGCACTGTCACCGAAGTGGGAGCCGGCGTGACAGATTTGCGGGTTGGTGACCGAGTTGCATCGTACAACGGGTTTGGAGGGTTGGCTGAATATGCCGCTATAGCCGCTGATATCTGCGTGCCAGTGCCTGCAGAAATGTCCGATCGTGATGCCGCCGCGTTTTTGGTGGCCTATGGAACTTCGCATGTGGCGCTGGGTTATAAAGCGCATCTTCGCCCCGGCGAACGGCTCTTGGTCTTAGGTGCGTCAGGTGGAGTCGGCTTAACGGCAGTTGAGTTGGGCAAACTAATGGGAGCCGAAGTCATCGCATGTGCGCGGGGTGCCGAAAAGTTACAGGTCGCCAAAGCCGCCGGAGCCGACCATCTGATCAATTCCGAAACCGATGATATTCGCGATATCGTGCGTGCCTTGGGCGGGGCCGATGTTGTCTATGATCCGGTCGGCGGTGATCAATTCAAAGCGGCTTTGCGGGCGTGCAATCCAGAGGCGCGAATTCTCCCGTTAGGCTTTGCCAGTGGCGAGGTGCCACAAATACCCGCCAATATCCTTCTGGTGAAAAACCTGACAGTGATCGGATATTACTGGGGTGGTTATAGCAAGATAAAACCAGCCGTGCTGACCGATAGCTTTGCCCAATTGATCGCATGGTATCAAGATGGCAAGCTGACGCCGCACATCAGCCATACTTTGCCTTTGGCACATTGCAATGAGGGACTTGAACTATTGCGGACCCGCAAGGCAACCGGCAAAGTGATCATTGAAATCGGTTAGAGCTTCACATTGGCAGCCGGCTGCCGAAACAGACAGCTGTGTTATGCCGCTCTATCATCAAACGACATAAGCCTGACAACGCGGCCTGATACAGCTATTAGACCTTTTTCCCAATCGCCCTAGCTTTTCGGTATGTCACAGGAGGTAGATGAATATGAAACATCTGATAACTGCCGCAATATTGGCTCTTACATTGGGTAACCCAGCACAGGGCGGGGACACGGTTTTGGACAATTTTGAATCAAGCCCTGAAACCCGGTGGCGGTTTGTCTCGGATCAGGTGATGGGTGGCGTATCACAAGGGCAGGTCAAATTTTTAAGTGAAAGCGGAACGGCCTTTGCCCATATGACCGGCACCGTGAGCCTTGAAAACAACGGCGGGTTCATCCAGTTTGCCCACGACCTGAAAGCGGCGCCATCAGCCGAAAGCACTGGGATAACCATTAAGGTCCGCGGCAACAATCAAGGCTATTTTGTACATCTAAGGACGTCGGGCACACTGTTGCCATGGCATTATTATCAGGCCGCCTTTGAGGTGACTGAAAACTGGCAAGAGATACGCCTGCCATTTGACAGCTTTAAAAAATCGAACAGGATTCTGCGAAAAGTGCCAAAACCAACGTCGTTGAAATCCATCGGTATCGTCGCGTATGGCCGTGCCCATAATGCCGACATTCAGGTCGCCGAGGTTGGGTTTTACTAAATAGCATCAGGCCCTGCATGGCTCACCACGCACCATCGCCGGTAAAATTCTTGGCAAACCGAAATTATTGGCGGTGATGCGGAACGACAGTCGGGCAATGTACATTTTTATAAGACCGCAGGTATCCCCAGTTCTATATGGACAGGCCCGGCATCTGCTGCTATTTTTGATGTTTTTAGGTATATGCACTCAATACTGCCCCGCAAACTGGACCGGCATTCGCATTATAAAGCCGCAAATATTAAGAGAACTACTTATTTTGAAACTTCTTGTGACCGGAGGTGCAGGCTATATCGGCACCCACAGCATTATTGAATTACTGAATGCCGGACATGATATAAGCGTGATCGACGATCTATCTAATAGTCATATCGCGGCGTTGCAAAGGGTAAGAAAACTGACCAAGCGCGACTTGGCTTTCATGCAGGCAGACCTGTGCGATACTGCAGCTGTTTCTGCAGAATTACAGCGGTTTCGCCCCGATGGCGTGATCCATTTCGCCGGATTGAAAGCAGTGGGAGCCAGTATTGCCCGCCCCTTAGACTATTATCGTAAGAACGTTGGCGGCACCCTGTCATTGCTGGCAGGGATGGAGCGAGTTGGCTGTCACAAAATTGTCTTTTCCTCATCAGCCACAGTCTATGGTCTGCCACAATACCTGCCCTATGACGAACAGCACCCGACAGAACCAGTAAACCCTTATGGGCACACAAAATTAATGGTTGAGCAAATTTTGCGAGACTGGAGCGTCACCCATCGCGACGCATCTGCGGTGTGCTTGCGCTATTTCAACCCTGCAGGAGCCCACCCTTCAGGAGAAATTGGTGAAAATCCCAAAGGTGTGCCGGATAACCTGATGCCATTTCTGGCCCAAGTTGCCAGCGGGCACCGTCCCGCTCTAACGGTGTTTGGCAATGATTTCGAAACCCGCGACGGGACCGGAGAGCGTGATTACATCCACGTTGTCGATTTAGCCCGTGCCCACCTGGCTGCGATTGAACATGTCCGCACCAACTCCGGCTTTCAGGTTTTCAATATCGGGACCGGACGCGGCGTGACCGTACTCGAACTGGCAGCAGCCTTCACCCGAATGAGCGGCCGCGCTATTGCAACTACCGTCACCGCCCGCCGGTCCGGCGATCTGGCGCGGTTTTATGCCAATGCGCAACGAGCTGAAAAAACTCTTGGCTGGACGGCCCAGAAGTCTCTTTTTGACATCTGCGCAGACGCATGGCGGTGGCAGAGGCAGAACCCTGATGGATATGATGATTGACAGGCTGTATTCCCCGCCCCGCGCCAGTTGACTTCAAAAATCTCATCTCGCCTCGGTTTTGGTAATCAAAAAAGGGCCACAAGACTTACCCATGCGGCCCCTCTGGCTTTCCATTCATCTGCGTAGTTTTGTCCTAATTCAAGTTACCGATAGCAAACCAAATAGGAGCAATAAAGATAGTATTGTCGAGCTTAGGCCAATTAAGCCTTCTCGTGTGAAGGTAATTTTCATATTGGACACCCCTTCCTTCATCGTGTTGAGGTGGTATCGAGAAGCAAAAGTTATGCCAACGGACTCATTTCATAATATATAATATCTTAAATAATCTATTTTTGCTTGACCCGGAGATTTACTCGCGTAACGGAGGTCTAATCTCCGTATTAGAAATTTACTACTTCTCAAGGTGAGATTTGGCGCCATCAATGAAAATGGTCAAAAATACTTTTTATTTTTTTATCACAGTAAACAATACTAGCGGAAAATCGCGTAACCTTTGCGTTTATTGGTCTATGTGCAATGCGCCAAATCCGGTATTAAGACAACACACATCAGGTCAGGCAAACCTTCATAGGGACCAAACAGCGCCCGATGCATGAGATCCGTAATGCTACAGACAATCTGTCGTTGGAAAATTTCAATACAGTTTCAAACCGGCACCGATTGTCCCGGCAAAAGGCGGCAAATCTGCGCCTTAATCCAACATTTTTCACGGCTTACCACCCCAGCCAACCGACAGCGACACAATCAGTCAGCCACCTGAGATGGCGGCGAAACAACCCTGAAAGAACCTCACAATTTCGGCATTCATGCGGTTCAGGAAAGGTCGGCGATCACAATCCAAACGGTCTTGTGCAGGGCGGCCAACTTCCTTGGTAATTCTGTCTGGAAACGGCGACAGAAATACATAGTGATGCGAACCCTCAATCACCTCGTATCGATTTGGGTTAAGTAAACGCAGGTGAAGTCTCTGCGCATGATACGGGAAGCGGAGGGTCACGTCTGCCCCAACCCGCGGCAACATGACAGGCACGGTAACCGCGCTGAGATCATCAAAAGGCAATCCGGCAGGCGCCGCCAAGACACGCAATTGAAAGCGGCGATTATAAAGATCTTGATCTAAATTTACCGGTGGCACACGGCAGACTGCCCGTCTGAGCCTGAGCCATATCGGCATCAGTTCATCACCCGGTTCCCCCACGCAAAATTCAAGATCGGCCTGCGCATTATTACTGCAATGCTCAGCACTCAGGGAACCGTTCATTCTGCCACACGCAGCCGCCAGCACAGTAACACCTCCAAGCGAGACCCCGAAGGCGCTGACCCTTTGGCGATCAATGCCTGCCCCAAAGATCGGACTGGACAAGACCGCGCCCACTCCGGCGGTCAATTCAAGAGGTCTCAGCACAGACTGCGCTGAGGTGCCAACCCGCAGCAAATCATCAGAGTGGCGCAGCGCAGCCACGATTAATCCAGCTGTTACCAAACTTTGGACCAACAGATAATAGTTCTAATCATTGCCGCCCCAGACATGCGAAATCATCACCCAAGGATAAATTTCAGTGTTCAGGTGGGCATTCTTTACCAACGGCAACCGCCATGGTCCAAAATCCGTTGCTGTACTGCTATGTTCTGACGGAAAATACACCCGCACCGAAACCTGTGCACCGGCAACCCGCAGGCTCAATTTTCGAATACCAATACCCTCAGCGCGGGGGTCTGCCAATGCACCGCTGCCAGCTCTGTCTGTTAAACCCAGACCAAGAGCAAGACCAAAAAATAGACAAAGCCTTAGAAGGCATACGCGGAACAATAAACAAAATGCAGCGCCACCACTGTCCGAACCTGCAATTGTCAAAGCTTTGAAGATCGGTTTCATTCCACCTCACGCAAGGCGTATCAAACGAAAACAAATTAGACCCGATCGGATCGTTACCGTGTCCGTTTCCTACGCCTGTAGTGTCCGGCTCAGCTTCGATGGGTTGACTTGTGTCTCTCAGCCCCTTGCGGAGCACCCCAACGGCTACTAAGTTTCGTGGCAATAACTTTGGTTGCAAAGCGCAAGCGACTTTGTCACTTCGTGCTGAAAATAGGTTGAATGCGCACAGATTTCACCGTACTGATCCCCAATGTTTAGAATACCGGTCGCAGCCTACCCGGTCAAAACAAGGACAAATAAATGAAAACGATTGTGATCTGCTCTGGCGGATTGGACTCTGTCACGCTCGCCCACCGGGTTGCCGCACAGCAGGACCTCACGGCTCTGGTGTCATTCAATTATGGCCAGCGCCATAAAAAAGAATTGGATTTTGCCGCGGCCTGCAGCACCCGGCTTGGCGTGCCCCATCACATTATAGATATCCGCGCTATCGGTGCCGCCCTCAGCGGATCGGCACTAACCGATGCCATCGATGTGCCCGATGGCCATTATGCAGAAGACAGTATGAAAGTCACCGTCGTGCCCAATCGCAATGCCATAATGTTGACCATCGCCTTTGGAATTGCCGCAGCAGAAAAAGCCGATGCAGTGGCCGCCGCCGTGCATGGCGGTGATCACTTTATTTATCCCGATTGCCGCCCCGGATTTATTGACGCGTTTCAAGAGATGCAGAACCAAGCGCTTGAAGGCTATGCGGATGTCAAACTTTTCACTCCGTATGTCCACCTGAGCAAAGCCGATATCGTGCGCGACGGCGTCACCCATAAGGCCCCGTTCGACGCGACATGGTCATGTTACAAAGGCGGAGCGTATCACTGCGGGCGTTGCGGCACCTGCGTTGAGCGCCGCGAGGCTTTTGAGATTGCCAATGTTCCCGATCCAACGCGTTATGACGACCCGGATTTCTGGCGCCAGGCCATCACAGCCAATCCGTTGGGAAAGGAAACATAATGTACCGCATTTCCAAAGAATTTCATTTTTCAGCTTCGCATCAATTGATCGATTTGCCAGAAGACCATCAATGTGCCCGCCTGCATGGACATAATTACATCGTTGTTGTCGAATTGACCGCTGAGAGCCTGAACAGCCACGGGTTCATTCGCGATTATCAGGACCTTACTGCTTTAAAGCAGTATATCGATAATAATCTTGATCATCGCCACCTCAACGAGGTTCTGGGACACGACCAGACCACCGCCGAACGCCTGGCCAAACATCTCTATGACTGGTGCGCGCCACACTGGCCCGAAGTCTCGGCTGTCAAGGTTAGTGAAACCCCCAAGACATGGGCCGAGTATCGCCCATGACACCCGCCCGCACCCATCCAACCCACGAGCCGACCACGGCCAGTGACGCCAAGATACGCGTCAGTGAAATCTTCGGCCCAACAATTCAAGGAGAGGGTGTCTTGATTGGCTTGCCGACGGTTTTTGTCCGTACGGGGGGCTGTGATTATCGCTGCTCGTGGTGCGACAGCCTGCACGCAGTCGACCCCGAATACCGCCATGATTGGGCGGCAATGACCACTGGCGCAGTATGGGATAAAATCACCAATCTCTCAGGTGGTCAGCCGCTGACCGTCTCGCTGTCTGGTGGCAATCCTGCGATCCAGCCTTTTGGTGCCCTTATCCGCCGTGGCCAAGCCGAAGGCTACCGGTTTGCACTTGAAACCCAAGGGTCAGTGGCAAAGGACTGGTTTGCCGAGATCGATACGTTGGTATTAAGCCCAAAACCACCCTCGAGTGACATGGACACCGATTGGTCAGCCTTTGACAAATGTCTGGCAGCAGCCGGCCAGTCGCCGCAGGTGGTGTTGAAAATCGTCATATTCGATGACGCCGATTATCACTATGCCAAACAGACGGCCGCGCGCTATCCGGCATTGGCAATGTATCTGCAGCCGGGCAATCATACTCCACCGCCCGCTGAGGATGACGGCGTTTGCGTCGACCAGGTTGGGGTGATGGACCGACTACACTGGCTGGTCGACAAGGTGACCAAAGACCGGTGGTTTGAGGCGCGGGTGTTGCCACAGCTGCATGTCTTGCTGTGGGGCAATAAACGTGGCGTGTAGAAAAGTCAGAAAGGAAACGGGCTATGTCCTCTAATATTTACGAAAACCTGCAACAGCTTGGCGGACAAACGGCTCTGCCGGACAGTCCCGAGACGGCGGTTTTGGAACGGGTGGAAAACCCGCAGGCCGGAACCCCCTATGCCGTGCGCTTTACCGCACCAGAATTCACCTCGCTCTGCCCGATGACCGGACAGCCTGATTTCGCCCATCTGGTGATTGATTATGTACCGGATGCATGGCTGGTCGAAAGCAAATCACTGAAGCTCTATCTCGGGGCCTTTCGCAATCACGGGGCGTTTCACGAAGACTGCACGGTATCAATCGGCAAGCGGCTTGTCGATTTTCTAAGCCCCCAATGGTTGCGGATCGGTGGCTATTGGTACCCGCGCGGCGGCATCCCAATTGACGTGTTCTATCAAACTGGCCCCACGCCTCAGGACTGCTGGATTCCGGACCAAGGCGTACCCACCTATCGTGGCCGCGGCTGATTGCACAGTTTTTCAAAGCCGCCTTTCTCTGCATACTTGGGCATGCGCACCGCCCCTTGCACACGAGGGCATTGCATGTTTTCTTTGCGGAACAAGCTCCAAGCCATCTCTCATGGAGCGCGTGGATCAGTTTATACTGAACACCAATTGGAGACGTTACAAATATGAGAACGCAAGCCTACTTTCATGTGACTTTTGCGTATCTTTTCCTCAAAGATCATGGAAATGCACCACGGCAAAATTAACAGGGTACGAGCCTAGTCTTTAGAGCCGAAAATATCGCAGCCAAAGGCTGTGCCCTTCCCCCTTATGAAATTACAGCGCGGCAAAAAAGATCTGCCGGGCGCAACAAAATTCTGGTTAAACGCACTTTATATCCCAGAAGTCATATACAGGTACCTTACCGTGCCGGTGATCCGTATTTATGGGTCAGCGCCGACTGAGCAAATTTTGTGCTTTGCCAAAACCACTCAGGACGCTGACAAGATCTGCCGGATAAACGGCCAAACAACTTGATTTCAGCACAAATCAACGCAATGATAAATTCATGAACTCTGTGACAACGTTTAGCCCCGCCCAGTCCGTCGAACAAGTTGCCTTCCAGCGCACAGAATTAAGCGTAATCTTATCGCTCTACGGTCGCATGGTTGCCGCAGGCGAATGGCGGGATTACGGCATTTCATGCCTGCGTGAGGTGGCGGTCTTTTCAATATTCAGACGCACCGCCGAGTACCCGCTGTACCGGATCGAAAAGCGCCCAAAACTGCGCAATCGTCAAGGTCAATATGCGGTAATCGGTATGGATGGCCATATCATTAAACGCGGCAGTGACCTTAAAACCGTCCTGCGCGTGTTGGAGCGCAAGCTCATCCGCGCTGTAGAATAAGTCATGCTCACGGTCTGGGGGCGCAGCTCATCTTCGAATGTACAGGCCGTGATGTGGTGCCTTGCAGAATTGGGCTTGCCGGTTCAAAGACACGATATCGGTGGCAGATTTGGTGGCACAAACAGCACCCAGTTTACTGCATTGAACCCCAATCAGACCATTCCGGTTTTGCAAGACGGAACTGGTCCGCCCATCTGGGAAACTGGTGCAATCCTCAGGTACCTGTGTTGCAAATACGCCAAGCCCCCCTTTTGGCCAACCGAGATCGAGCACCAATCGCAAGTTGATCAATGGGCCGAATGGGCAAAGATCAACATTGCATTATCCTTCACAGGACCGGTGTTTTGGCGAGTCATCCGCACCGCAGCAGCCGACCACAACCAGCCCGCCATTCGTGCCGCCGTCACCGCGCTTGAGCACAAACTTGCAATCGCCGAAGCGCAATTGGGACGTAACAAGTTTCTGGCAGGCAACAGCTTTTGTCTCACCGATGTTCAATTCGGTCATATCCTATACCGCTACTATAATATCGAAATCACCCGAAAAGCGTTACCAAATCTGGCACGCTATTACGGGGGTCTTACCCAAAGGCAGGCCTATCGGGACCATGTGATGTTGGGCTATGACGACCTGCGTGTATCTTGAAACAACCTGCTGCCCGACCCAGGCAGATCGATCCCCAGCTCTAAACCTGAGCCGCCATCTGGCACAAAAGTTCGAACATAATCGAAACCCCCAGAAAAGCGGTGCCACCAGATTGATCAAACGGTGGTGAGACCTCAACCATATCCGCGCCCACGATCCGCACGCCCTGTAACTCGCGCACCACCTGCAGCGCCTGATAGCTATTGGGCCCGCCAACTTCCGGCGTGCCGGTACCCGGTGCAAATGTCGGGTCTACGAAATCGATATCATACGAAATATAAGTATCGCCAGTGCCTGCAATTTCGCGGGCTTCTTGCATTACGTCAGGCACACCGCGATCAAAAAACTCCTCTATCGGAATTATACGGATCCCCTCTGCCTTGGCAAAATCGTAATCTTCTGAATCGTATTGGGTTCCGCGAATGCCAATCTGGACCATCCGTTTGGGATCGAGAAACCCCTCTTCGACAGCGCGGCGGAACGGCGTGCCATGAGTATACAGCGACCCGTTAAAATAGCTGTTAAACAAATCCGTGTGACTGTCAAAATGGATCATCCCCAAGGGGGCATCCTGCGCCAGTGCTTTCAGGACTGGCAGTGACGTCAGATGATCCCCCCCGCAGTTAGAGGCAGGATCCCCGCGCTTTTCACCGATTTATAAAACGCGGTGATCCGCTCCATACTATCGATAATATCCACTGGATTTGGTCCGACATCCCCCAGATCAGCGCAGTTGGCCGCCTCATAGGGGCGCATGCCGCTCACACAGTGTTGCGCACGGATCATTGTTGAGGCGTCGCGTAACTGACGCGGTCCGTGGCGCGGACCGGGACGGTTGGTCGTGCCGGCATCCCACGGCACACCAATCAGACCGATCTGTACGTCTGAAAACCGCGGATGGTCCGGAGCAACATGCGGCAGGCGCATAAACGTCGGCACCCCGGCGAACCGCGGCAACTCAAATCCGGAAACCGGATGGAAAAAAGTGTCAATCATCTGTCTTCTCCGTTGTAATCGTCTTATTGTTGGGGCCATTTTCCGGCTTTGTCAGGCGCCGCCGCAGAGTGATTCCCCCGTCGCCCTGCGCCGCAATCCGGTCAACTGCAGTCTCGAGCGGTTCATAGACCGTCATCATATGTCCGGCATTTGCGTGCAGCAGCATGTCGTGATCCACCACAAAAGCCACATGCCCATGCCAAAACAGCAGATCGCCACGCCGCACCTCTGCAGCACTGTCCAGTTCAACACCCAAGGACGCGGCCTGCAAATCACTGTCCGCCGGACAGTCAAACCCACAGATCCAGCAGGCCAGTTGGACCAAACCCGAACAATCGATGCCATCACGGCTGTTACCACCCCATAAATAAGGCGTGCCCAACAGGCGCTCTGCCACAGCAACCGGATCGGCTGGGCGCGATGACGCAGCTGAAAGATGCACTGTTGGGATCCAGCCAAAGGGCGTTTTGCTAAAGCGATCCACAGTTGTTGTCACTGCCACAGCTGTACCGAGGGACAATCGTGCCGTCTGTTTGACTTTAAAATCTGGTCTTGGATAAAGATGCGTCGCCGCGGCGCTGACCCAGTGACTTGTGGTCTGTCCAACACCTAACTGGCTCGCCATAAGATAGCCAACATACCCGTCTTTGTCCGCCTGAACAAATGACCAGCCTCCCCGGGTATCAAATACATGAACCCACTCCCCCAGCAAAAGTTGCCGATCACGGGGCCCATTTGGCGTCGCGCATAAATCTGCCACTGGCACAATAACCTGCTGCGTCTCACCTTGGACATAGCGTGGTGCTGCCACTTGCCCTTTCAACGCAATCGCGGCAACATGCGGATTCGCAGCCCTAAGCCGGCGGTCGATCACAATGCCAACAGGTGGGGCAGTGCCTCAAGCAGCGCGCGCGGCCCCTGCCCCAATCCGCCTTTACTGCGCCCTGGGGCGGCCGTGCGTTGCCAGCTATAAATATCAAAATGAACATAGTCTTTGGCCTGTTCGACAAACCGCCGCAAAAACAATGCTGCGGTAATCGATCCGGCGAACCCGCCCGCCGGTGCGTTATCTAGATCGGCAATGCCCGGCTCGATCAAGGGTTCATAAGGGTCCCAAAACGGCATCCGCCAAACCGGATCGGCCGTGCGTTTCCCACTGTTTAAAAGCACCTGTGCCAAAGCGTCACTATCCGTATAAAAAGGCGCCAGATCGGGGCCGACAGCAACCCGTGCTGCGCCTGTCAAAGTCGCCATCGAAATCATTAAATCGGGGCTTTCCTCATCCCCCAGCGCCAATGCATCAGCCAGAACCAACCGTCCCTCGGCATCGGTATTATTAATCTCAACCGTCAACCCCTTACGCGATGTCAAGATATCCTGCGGGCGAAAGGAATTGCTACTGACCGCATTTTCAACCGCCGGGATGAGCACCCGCAAGCGCAAGGGCAGGTTTAGCGCCATAATCATCTGGGCCAAACCCAGAACATTGGCCGCACCTCCCATATCTTTTTTCATCAGACCCATCGAGTTTCCGGGTTTTAGGTTAAGGCCACCAGTGTCGAAACACACGCCCTTTCCCACCAAGGTCAACGTTGGTCCCTGTGTCCCCCAGCGCATATCTATCAGGCGCGGTGCCTGATCTGCCGCGCGCCCGACAGCATGGATCATTGGCAAATTTTGAGCCAGCAGCGCCACGCCCTCGATCGCGGTAATCTGCGCATCAAACCGTCCCGCCAGATCGTGACAGGCAGCCTCAAGTTGTGCTGGGCCCATATCACTGGCAGGTGTGTTAACCAGATCGCGGATCAGGGCCTCTCCGGCAGCAATCGCCTCAAGACGCGCAGCATCAACCCCGTCAGGAGCTTTCAACCGCACGGAAGCTATGGGTTTTTTGTGGTATTTTTGAAAACTGTACCCCGCAAGCAGCCAACCGAGTGCTTGCTCATCCAGATCTGCCTCGGGAATACCTTGCTGAAGATGGTAACACCCCTCAGGCAGTTTACCGACTGCGTCGGCCAGAGCAAAACGACTTCGTTTGCGCTTGGAGGCAGAGCCATAGCCGATCAACGCGCACTGGGGATCACCACGATCCGATGGCACCAAAAGGGCCTGCCCCAGTCCGGCGGTAAACTTTGATGACATCACCCAGTTACGCACCCGCTGGGGTTGGGCATCGCACCAATCTTCCAAAGCGGAGGTATCCAAAACGATAACCGGAATAGAGGTTTTTGTGGCCTCGGCGAAGGTGAGCGACATAATGGGTATCCTTGCGACTTTCGACCCCACTGTACCCGCCCCTTTCAAACCTGCAAGAGCAGCGCGCCGCAAGCATGAACGAATTACTTAAAAAGAAAAACTGCAGCGACCGACATGACGGAAAACCAGCCATGTGGCGGCCTATCGGGCTGTAAAAGCGCGCCAAACAGGTCGCTACCGCACGATCTTTTCAAATCGACCAAAAGGATTTATCTGTTTTACTTCCCCGCTTCAGAAAATGGCACTGTGGTCACCTTGAAGTTTGGCGTGCTGCTGAACTTTGCTCAAAAATCAGAGTATCAAGCGGCGGTGCACCTAATGCATCCTATCCTGCAAATCCCAGATTGCCGTCAACGATTGCTCGCCCATGCGTAGCAACCGCGACATCGTTGCCGATAGGGCCACCGAGTCGTAAAAATCAATACAGTTTTGAACATCGCGTGCTACACGCTCCAGAACGGGCAGACCAATCAGTTTGCTAAAGGCTTCGATCTCTTCGAGTTTCCGGCGGGCAAGACAATATTCAGCCTTTTGATAGCCTTTTTGACACTCGGTCAAAAGATCGGCGAGCTGTTGCATTTCCCGGCATAGTAATTCAGCTGCTTGAGGAACAGCCAAATTTCGACATATCGACAAAAGTGGCTTTATATCCAAACAACTTTGCTCATCCGGTAGATTCAGTTTCACATGTTCCACATCGTTCCCCTTTTTCCCGCGATCACATTTTTGACCGTTAATAGTTCCCAATTCCTTTATGTTGCGCCAAATTTTCCCTCGGAATTTAGTCAAAATACCTCTAAGACCAATCATAACACCGCAACTTATATCCCGGAGTACTGATGAATTTTGCCAAACCTCTGCCCAAATATTTAGTCCAGCGCTATCAAGGCTGGAAGGCTACAACTTTTGCTGAAAACCACGCATGGTATAAAAAAATAGCTGGCGAAGACCAAAGGCCCAGGGCGATGGTCATCTCTTGCTGTGATAGCAGGGTCCATGTGACATCAATATTTGGAGCCGATCGAGGTGAGTTTTTCATCCATCGCAATGTGGCAAATTTAGTGCCGCCCTACCAACCTGACAGCGATCACCACGGCACAAGTGCAGCCGTAGAATATGCAGTAAGCGCCCTGAAGGTGACCCATCTTATTGTCTTGGGGCATTCCAATTGCGGTGGTGTTCAGGGCTGTCTTAACATGTGTCGTGGCGAGGCGCCTGATTTGGAAAAGACCTCAAGTTTTGTAGGGCGCTGGATGGATATATTACGACCCGGTTACGACCGAGTAAAGGATGAGCCCGATCATCATAAACAGTTGCGTATGCTGGAAAAGGAAGCTGTTTTGATATCTTTAGAAAACTTGATGAGCTTTCCGTTTGTCCGTGAGGCTGTAGAAAATGACACACTGGCCCTGCACGGCTTGTGGACCGAAATCGGCGAGGGCGAGCTTGAGTATTTTGATACTAAAACAAGCATGTTCCTGCCGGTCTAGCGCCCATAAATATTGGTAGCTTTAGGCCCTGATTTGAAAGGGCCTGAGATGCGCCAATGCAACGCGTTCAGGCCCAAAAGTGGCGGCATCAGCCCTTTTTCAAGACCCTCTGACCGAGTGTTTCGGCGATTTGCACCGCGTTCAATGCAGCTCCTTTGCGAAGATTGTCACTGACACACCAAAGGTTGAGACCGTTTTCGATCGTGCTGTCTTGCCGGATACGACTGATAAATGTCGCAAAATCTCCAACACATTCTGTGGGTGTGACATAGCCGCCATTCTCGCGCTTATCGATCACCATGATGCCCGGTGCCTCACGCAGGATATCGCGGGCCTCGTCCTCGTCGAGAAACTCTTCAAATTCGATGTTAATCGCCTCTGAATGGCCAACAAATACCGGCACACGAACACAGGTCGCCGTTACTTTGATCGACCGATCAATGATCTTTTTTGTCTCAGCGACCATTTTCCACTCTTCTTTGGTGGTCCCATCTTCCATAAATGCATCGATGTGTGGGATCACATTGAATGCAATCTGTTTCGAAAAGGCTTTGGGCGGCACATCACTGGTGGGGTTATAGACGGCTTTTGTTTGATCCCACAGCTCGTCCATGCCCGCTTTGCCTGCACCTGAAACTGATTGGTAAGTACTGACCACAACCCGCTTGATCCGTGCCCGGTCATGCAGCGGCTTGAGCGCGACAACCATCTGTGCCGTTGAACAATTTGGGTTGGCTATGATATTTTTCTTTGAATAGTCAACAATTGCCTCTGCATTGACCTCGGGCACGATCAATGGAATGTCCGGATCATACCGGTACAGAGAACTGTTATCAATCACCACACATCCAGAGGCAGCCGCCTTGGGGGCATAGAGTTTGGTGGCCTCTGAACCCACAGCAAAGAGCGCAATGTCCCAACCAGTGAAATCAAAACTGTCGAGATCTTTGGTTTTCAGGGTTTTATCGCCAAATGAAACTTCTGTTCCCAGCGATTTGCGGCTGGCCAATGCCACTATTTCATCAACGGGAAAAGCGCGTTCAGCCAAAATATTCAGCATTTCATGACCGACGTTGCCCGTCGCACCTACAACCGCAATCCTATACCCCATTTTACTGTGTTCCTTTTGCATTCAAAGAGTGAGCTTTTATTGGCTCAGTCTGACATAAATGAGATTTTGCTTTATACAACCCTGCTTACGCTCAAAATTCTATTGGGGGTCCATCAAGCCAACCCCAAAATTCAAATGTTGCCTAGCCCAATACCATTCTGTGACCGCAGTCGGCGAAGGTAGTGCAAAGCCTGACAGGTCTTTGGGGGCTTAATCTTAGACGCTGCCAAGCGCGTAGAAGCGACAATCCCAACGGACACTATTTTTTTGGTTTGAGATCGTGTTGTTTCGAGATCTTTACAATAGGCCCGGTCAGTGAGATTTTAAATTGCGGCTCGAGTCCTTGATCGCAGCGTATTGTCCGGACGGCCGGAAACGCCACAGGTAATCGGGCAGCACAGATGCCATTGCCAGCGGCTCAATCCCTAAATCTCCCAGTGTTTTTGCAGTTTGGCCAACCACGTTGTCCGATCCAAGATTTTTGACCTGGTCACGAGTGATAATGCCATTTTTTAACAGCCCCGCTGTCAAAAATTGCGCCATGTCAAAGCCCAACGCCATAAAACGCGCCGCGAAAAACGGCACATTCAAAACCAATCGTCGGCGTTGAATCACCAATAGCATTTTTTCCATGAGCTCGCGAAAACTGCACACTTCCGGACCGCCCAATTCATAGATCCCCGGCTCTGCCCGACCCAAAGCGCCAGATACCGCTGCTTGCGCAACATCATCCACGTAGACCGGCTGAAATTTGGTTTCGGCGCCAATGATCGGCAATACTGGTCCGAATTGCGACATCGCAGCAAAGCGGTTGAAAAATGCGTCTTCCGCGCCAAAAACAATCGAAGGGCGTAAAATCACCGCTGCTGGAAACGCCGCTAGGACAGCCTGCTCTCCCTCTGCTTTGGTCTGAGAATACAAACTTTCAGACTCCACATCCGCGCCAATTGCAGACAGATGGATCAACCGTGCAACGCCATGTGTCGCGGCAAGCCGTGCAATTCTCTCCGCGCCATCACGCTGCAACGCAGCAAAACTATTCTTGCCGATTTCGGCCAATACACCGACACAGTTGACCACCACATCCGCCCCCTGAAGCGCCGCCGCCACAGACGCCTCATCACGAATATTACATAACACAGGCTCAACCTGCCCAACCACCCCATAAGGTTTTACAAATAACGCCTCATTTGGCCGCCTCACTGCAACCCGGACCCGCCAGCCCTCTTTCGCCATACGGCGGGCAATATAGCGTCCCACAAACCCCGAACCGCCGAAAATTGTGACAAGTTGTGACATACATTAATCTCCCGCTGTTGCGCTCGACCATAACCTACGCGGGCAGTCCCCGTGAAACAACCCGTCATGACTGGAGATATAAATCGCCAAAAACCTCGTTGACACGGTGCAGCCACATTATTACACGCAGGTCTCATAGGTGGCCCAGGTGGCGGAATGGTAGACGCGCTAGCTTCAGGTGCTAGTATTCGCAAGGATGTGGAGGTTCGAGTCCTCTCCTGGGCACCAGTTAACTCCCTATAAGTTAAAGAAAAGTAATGAAAACAGGGTCATGAGCTCTGTATAGGACCACTTTTTGGACCGCTTTTAGGACCACTCCCGTCAAAAACAATCCTGAAACTGTCAGACCCAGACGCGTGATTCCTATTGCATCCAATAAACTGTGCAGAGATACTCTGACGCAGACTGGACAAGAAAATGCCCAAACTTCCCAAATATGTTTTCCAACGAGCCAATGGTTCGTACCGCTACAAGCGCAATGTACCCGTCTCTTTGCGCCAAGTGATTCCCAAAGCAACCGTCTACAGGCAGTTGGGTACCACCTATGATGAGGCCATTCGCAGGCTGCCAAAAGTCCACTCCGAGATAGAAGCGCTGTTTGATTTAGAGCGCAGAACCACGCCAAGTCAGCGAGCGCTGAACCTTGTTCGGGAGCGGATAGGAGCCCGGGAGGCTGAACTATTTCAAGCGGGTGTCGTAGACCCTGAGTGGGACGTAACCGACGACTTTCGAGAGCTAGCAATGGAGTTGAAGGGCAGCGTTCCTGAGGAGGTCTTTCGTCAGATTGGTAATGCACGTATCGTCCCAGAAACCCTTAGCCTGAATAAGGTGTTGGAAGAGTATTACACCTTCAAGTGTGAGGATACCGCACAGGACCTGCCACTGAAAGGACGGATTGCCCGTATAAGAAAAGACTTGGTGATTGTTCTGGGTAAGAACCGTGTCGATTTCACCGACTTAAAAGACATCACCCGAGCAGATGCCAACGCCTATCGAGACTTCTTGTTGCAACGGGTGGCACCCAACTCCGTGCTGCGTACCATTGGAGTTCTCAAGGCAGCCATCAATCATGTGCTGGTGGAGAACGACCTAGATTTGCGCAACGTCTTCCAAGGCCTCAAAATCAAGGGAGCTGGTTCCAGTAAAACCGACCGCCTACCCGTCACTGATGAACAGTTGGTTACCCTCCTGCCCGTCTACGCCACCAGTCCGGTTCCAGAGGCACTCTTCGTAACCCTAGCAGATACCGGGGCACGCTTGGCAGAGATTGTTGGCTTAGAAGCACAGGACCTCGACCTTGATAAAGGCTGCCTAAACATCCGACACAATGATATCAGACGGCTCAAGACCAAGACCTCCGACCGCATCATCCCGCTGTCTCGGAGAGCCCAAGAGTTGCTCAGACAGCACCAAGACGGGTTATCGGATACCTCCCCTATCTTCCCGCAGTATGCCCGTCCTCGTGGCAGTGACGCAGCCTCAGCTATGCTGATGAAGCGGCTAAGAACACAGGTTAGCGACCCCAAGGTCACCATCCACTCCCTGCGTCACAGAATGAAGGACAAGCTCAGGAACACAGGCTGTCCGGAGGATGTGTCCCTGGCTATCTTAGGCCACAGCAGCAATACAGTCGCTGCCCACTATGGCTCAGGCTATGCGCTGGAGGTCATGCGAGAGCACTGGGAGAGCGTGAGGAATTGAATTCTTCTAGGCTAAAATTTCCTCAGAAC
>ERZ802822.782-NODE-782-length-21376-cov-8.129490_pt1 | contig 21376 bp, 8 predicted proteins | sample MGYA00345649_ERZ802822 | MGnify/ENA primary metagenome ERZ802822 (study PRJEB30503, sample SAMEA104212359) | marine metagenome | biome: Westerlies Biome; feature: [SRF] surface water layer (ENVO:00010504) within the epipelagic zone...; material: water...
AAATTATCACTTGTTGTGTATGCTATTAAATGTGTGTAACCAGTTGAAAAACGTATATAATAAACACTGTTTTGTACTGAAGGTGAGACTTGAAACTGTCTTACGCAGCCTGTCGGCAGACAGGGCAGTCAGGGCAGACAGCTCTACCAAATAATGATATAAAAAAACAAAATCTAAAGCTTCCAAAAACAAAAAAACCCGCAACAAAAGTTTCGGGTTTTGTACACCTCATTGCGTTATTTTTCGAAACAATCCCTGACTTTTTTGAAGGATTTTGGTGATTTGGTTATGGTTTAAAGTGCTGTTGGGACAAATCAAACTGTTAAGGATGTATAGTAAGAATAATAAAGATAACATTTATGTCGGTACTATTACTACATGTTATATCATTTAAATTTGCAAGTACTTCATTTACAATTGAAGCTTGTAAAACTGATTCAAAAAAGTAATTACAAAAAGAGTATATATATTTATAAGTTCATAAATAGAAATCTTATAATGAAAATTTACTCCTTGCTACAAGAGCAATTACAAAAATGACTTGGCCTTTTTTATGGCTTCCGGATATTTGCCACTAGCTCTTGAATATCTTTGCTTGGTGCTGGGGTTCTGCTGCTGATGATCAGGGTGACAACAAAGTTCGCAACCATAGCAACTGTTCCAAAACCTTCTGGCGAAATACCAAACCACCAGTCTGCTTTTTCACCTCCACCAAACCATCCAAACTTAAATTTAAGCATGTAGAAAAGCATCAGTGACACACCCACAAGCATTCCGCTAATCGCACCTTCTTTATTGATACGCTTTGAAAAGATGCCAAGCAATATGGCCGGGAAGAACGATGAAGCTGCCAGACCAAAAGCCAAGGCTACCGTTGCCGCCACAAAACCAGGCGGATTGATACCAAACCAACCTGCCAAACAAACGGCTGCTGTTGCAGCTATACGCGCTGCGATGAGCTCTCCTTTATCGGAAATGTCGGGCATCACCATTTTTTTGAGTAGATCGTGCGACACTGCTGATGAAATCACCAACAGCAAGCCTGCTGCAGTGGATAAGGCAGCCGCCAATGCACCTGCTGCTAATAGCGCTATGACCCAATTGGGTAAATCGGCAATTTCTGGATTGGCAAGTACCATGATATCCACATCCACATCCAATTCGTTGGTTGCAGCATCTGCCGTATATTGAATACGTCCGTCCTCGTTTTTATCGGTAAAACCAAGCAGTCCTGTGGTTTCCCACTTTTCAAACCAATACGGCATTTGCTCGTACGGTTTGTCGCTTACGGTTTCAATTAGGTTTGTCCTTGAGAACACAGCTATTGCCGGAGCAGTAGTGTATAGAATGGCAATAAATAACAGTGCCCACCCAGCGGATTTCCGTGCATCGCTTACCTTTTTAACGGTAAAAAAGCGAACGATTACGTGCGGCAGCCCTGCTGTACCTACCATAAGTGCCATGGTAATACAAAAGACATCAAACATAGATTTGCTGCCAGAAGTATATTCATGGAAGCCCAACTCCTTATGCAACCCATCAAGTTTATCCAAAAGATAAACCCCTTCAGCGTCTGTAGCACCAAAACCAAATTGTGGTACTACGTTGCCCGTTACCAAAAACGATATGAATACCGCAGGTACCATAAAGGCAAAAATGAGTACACAGTATTGTGCCACTTGTGTATAGGTAATCCCTTTCATACCTCCCAGTACGGCGTAAAACAATACAATTCCCATGCCTATAAGTACACCCGTGACGATATCCACCTCTAGGTATCTTGAAAACACCACACCCACGCCGCGCATCTGCCCAGCGATATAGGTAAAGGATACAATAAGCGCACAGAAAACGGCTACCGAGCGTGCTGTGTTTGAGTAGTAACGGTCGCCAATAAAGTCAGGCACCGTAAACTTGCCAAACTTTCGCAAATAAGGTGCTAAGAGCAGTGCCAGCAGCACATAGCCGCCTGTCCAGCCCATAAGGTACACAGAGCCGTCATAGCCACTAAACGATATAATGCCCGCCATAGAAATAAACGAGGCAGCAGACATCCAGTCGGCTGCCGTTGCCATACCGTTGGCTATGGGATGCACCCCACCCCCTGCTACATAAAATTCTTTTGTTGAGCCAGCGCGAGACCAAATAGCTATACCTATGTATAGTGAAAAACTCAATCCAACAGCAATCCAAATCCAATATTGAAGTTCCATCTAGTTTTCTTTATTTAATTTATTATCCAAACGATTCATAAGGTAGATATAAGTAAAGATGATGATCACAAACCCAAAAATGGAACCTTGTTGCGCAAACCAAAACCCGAGTTTAAAACCGCCTATTTGTATCGTATTTAATTGTTCTACAAATAAGATTCCGCAGCCAAAAGAAACAATAAACCAAAGGGAGAGTAGAATGCTGATGTACTGGATATTTTTTTTCCAGTAAGTGTTATTTTTCATGTTTTGAAGTTAAAATATTTTTCTAAAACTTATTTCTTAAGTCGTTGTCCCCATACGGCAAAAACAAAAATAATGGCATAACAGGGAAAAAGGATATAATAACTCTCCTTTGCTGCCAGTGCCAATGCATCTGCAGCTTCAAGCCCCGAGTCGATAAGCGCTTCTTTTCCACTATCGACGAGTCGCCCATATAATGGTGGAATGATGGCGCCGCCCGAAATGGCCATGATAAGCAAGGCCGCAGCCGTTTTGGTGTGTTTGCCAAGACCGTCTAACGTCAAGGGCCAAACCGCAGGCCATACCAGTGCATTGGCAATACCTAATGCTGCTACAAAAAGAACGGATGTAAACCCAGTAGTGCTAATGATACAAAAGCTCAAAACAAGTCCAATCACAGCACTGATTTGCAAGGCCTTCGTTTGACTTAAATATTTTGGGATTAGCACAACGCCTAGTGCGTAAGTAGCCACCATCGCCATCAGCGTAAAGGTGGTAAAGAATTTGGCTTTTGCTGCCGATATGCCCAGGGCAAGCCCATAGGCGATAATGGTATCTCCGGCTATCACCTCAGCGCCTACATACACAAAGAGGGTAAGCATCCCAAACCAAAGGTGTGGGTATTGAAAAATGGTTTTTTTACCTCCAGATTGCGTTTCTTCTTCAGCACTAGCTTCCGCTTCTACGTGAGGAAGTGGCGCGCGGCGCATCAACAAGCCCAGCACAAATAAAACGGCTGCCATGACCATATAGGGCATATAAACACTATCGGCCATTTGGTCTAAAAGCCTTGCTTTTTCTTCGGCAGAAACTTGACTTATAACATTTTTGACCTCATCTATTCCATTTAAGAGAATAGCACCAAAAATAACAGAACCCAATGCCCCAGCAACCTTGTTGGCTATGCCCATAATGGCAATGCGTTTGGCACCACTTTCAATGGGTCCCAAAATCGTAATATAGGGATTGGCAGCAGTTTGCAATACGGTCATACCCGTTCCCTGAATAAATATACCCGCTAAAAACATCCAATAGGTTCTGGCTTCGGCTGCAGGAATAAATACCAAAGCACCAGCAGTCATAAGGAACAGTCCGATGGACATGCCTTTTCTGTAGCCTATTTTCCGCAATAAATAAGATGCTGGCAATGCCATAACCACAAAAGATATATAGGAAGCTGAGGCTACTAAATAAGACTGGGCTTCGGTTAACTCATTAATGGTTTTCATGAACGGGATCAATGCCCCGTTCACCCAAGTGATAAAGCCGAAAATAAAAAACAAGCCTGCGATAATGGCAATGGCTGTTTTATTGGATTGTGCTGATTTCATGTATTAACAATAAAGAATTGCTCTTTAACTACATCTTTTTCTATTAGAAAAATTCTTGTTTAATTTATTTTTTTGGCAAAACACCAACTATGTTTTTTTGATAAGCCGTATGCAGCGTGGTCTTTAACTCCAATACCACATCTGCAAATTCCTTTTGGCTTACAACATTCACGTTTTCGTCCTTATTAGCTCGGTGATCGTAGAGCATGGAAGCAACGGTTGTATTATCCGTTGGCCTGATAAACTCGGTGTAGCTAAAGTCTTTTGTCTTCAGCGTAAATCCTTTACCCCTTTTAATAAAAACATGTTTTTTTCCTTCGGATTTTGGATTGGACATAACGGCTACCAAACTCGTTCCATCCAATTGACCAGCAGGTGGCTCAAGACCACAAATTTCAGCTAGCGTAGGGTAAACATCCACCAATGCCGTTAGTGCATCTGTTGATCCTTTGGCTTTGGCAAGCGGATTGTAAATAATCAGTGGTACTTGGGTTGAGGTGTTGTAGTTAGTAAATTTTGCCCATTGGGTGTGCTCTTGCAAATTATAGCCGTGATCAGAAACCAAAACAACAATGGTATTCTTATCAAGCCCTTGATCCTTAAGCGCGTCTACTATTTTGCCAATCAAAGCGTCTGAGTAAGAAACCGTGGCATAGTAGCCGTGAATTAAATCTATTGCTATACTGTCTGAAACCTGACCCCGTTGGGGTATGTTGGTATAAGAGCGCATTTCTGGCCAATTGCTAATGCTCATTTTTGGAGCGCCAACTGGCATATAGTTGTAGTTTTCAGGCTGTTTAATGTCATTTCTATCGTATAAATCCCAGTATTTTGTTGGGGCATTGAACGGTAAATGCGGGCTTATAAAGCCAGCCGTCAAAAAGAAAGGAGCGCCATTTTTCTTTAGCTTTTTAATATCCCTAATGATTTTTTCCGTCATCAAGCCGTCAATATAGGTGGAGTCTGTAACCTCCGCACTTTCATACGCAGGGCCTCTGTCTGTCATTTTATAGGTTGCTATATTTTCTGGATTGTGATAATCTTTCCAAAGCGATTCCCAATAATCGGTTGGTGCCAAGCCGGTGTCGTTCTTATCAAATGCATACGGACGCCAAACCTCATCCCAGTCTGTTTCCCTGTCATCTAAATGATGGTAGATTTTACCGTTTGAAATGGTTGTGTATCCATTTTCTTTAAATAATTGCGGAAGACTTATGGCGTTGGGTGTTTCCCTTTCAGCAAAAGTGTTATAATCTAAAAACCTGTTTTTTGTGGGTAGCATACCTGTTAGCATACTGGCGCGTGATGCCCCACAAACGGGTATGTTGCAATAGGCATTTGTAAACTTCACGCCTTTTGTTGCTAGCGCATCAATATTTGGGGATTGAATTTGTGCTACCCCATAACTGCTTAGTTCAGGACGTAAGTCGTCCATATAAAACAATAACACATTTGGTTTTTGAACGGCCTTCTCAGTGCAAATTTCTTCACAATGCAGTAAAGAAAGGAAAGCTAAAACGAGTAGTTTTTTCATAATACGTAACTATTTTAAATCGCTTAATAACAGACACCACCGAGGGCACTTTTAAAAATTAACCTCTTTTATTTGGCCTTAGGTAATATACGTTTAGGTTCCCGCCAAGGCTTGGCAAAATCAATTTGCCTTCCAAGGCCATTGGGCGTTTCTTTGGCTGCTGTAATTCGGTTCTGTATCAAGCGCGTTAGCGAATCCTGAACAGCAGCATAATCTGGCTTATCGGCTATATTGTTAAGTTCTGCTGCATCAAACTTATGGTCGTACAATTCATAGTGCGTTTGTCCTTTGTATTGCCATTGTGTAAGACGGTAGCGCTTCGTTTTGATGGTGTAGCCTTTGCCCAAACCTGTGGGGGTATAAACCTCAAGCTCGGTCAATGCACTTTTTCTAATCGGCTCTCGAGCGCCATCAAAATAAGGCATTAGACTATTGCCTTGCACAAATTGAGGTGTCTGCATTTGCATCATGTCCATAAGCGTAGGGTATATATCAACGAGTTCAACAGGCGCGTCAACATTCCCTTTATTGCTTTTTATTCCTGGCCCAGCAAAAATTAGAGGAACTCTGGTGGCATCATTAAAAAGTGTTTGCTTTTGCCAATGCCCATGCTCTCCAAGGTGATAACCGTGGTCTGAAGTAAACACAACTATGGTGTTTTTATCAAGGCCCGTTTCTTTTAATTTGTCCAGAACACGGCCCACTTGAGCATCCACAAAACTGGTAGTGGCATAGTAAGCATGTTTTATCTTTTTAGCCAATTCTGGATCCAAATTAAGTTGTTCTTTTTTAGCGCGTACAGATCGGGCGGCAGGCTGTGGAAGGGTTTGCAAATAGGCTTCCGAGCTTTCTGGAACAGAAAAATCGTCAATATCATACATGTCAAAATAGGCCTTTGGCGCAACAAAAGGAACATGCGGTCTATAGAGCCCATATGCCAAAAAGAAATTTTCACCACTCGCGGCAAATTCATCAAGAAAAGCCATGGTTTCTGTTGCTCCTATGCCGTCGGTTTGCTCTTCATCGGTACCATCAGCTTCAAGCCAACTTAGGACACCTCCGTCCAAAACTTCCTTTAAGCCTTCAAGCTTATACTCCTCTTTTTTATCACGTCCATAGGGATTTACGGTGCGATCCCAAGTAAAGGAATCGTCATGTCCTGCTGTTCCAATATCCCTTGGATTGTGGTAATGGTAAATTTTACCCACCCTTACCGAGTGGTAATTTTCTGTTCTAAATTTCTGTCCCAATGTGACAACGTCCGGAATGGTTTGTCTCACATACAAACGGAGATCTTTGGATTTAGTTTGGTCAGGGTATAGGCCCGTCATAAAAGAAACCCTAGAAGGACCACAAAGCGGATATTGCACATGGGCATCCGTGAAGAGCAAGCCCTCTTTGGCAAGCCGGTCAATGTTTGGCGTTTTGGCCAAAGGGTCGCCATAGGCACCAAGGGCACAATTCAAATCATCAGCAACAATAAACAACACATTGAGTTTATCCGTTGGTTTAAATGGTTTAGAACCTGTGATTGTTGCAGCAAGAACTAGGAGCATAAAAACGTTGAACAGCTTCATAGATTTAATTAATATGGAAAAACAATAACGATTTTTAATAATTACGCTTATAGTTACCCCAAGCTTTCATTTTATCAGACCCAATAGTACCTTTTAACTTACCGTGGAGTTTGTCGTAAACTTTACGAAGCGCTGCTTTTCTCGCATCGGCATCATCAACATATTTTGTTCTGATCTCCATTGCGGCTTGAAAACGATTAAGCTGAATCTCGTAAACTTTGGCTTTATCTTCTTCACTTAATGATAGTACTTGAGCCATTTCATTGGTGAGTTCAGCGGCTTTTTCTGCAGCGATATCTTGTGCAAAAACAACAGTTGCACTGAGTGTTAAAGCAAAAATTAGTGTGTATTTTTTAATCATGATTACATTTTTTAATTAATTAAACTATTGTCAAAACTGTCTATAAATGTTTAAATCTACTGAAAATCAATCTAATACAAAAAAGCTAGTGGTAGGAGTTAAACTGCTCTAGCGTTTTTTGCTTCCAACTAATCCCCGGCTTCCATTTGGGTGCTTTGACTTCTTTTAAATAGGTTTCCAATGCCAACTCAAGCATTTTTGCTTTTTCAGGGTGCGAAAGGGCTACATCATTATTTTCTTTGTAATCAACATCTAGATCAAATAATTTAATCTCATTATTGTCGTAGAACTTAATCAACTTAAAGTGATCCATTACGATCGCAGAATGTGCCCTTTTGAGTGCTATGCCGTTTTCGTATGGCACGTGAAAAATGAGTGCATTGGTATTGCGTTTAACTTTTCCCCTTCCCCTTCTAAAAAGCAATTTCTTAAAGCTACCCCCATCTAAATCATCCATCAGTGGTAATTCCATCCCTGCCAAATCTACCACAGTGGGCAAAACATCAGAAAAGCTAATGGGCGTTTGACTAACAGCACCACGTTTAATTCTTGGTCCACTGATAATAAACGGTACCCTGATACCGCCTTCCATGGCATCCCATTTACCCCTACTCAAAGGGGTGTTGGTCCCGTGAACATAGTATGGCTTTGGTGGCATAACAGGCACAGCTCCATTATCGGAAGTGTAGATGACATAGGTATTTTTATCAAGCCCCAGAGCTTTGACTTTGTCTAGCAATAAGCCAACCCCGCTGTCCAGGTCTTCTGTCATGGCAGCAAACCCAGCGTGTTTTTGGTATTTCCCCTTTGGTAAGGCTTTGTATTTTTCTAAGCTTGCCGCACGAAGCATAATGTCGGAATGCACGGCATAATGGGAAACTTGCAAATAGAACGGGGTGTTGGAATTTGCTTGTCTTTTAATAAAGTCAATAGCTGTTTTGGTTGTGCTGAAAATCTTTTTAGGGTCTTCACTGACGTTATTCCGCCATTGAGTTCTGTTGTTTTTGTGGTCAAACCCGCCATCTTTGTTTCCGGTAATGCCGTCACTTTCGTCATACCCAAGTACCGCTGGATCTACGCTTATACCCCATTTGCCAAAGTGTGCCGCTTTATAGTTGGGGTTGATTTGCTTCAATAACTTCGGGATGGTAATGGCTGTGTTGTGGTTGATATGCTTAGTGCTCATGCCAACGCGGATCATACGAAGACGTGCTGGTGTTTGCCCAAATTGAATGCTGTAACGCGAGGGTGAACAGACAGGCGCACTGGCATAAGCTGATGAAAAGCGCATCCCTGAACTTGCTAGTTTTTCAATGTTTGGTGTTTGGTGGTAATCGCTTTTGGAAAGTGGGTCGCCATCAGACATTTGGACAGAAGTACCGTTCCATCCTTGGTCATCCACTAAAATAACAATGAAATTAGGGTTGTCCTGAGCATTTGCTGAAGCAAACAAAAGTAACAGCAGTGTGGAGGTAATGCTTAATCTCATCCTATATTTAGTATGTGGTCAACAAAGATGCATTATTGAGATACTTAAAACTATTTCAAATATTTAACTTTATATAACAAATGGTTTATTCTCAAAAAAGCAGATGCGCTACAAGGGTCTATGCTAAGCCAATTAAAACAACAATAAAATCGTGCTTAAAGCTGCTTCCAGCGCACTCCTACAAAAAAACGAATGCCCTGGTTGGAAGCGTAAACATAGGAAGGGTAAAAGTTAAGGCATAAGGATTGTTAGCCGTTTGCAATACATTTCCAGAACCGTCAAAAGCTACTTGCTTGTCAAATGGGTCAAAAGCACGTGAGATACTATAGGCTGGGGGTGTGAAGTTTAAAATATTTTTAACTCCCCCAAAAGTTTCAAAGGCGACTCCCCAATTTTTAGTGAGCTGAATATTAACAATATTAAACGTTTCAGAAAATATGGGTCTTGGGTCTAGTGCGCCAAGTGTAGGTAGTTTGAGTCGACCTGTAGTTGTACCTGTCAAGTCAAAGGTCAGGTTACTTGTATACCACTTTTTCTCTATTTTCCATACCCCTTGAAAAGGCGCCTTTTTGGTTGGTAGTTACGCCCATTACAGTTTTATTGAAATAAACGTTGGCGGCTGCCAATGGGGCACCGTCGGAAAAGACCCTGCCTTTTACTACAAAGCTTTGCGCATTCATAGTAAATATCGAAAATAAAATAAGAAAAAAGCTTAAACGCAAGGAGTTGGTTTTTCAGTGCAAAAGTATCTTATTCAACTGTCAAAAAAAACAATATTAAAATAATGACGTTATGTGGAGACATGACTTAATTTGCTTTTGAAAAAGACAAATTAAAAAGTGTTTGGTTCTGAAAATTATTACGTTGAAAATAACTGTATCTATAAGTCTTTTACATTGGCAAAATAAATATGCTTAAGTTTGACTTTAAATTTATGGTTATAGAGCCTCTAATTATATGATTAAATCACTTAAGCTTAATTTACTTTCTGTTTTTTCCTTAACATTATTTTTGGGGTTTTCACCTGTGGATATTGTTAATGATCCTACAATACAGCTTAATGGAACCAACCCACATATAATAGAGGTATTTAGCGGATACAGTGAACCTGGTGCCACAGCTGATGACATAGAGGACGGCATCTTGACAGGTTCCATAGTCATCACTGGCAGTAATCAGGTTGACACCACCCAATTGGGTAGCTATTTTATTCAATATTCTGTAACTGACAGTGATTCCAATACAACAGTAGTAGACAGAGAGGTTCGTGTCGTAGACACTACTGCTCCTGTCATTACACGTGCGGGTGCTGCTTCTGTGACTGTTGAAGTTGGTGCAACGTACTCGGAACAAGGCGCTATGGCAACTGATAACTACGACACTGCTGTTACCGTGGTTGTCGGTGGAGATACTGTTGATGCGGCAACTGTGGGAACATATATTGTTACGTATAATGCTTATGACTCTTCGGGGAACGCAGCAACGCAAGTTACACGAACGGTAAACGTTGTTGACACTACTCCACCAACAATTACCATAAACAGCGCTAATCCACTCCTTGTTCCATTTGGTGGTGCTTTTAGCAGACCAACTTATACAACTTCCGATAATAGCACGGGTATTGTAACGGTCAATGTGACAGAAAACGTCAATACAAATGTTACTGGAGCGTACACGGTGGAATACGCCGCCACAGATCCATCAGGCAACAATAATGCTGAAGTATTAAATGTTTACGTAGGGCCAGAGGCAATAGCGGGGACCGACAGGTCGTTATGTAAAAATGACGAAACATACCTTGGGTCTAATAGCGCCAATCCTTCCTACAACTACCAATGGACTTCAAGCCCTGCAGTTGGAACTGCCGATGGGCCAAGTATAGACAACCCAGGGCAAGCCTATACAAGAGCTGTACCGCAAGTCACAACGCTATTTACACTTACCGTAACCGCAACAATTAGTGGTGTTAATGTAGTCGAAACTGACGTTATACTTATCACGGTTGTGGACAACCCCGTAGCCAGTGTTATCGCAGATACGGAAATCTGCTTAGGCGAATCGATTGCGATTGGCGCAACAGCTGTTAGCGGAAGTACATATCAATGGAGCTCATCTCCAGCTGGGTTTACCTCAACAGCAGCCAACCCAACATTTAGCCCCACACAGACAACGACATTTACACTCATTGAAACCAAAACTGATTCGCCCAGTTGCACTGCAACAAACAGTGTAACAATAACAGTTGCTCAGCCTGCAACAATTTATGCAGGACCCAGTGAAAGCATATGTGAAAGTGATGTTGCTGCTGGATACCGATTAGACGATGCAACTTCGTCTGTAACTTTGGCTAGTGAAGTTAATTATCAGTGGGTAGCCCTTGGCGGAGACGGAAATTTTGATGATACAACTATACTAAACCCGATTTACTACCCGGGTAGTACTGATATCAGTAATGGCTCGGTAACCCTTGAGTTAACAGCAACGCCTACTGGAGTGTGTTCTATCAGTCCAAGCACCTCCCGAACAACACTAACTATCGTGCCGGCATTGATCGCCGCTGTAGGACTTAGTCCTATAGAGCTATGTGCAAATTCAAGCTACACCCCTGCGGCAAGTGTTCAAAATTATTCTTCTATTCAATGGACTTCAAGTGGGAGTGTAGGCACACTAATAGACGCAAACACTGCAAATCCCACATATACGCCTTCAGCTCAAGATGTGGCAAGTGGAGGAGTAACGTTGACTATGTCGGTAAGCCCTTTGGCTGGCTGCGGAACAACCTTCAGCGACACAGTTGATATTCAGTTAACTCCAGAACCTGAGGCCTTTGCTGGAGCAAATAAGGTTATCTGCGAGGGAGATAACGTAATTCTTAGTGATGCTACCATGATAAATGGATCCAGCTTTACGTGGACATCTTCCAATGGTGGGCAATTTATTTCTAGCGGCACTGCACCAAGCGATTTTAGCTATATCCCTAATAATTTGGATGTCTCTGCTGGGGGCACGGTACTGACTTTAACCGTCACTGGTCAGAACTCCTGTGGAAGTGTTACTACTACATCAAACACTTCGGTAACCATCCATAAAATTCCTGAAGTTGACGCAGGTCCAGCTAATCAAATTTTGTGTGAGGGGCCAAATAGTATAAATGGAGCTTCTGTAAATTACGGAGATACGCTACAATGGTCCGGCGGAGATGGGACTTTTACTGGTGGAGATACGCTTACACCCATTTACACGCCTGGACCTTCAGACTTGATTAATGGGACCGTAACACTAACCCTAACGGCAACTGCATTTAACAGTTGCTCTACACCGATATCAGATTCTGAAACTTTTCAAGTTAATTATACCCCTACAGCAAATGCTGGTCCAAATGCATCCGTCTGTGCCAACAACTCATTTACGCTAAGCGGAGCATCAGCAAATAATTACAGTAGCCTAAATTGGTCTTCGAGCGGCACAGGCGCATTTAATAGTACTGCTGCAGAAAAACCTGTTTACACTCCTAGTTCAGGAGACATCAGTAGTGGTTTTGTTCGCCTGACCATGACACTACAACAAGACGGATGTACAACAGTTTCTGATGACATGGAATTAACTATTGTTCCTGAAGCCACTGCAAATGCAGGCAACGACCTAACAGTATGTCAAGGGGAACAAGCAATTATTAGCACGGCGACTCCCCAAAATTACAGCAGTGTTTTATGGGAAACCCTAACGGGAAGTGGTACGCTTCAAAACGAAACCACAATAGCGCCAACATATCTGCCTAACCCTAACGAAACGGGAACAGTAACACTTCGTCTTACTGCACAGCCAAATACGAACGGAGTAAACAATTGTGGGCCTCCTGCCACAGATACTATGACCATTACGATTGTGGCTGAGCCTACCGCAAGCGCAGGCCCAGATCAAACAATATGTGAAGGGGCTAATTTTCCGCTTTTAGATCCTACTATTACAGCCACGAATTACAACCTATTGATTTGGTCAGCGCCAGGTGGAGATGGGTCATTTAGTAATGTAAATAGTCTAAACCCAACCTATACACCTGGGAACAATGATCGCCTAAGCGGACAAGTAACACTTCGACTTGAGGCATTGCCCAACTCTCCTTGTGCCACGTCTGCTATAAGTGAAATGCTCCTAAGCATTACACGAATTCCTGTTATTGACGCTGGTCCTGCAACCATTGACTATTGTGAAACAAATACAGTTATTGCGTTAAATAATAGTACAGAGCTTTATGCGGATACTATTTTATGGACAACCAGCGGGTCTGGTAGTTTCTCGCCTAGTGCTTCTGTTTTAAATCCGCAGTATTTCCCGTCAACCACAGATATTGCAAATGGTTCAGTGTTGTTAACGTTAACAGGATCGCAAAATCCTGGAAATTGCGGTGCGCAAAGTTCAGATGACGTACGCATTAATTTTATAGAGCTGCCAACGGCTAATGCCGGAGCTGATGCAACAATTTGTGATGATAACTCATATACGCTTGGTCAGGCTACTGCTATCAACTATTCCGCTGTAACTTGGACAAGTTCAGGAACAGGTACTTTTGACAACAACACCATACAAAATGCGACCTACACACCCAGCGCACAAGACATTGCATTGGGCTCACCCGTTCAATTAACTGTAACGGCTGTGGGTATTGGTCCTTGTCAAGTTACGGAGTCTGATAGCATGACTCTCACGCTTGCGCCAAGTCCTGAAATGGAAATTGGCAATGACCGTTTTTTGTGTGAAAACACAGACCTTACAATCAACTTAACGGCAGGAGTTGATGTAAGCCATGTTGACACCAACTCCTACCAATGGACGTCTTCAGGAACAGGAACATTTCTCCCCGAAAACGCACTCGCTACTGTTTACCAACACAGTCCACAAGATTTAGCTGCTGGAATTCCGATTCAAATCACGCTGACAGCGCAACCTCTAGAACCCTGTGCAACCCCAATTAGCGATAGCTTTATGCTAACACTTGTTGAAAACCCAACAGCAACTGTTGGGCCAACTACAATTTCAATCTGCGATACTGGACATACATTTAACCAAGCTGTTGCTACTAACTATCAAAGTATACAATGGACAAATGTGAATGGAACTGGTGTGATTCAAAACAGCACCAGTGAAAATGCCACTTATATTCCTAGCCAAGTGGACATCAGTGCTGGAACAGTAACCTTGCAATTTACTGCAAACCCAATCAATCCATGTGGGACAATTGCAGAAGAAGACGTTGTCATTACCATCCAACCCTCGTCGGAAGTTTATGCAGGAGATGATGCGCTAATTTGTGAAGGAGACACCTTCGTGGTGGCAACAGCAACAGAAGCAAATACAACTTCATTACAATGGACTTCGCCCACAGGGGGGACTTTTTCAAATGGAACTGGCTTAGCACCAACCTTCACCCCTTCTCCAGCGGAAATTGCCGCAGGACAAGCCACACTAGTGCTAACGGGTCAGCCAGAAAGCCCTTGTACAACGGCTGTTTCCGATACCATGATATTGACCATACAGAACCAGCCTGATGTTGAGGCGGGTATTAATACTACTATTTGTGAGGGAGACACATATCAAACCAATACAGCTACGTTAAATTATTCTGGTGGAAGCACATGGACCACTAGCGGTACAGGTAGCTTTTCCAACAGCGCAGACCTAAACACAACCTACACCCCTTCTACTGGAGATATTACCAATGGGTTTGTTGAGCTTAAACTTACAGCCAATGCCATTGGACCATGTATTGGAACCATAGAAGATGTGGTTATGGTGACCATCGCGCCTAAGGCAACAGTGTCTATAGTTCCTGATGCAGCAACAATCTGTGCTGATGACACTTATACATTCAGTGCTAGCCAGGTTATTGATAGCAATGTAAGCAGCTTTAATTGGATTACTTCTGGAGATGGAACTTTTTCCGATGCAACTGAAGAAGCGCCAACCTATATTCCAGGACCGGGCGATATAATTTTGGGAAGTGTCACCCTAAGAGTTGAAGTGAGTGCCGACAGTGCTTGTTCAAATCCGACAGATCAAGATAGCCTTACATTAACTATCGATCCAAAACCAATAATTGATTTATCAGCTGCAGCTACTACGGTTTGTTTCGGTAGTCAGTTAACTATCAATTCCACGATAAATAATTATCAGACCATTACTTGGGAGATTGTAAGTGGTGGCGGAACCCTTGTTGCTGCCGGAAATTCAGAGAATCCCATCTATGAGCCTGCGGTCGATAGCGAAGTCGTTCGTCTTAAAGTTTCTGCAACGGGAATTAATCCTTGTACGGTTACCGAAACACAAGAATTGGTTATCAATGTAACAGGATTGCCAGAAATCACTGCTTTCCCTGTGGACAGTGAGAGTTGTGACATACTTCCTTATGCTATTAGCGGCACATCGACAAACAGCAAAGAAAGTAACGTTTTATGGACAACTAGTGGTAGCGGGACATTTGACAACCCAGCAAATTTAAACCCAACGTATACGCCAACATTGGCGGATGTAGCTGTTGGTTTTGTAGATCTTACAATGACAGCCTTTGCTGCTTCACCATGTGTAGCGACAGTTAACGATTCTGATACTTTCCGCCTAACACTTACCAAGGCGCCTACAATAGACGCAGGTGCTGATGATACCCTATGTATCGACAGCAACTATACCATTACTGATGCTAGTGCGTCTAATACCCTTGATTATTCTTGGACGTCTAACGGAACTGGTACCTGGCAAAATCAAAATACGCTAAATTCAACCTACATTCCAAGTGATGTGGACAAATCAACTGGTTTTGTTATTCTATCCTTAACTGGAAATGGAAGTGGAAGCTGTGACCCCGTTGTAGACCAAAAACGTATTGATATTATACCAACACCTGTAGTAGATTTAATTTCCACAGCAGATTATTGTACTAACGAACCAGGCATATCACTTAGCGCAATAACACTAGAGAACTACAGCACTGTTGAGTGGTTTACGTCAAGTACATCGGGAACATTTTCTGCAACTAACACAACTACAACCACCTATTACCCTTCAGCCGATGATTATGCAACTGGTCAGGTAACCATTACACTTAGAGCCAATCCGCTAACGCCTTGTGCAAGCTTCGAAGAAGACGCCATGATACTGCAATTTGTTCAAGCCCCAGAAGTGGATGCGGGCGTTGACCAAATTATTTGTGAAGATCAATCGGCGAGCCTAAACGCGTCAGTAAATTATCAAAACTCCTTGCTTTGGACGACTAGCGGCACGGGAACTTTTGAAAATGGCGTAAATACAATTTCAAATCCTGTTTATGTTCCTAGTATTACTGATGTACAAAATGGTTTTGTTACGCTTACGCTAACAGCTAATGGAGATGCTACTTGTGCACCTACATCCGATGATATTCGTATTGATTTTGCGCCAAATCCAACAGTAACCGTAGGAGCTGACTTGACGTATTGCGAAAATCAAGCTGTTACGCTTAGCGATGTTGTTATTCAAGATGCATCATCCATTTTGTGGGAAACTACTGGACTTGGAACATTGACAAATGTAAACACAGCAACCCCAACATATACACCAGCACCCAACGAGCTAGGGCCTGTTACTCTAAAACTAACAGTTGGGGCAACGACACCTTGTACGGTAACTCAAACCCACACCAAGATCATCAATTATGTAGCTAATCCAGATGCAGACGCAGGACCTGATTTATCCTACTGTGAAGTGGATGGAAACATCACTATTACAGGAGCCACAGCTAGTGCAGGATCTACCATTGCTTGGAATATTGTTGTTGGTAGCGGTTCAATATCAAACGGCGCGACAATTAGCCCAACATACAGCCCCTCTACTCAGGATTATATAAATGGCGAGGCAAGACTAGAAGTGCGTGCGTTAGGCACATCAGGATGTGCTGATGCAACTGACGAACTTATCATAACACTCACACCAACGCCCATTGTAGATTCAGGGCCTGATGCGATTATTTGTCAAAACGAAACCTTTACTTCATCAAATGCATCAGTTAGTTATTCTTCCAACTTTGTGTGGTCAACTCCAGATGGTTTGGGTACGCTTAGTGCATCACCAAATGACCTAATCGTTTCCTATACTCCAGCAGTAGGTGAAGTAGGTACCGTAAGATTGGTATTAACAGCTCAATCTAATAATGGTTGTCCAACCGTGGTTCAAGATGAAATATTAGTTACCATAAATCCACCTGCTACAGTTGATGCCGGAGTTGATCAAACCCTTTGTGAGGGCGATATCGTATTATTAACTGGTGTTGCTACAAATAGCACGAATACAGTTTGGACCACAACGGGAAGCGGTGTGTTTGTGCCTGACGCCAGTTCATTAAATGCACAATACCAACCCGCACCTAGCGATTTTTCATCCGGAGGTATCAGCTTAACACTAACTGTTGATGGTATTGGAAGCTGTGCTACGGAGAAAGACGATATGATAGTAACTTTTGCACCTGCTCCTGATGTATACGCCGGTGCAGATGCAGAGATATGTGTTGGTGATGATTACGACTTAGTCGATGCCACACTAACCAATGGGCAAAATATCCAATGGTCCATCCTTGATGGTGATGGCTCATTCGTGGGAAGTGTAAATAGTGTTAATCCAAGCTATTCACCAGGACCTCAAGATTTAATTGATGGGGTTGTCACGCTACGCTTATCAGCAGATGGAATTAATCCATGTCAAAACACTGTAAGTGATGATGTTGTAATTACAATAACTCCACTACCTACACTTAGCGTAGTTCCGAACTTTACAGTTTGTGAAGGGGAAATAACGATAACGGGTACTCAAGCAGCCAACTACAGTAGCGTTCAATGGCAAATTATTCAAGGCACTGGAACACTAAACCTTGCTGACCCTCTTGCGCCAATTTATACAACTTCTGCTACCGATGTGGTTAACGGAACTGTAACGTTAAGGGCAACTGCCAATGGAAATGGTGCATGTACCATGAACGCTGTTCAAGAAGATGTGATACTTACAATCTCTGAAAGTGGTACTGTTGATGCAGGCGCTGCTATGATGAGCTGTGAAACAGCTACCTATACATTCGCTAATAACGCACAAACAGCTAATGTGGCTAATCTATTTTGGACTCATGACGGTACGGGAACAATAACGAGCGGACAAGGAACACTGACGCCAACATATACGCCTGCTGTAGGTGAGACTGGAACGGTCATCTTTACATTAGAAGCAGATCAAATTAGCCCGTGTACAGGGAAGCTAACTGACACGGTAACACTAGCGTTAATTGCTAATCCAGAAGCAGACGCAGGGTCAAGCTTCACTACTTGTGAAGGCAGTTTTACATTAAATGGCGTGGTAAGCAATGCCAATTCATTCCAATGGTCAGGTGGTGCTGGCATATTCAGTCCTAATAATAACAGTTCTCTAACTCCTACATACACACCAACAGCCCAGGAAATCAGCCAAGGATTTGTAAGTATTATTCTTACGGCTGAAGCAATTGCACCGTGTAGCACACCAGCAACAAGTCTTGTTACTGTATATTTTGATGATGCTGTTTCTGTAGATGCAGGACCAGCTACTGCTGCTATTTGTTCAGGAGATTCTTATACACTTAGCACCGCAAGTGTTTCGAATTTTTCTTCTTTCCAATGGAGCACTTCAGGAACAGGTAGTTTTAGCCCTAACGAAAGTGACCAAAACCCAACATATACACCTTCAGCAAGTGACATTGTGAGTGGCCAGGTAACCTTAACGCTCAGTGCCCTAGGAAATGGAACTTGCACAACAGCTTCAGATGATTTGGTCTTATCAATTGATCCCTTACCTATAATTTCAACAACGTCATCAACCCTCTTGTTTTGTGATGATGTTTCGCAACTATCTATATCTGGAGTTAGTGCTGTCAATTACGACCCCACAAGCGTAAAGTGGATAACAAATGGAGCTGGTTTCTTTATTGATGATAATGCACTAAACCCGGAATACATACCACAAGGTGCTGATTTTATTTCCGGCGTTGAGGTTTATCTTTCGATAAATGGCGCAGCATCAATGGCTTGTAGCAGTGCAATCGCACAATCTCAAATAGCCATTAATTTTTCTCCCGCTGTTAATGTATTCGCTGGTCCTGCTGCCGAAATATGTAGCAATGAAACTTTCTCAATTACAAACGCGACAGCTAGCTCAAACGCAACAATTTTATGGTCAACTAGTGGTACCGGAACATTCAGCAATAAAAACATCACAAATCCGATATATACGCCAAGTGCTTCAGATATAATTAATGGTGCTGTTGAACTTACCATAACAGGTACTGGACAACCCGTTTGTAATCCTGCTATTGATTCGTTTATCCTATCAATTACGCAAAGCCCTGAAATTTCGCTTGCTCAAAACATTTTCAATATTTGTTCTACAGAAATGGAAGTGCCCATTACCGGAGTTGGCATTCAATATGAAGATTCTTTTATTTGGAGTCACGATGGACAAGGTACGTTCAAAGTATCCAACACGGCATTAAATCAGGTCTATGTTCCTGCTGGAAATGATTTTAGTCAAGGAGTGACCCTAACGCTTACTGCTAATGGAGCGGGCTCATGTGCAACTTCCCCTGTAGTTGAGCAAATTAAAATCAATTTTTACGAACAGGTTCAGGTAGATGCAGGAACTGACCAAGCGGGAATTTGTGCTAACGAAAATTTCCAAATAAGTAATGCTGTTGCTACCAATGCTACAAGTTTTGAGTGGTCATCCCCTGGCGCTGACGGTGTATTCTCTGAAACGACAACCAACATCAATCCTATTTACACACCAGGACCAACAGATATCAGTAACGGGGCAGTTACCCTTCGACTTACCGCTTTTGGTCAGGGGAGTTGTCCAGATGTGTTTGACGAAATAACACTTACTATCGATCCAGTTGTTGATGTATATGCTGGGGCAGATGTTGTACTTTGCTCTTCTGAAACAAGCTATGTTCTTTCAGGTGCATTTGCTACGAACTACCAATCTGTGAGTTGGTCTAAAAACGATGGAACTACTACTGGTTTTGCTGATATTAACTCAATAAATACCCAGTATTTCTTTACAGATGAGGAAAAGGAAGCTGGTTTCGTTACGTTAATCATCAAAGGGTATGGAGCAAATAATTGCTCTACCGCAGTAGAAGACAGCATTACTATTTCGTTTACACCAAGCGTACGTTTTTCTGCTGGAAGTGATGGAAATGTTTGTTATGGGTCATCTTACGTAGTAAACGATGCAACAATTACACCAGGCAGTTATGACGTAATTAACTGGACAACAACCGGTACTGGAACACTTCTTTTCGCTAATACCTTAACTCCTGAGTACATTCCAAGTGCAGGTGATTTAGCATCTGCCAATAAACAAGTAACTCTTACCATGACGGTTACCCCTAAGTCAGTTTGTGGTGCCAATCCGATTCAGGACACCATCACGGTAACAATTGACGAGGCTATTTCAGGAACTGCAACTATCCAAGGAAATACAACTATATGTGAAGGTGATATTATAACATATACGCTAACTGGCCTAACCGGAGCTTCTACGTATAATTGGACCATACCCACAGGTGCAAGTGTTGTATCAGGAGATGGAACGAACCAAATAATACTACTATTTAACACTTTCAATCAAAACACGAATGCTACACTTGCTGTAGTTGCTGCTAACGATTGTCCTAATACTTCAACAACAGCTACACTAGACTTGCAAATTTCTGCAGACCCTGAGCTTCAACTTTTAAGCGGAAATAGTCAGGCTAAAATTTGTACTGATGAAATCATGACGCCTATTGTTTATGAACTCAAAGGTGGGGCTAACGATGTAAGTATTCAATGGTTTGAGTCCGGCAGTGCAGTTTCAATTCCAAGCGGACTTGTATTAACAAACAATGGCGCACAGGTTGAAATATCTGGAACTCCTGATAGCGTACTCAACGAAACTGTTTATACTTACAAGCTTACAGCTGCTACACTAGGTTGTAGCGCCACAGCCGTCGAAACTGGTGAAATAACATTACTGGCCACGCCGAAAGCTTCGCTTGTGCTGGGAAGTAATAATATGCAAATTCTTTGTGAGGGAGATGCGTTGCTTCCAATTGAATATTCGTTTACTAACACGAACAACTATTCATTGAATTGGACTACTGCACCGCCAAGTGGATTTAATGTTGTTTTTGATAATTCAACAAATTCGCTTGTCATTTCAGGAAATGCAGATAGTGTATCTCAACAGACTGTTTATACTTACACCTTAATTCCACAAAACCAAACGAACGGATGTTCTGGCATTGGCTTAACAGGACAAATTACGGTGAATGCCGATAGTGAAATTTCGCTTTCGTCTGCCAATAATGTTCAAACTATTTGTGAGGGAAGTGCAATTGATGATATTTTTTATAGCTTAGGAGGTGATGCTACAAATGTTAGCCTTTCAGGAAGTGCTTCATCATGGATAAGTGCCAACGTGAATGCAGGTGTTGTCACACTAAGCGGAATCCCGACCGATAATATTACCTCTACAACAAGTTATAACTACATGGCCTCCACGGCATTATTCCCTAAAATAAAATTTATTTTAGGGAATA
>ERZ802822.784-NODE-784-length-21352-cov-7.607145_pt1 | contig 21352 bp, 24 predicted proteins | sample MGYA00345649_ERZ802822 | MGnify/ENA primary metagenome ERZ802822 (study PRJEB30503, sample SAMEA104212359) | marine metagenome | biome: Westerlies Biome; feature: [SRF] surface water layer (ENVO:00010504) within the epipelagic zone...; material: water...
CCCGGGCACCACTTTCCTGCAAAATAGCCATGTAAATCACCTTAATTCAAGCAGTTAACTGTTTCACTGCTAATTAGGGTAGGTCGCAGTCCTAATACCAATTCCCAACATCACCTACACTCTATTCTCACATCTATTTACAGACTTGCTTCACCATCCTTCAAAGCGTAGTGCAAGTTTTGCATTGCTGATGGCTATTTCTAGCCGTATGCGGCATCGGTACCCAGTTGTTAGATTCATATCAGTGAAATATTTTTTGAGTATCTAAGAAAGAATATCTCGTTAGTGATTTTGAATGTAAGCGGCTATTAAATGACAATAAATTATTCAAAATTGCGAGCCTTTTGCTTTTGTCTCAGCATCCTTTTGCTAACGCTAATTAATTTACCAAGCCATGCCGGAGGGCAAACTTACAGCCATACTAAAGCACATTGTATTCTATGGGGTGAAGCTTTGGGCGGTAAACCAGCAGAATGCAGAAGACGTGCAATTACGGCGGCAGCGTCTACAACTACCTGTAGATTGAAACACCACTATAAAGCTAAAAGTGGTGAAACATGGTGCGTTTACAAAAAGCAGGGGTTTTTTGGAAATGATAAAAAAATACTGATTTCTACTAAGCACTGCCCAAGAACGTACCAATGCAAACGCAAAGTTAGGTGATGCGCATTTTGCACTGCCGTTAGAGATTTATAACTCTATGACGCACCATCTTTTTTGGGCATTAATACATTTCAAGATAGTTTCCTCCACGTTGATATCTTGCTTTCAAGTTGATAAGTTTACCCCTCTGGCATCTCCCCCGTCAGAGGGGCTTTTCTTAATAATCCTCCAGCATCTTCATCCACTTGGCTAACACGGGTAGTTCATAGCCTTTGCCATAGGATGCACCTACAGAAGATGAAGACCACCCTCCTATCTGGTCGATGATGTCTGATGGACATTCAACAGCACGGAGCCTGTCACGCATTGAGTGACGGAAACTATGAACCACTGCATCATCCTTTAGTCTTGGCTTCATCCATTTATTCAAGGCTGCACTAGCTGAGTTAGCATTGCATATCTTGCCATCACAATAGCGTGGGAACGCATAGCTACTATCATGCTGTTGGATGCGTTTAGCTGCCCACAGAGATGCTCCAATCAAAGGTATATGCCTCGCACTTCCTTTGGTCTTTAAGCGCCTCCACGAGTGAGGTTGGAGGTTTATATATGGCAAAGGAGCATCAAGTATAATGTCATCTTTATGCAGTCCTGCAGCCTCTGATAGACGCATCCCAGTATCACTGATAATGGCAAGCAGCCAGCGCATTTCATCATCAATCACAATGCAATCACGCTGGATGCGTCTAATGGCATCCAACGGTATTGGTTGCCTTTCTTCTTGCACCTCATCAGGCATATAGATGCTAGAGAATGGATTGCGTCCTTCAATACCATGCTCCGCCATAGCCAGATTAATGATGGCTTTGATAGAACCGAACATCCTCTTAATTGAAGTAACAGCGAGTCCTTTATTCAACAGGACATCACGCAGTTTACCAGCCTCTGATGAGGCATACTCATTGATTGGCTTATCACCTAAAGCCTCTATTACAACATTAGCATTACGCTGGGCTGCACGAGTAAAGACCAAGTCCTTACCATCACCTTTCAATCTTAAATAAAAGGCCGTTGCCTCTGACATCAATGGTTCAGCAGCTTTAGCTGTCTGGAATACTTTAGCTTGCACATTATCCAGCCCCATCGCATCCAGTTGCATATGAAACCACTGGTCGTCTAATCGTTTAGACAGTATCTGGCTTTGCCTTAAGGCATCACGATAGTGCCTAGTCTTCAATGCAAGCACGATGCGGGGCTTGGGATAATCATCCAGCAATGCCTTTGGCACACGCCTTGAGAAGTAATAAAAGCCACGTTTGCGATAAAGATGGTGGTTAATTTGGTCTACCATGCGACCTACCCTAATTAGCAGTGAAACAGTTAACTGCTTGAATTAAGGTGATTTACATGGCTGTTTTTCAGGAAAGTGGTGCCCAGGGGCGGATTCGAACCACCGACACGCGGATTTTCAGTCCGCTGCTCTACCAACTGAGCTACCTGGGCAATCTAAGGACAAATCTAATCCATAAAATTAGACCGTATGGTGTTATAATCATCGCATAATCCATTGTCTAGTCGGAAACCAAAAACAGGACCAATTTTTATAGCTGATATACCATTAGCTTAATGGGGTATCTTTATCTGCCTGAGCTATAAGAGTCTCAAGATCCGCATCTTCATCAGCTTCATGTGCTGGAATAACATATGCCTCATTTAGCCAGTTACCTAAATCGAGTTGAGAACATCTTCTCGAGCAAAATGGCGTATGGGGAGGCGTTGCTTTCTCGCCGCATAGAGGACAATCAGTAGCCTTTGGTTTTTGTGGATGAAGAGATGTGATTTTTGCGCTCATATAAAAAACCTCTATTAAATTGCGGATGACATTGCGTTCATTCTGTCAATCAGCGGCATATATGTATGCCTTATTGTCATCTCAACTAGCCCTGCAGGGCCAAAACCATAAATATCAGGATGACGAATATCCGCCAAGGCATAATCTTGGCAAAATCGATGGAATTTTTTTCGGTCTGTTTTTGTAAGACGCGGCATATCAATAAAAACAGCCCCAGAAATATACCGAAGCCTGATTTGCTTCATAACGACTTCTGCAATATGTGCTGATAATTCAGACGCACCCATTTTTGAGCCCGCAGAATCAATATCAATAGCCGTCAGCCCCTTGGTGGACTGAAACCAAATTACAACGCCTTGCTCTGTTGTGAATTTATGCTCACACGCTTTTTCCAGCTGGTCATAAACTGCCTGCCATTCACCATCATCCCTGCCTATTCTTTTGCTTGCAGTTGGGGCAATAATGCGAGCCAACTTGATCAAGGGAAGTCCTTGATATAGTTTTTTCGGTGTTGCGATATTATTCAGATTTGCTGGTAATTCTGCTTTTTCCTGCCAATCACTGGCAAGTATCTCAATTTCATTTTTTATTAAAAACGGTTCTGCACTAATCGCCTGACGTCTCAGGATAATGCCAAAACCCTCTGGAAGCCCTTTTTTGATTTCATCTGTAAGCGCTATTTCAGATGGTTGGGTAGCTATTATAGTTCTGCCTAATCGCGCTGTTTCAGCTTGTCCGGGAAGCAAGATTACATATTTTCCTGCAAGCTGCGCTCCCAAGATTGCCCGTGCTGGTTTTAAGGCCCACGGCTCTGATGTTATGGTCACCACCGCTAATGCGCCAGGATGCAGCTTTTCGCTCGAGAGCCGAACACTTATCTGTGTGCCATCCTCAAGCATCGCTGTTGCAAGTTTATGCTGCCTGAAAACCTGATATATTCTGGCAATATGAACAGAGCCTATTTCAGGAATTTCAGGCTTTAATATGGTTAGAAATTCAACCAGATTGCCCTTCTCCAAAATCGCTATTTTACTAGGATTATGCTCATCATCAGCGAATATGTTCTGTGGGGGAGAAGCAGATAAAGATTTATCCATTTATTTATTCAAGGCTTAGGCCAGCTCCTTTTAGGAGTTGCGCTGTAATATATAAATCAAGCCCAACAACGTTTGAATAGGAGCCAGAGATTTTCTTTATATATTGTGCTGCATTCCCCTGAATTGCATAACCACCTGCTTTTCCCTTCCAGTCAGAACTCGCGCAATAGGCAGATAGCTCGCCCTCAGATAGCCGGCGCATAAAAACTCTGGTTTCAACTAATCTGTGCCGTATCAAGCCGTCAGGGAGTATCAGGCAAATTCCCCCATACACCCGGTGGTTTCTGCCTCCAAGATGGGTTATTGATTTGCGCACATCATCTTGTGTTTCCGCTTTCGGCAAAATTGTTCTGCCAGTTGCAACAACGGTATCAGCTGCTAGTACATATTTGTCTTTGTGGGAATGTGCGATGGCTTGTGCTTTTTCATAAGCCATACGCTTTGCATATTCGGATGGTTTTTCTGCCTTTAGCGGTGTCTCATCTATATTGGCAGCGCTAATGCTAAACGGCTTTACACCGATTTGTTCCAATAATTGCGCGCGTCTTGGAGAAGCAGACGCCAAGATCAACATATCACTCGCCATTATATTTGTTCTAAGGCTCATATCTGTATCGGCTGCCTCACCTACTCGCGCTCGAGAGCCATCACACCACTTTATTTAAATCTAAAAGTAATTCTACCTTTGGTCAGATCATAGGGGGTCATTTCAACATTCACCCTATCGCCTGCTAGAACACGTATCCGGTTTTTTCGCATCTTGCCACTAGTATGAGCAAGCACCTCATGTTCATTATCTAATTTAACGCGAAACATCGCGTTCGGAAGCAATTCTGCAACCGTTCCAGAAAATTCAATTACGCCTTCTTTCGCCATTCACCTATCCCTATTGGTTATCGTTTACACAAAATGAGGATTAACGTCAGAATGTCAAGTATTATCGGTTATTCGAGTAACAAGTTCGCCTATATGAGTGCTTATTTCATCACGAATAAGGCGATAATGCGCTAATTGCACTTCCCTATTTTCATCGGCAGAAAATGGCTCTTTTACGCTCCAATGTTCGTGAGGAATATCCATCACCCATGAATCAAGATGAAATTGAGCCTCTACCGAAAGAGACACAGCATAATCTATCTCATCTACATTATAATCTGTGAATAATTTTGATTGCCTATTTACGTCAAGCGCGATGCCCGCTTCTTCCATAACAGCAAAGGTAAATCCATCTGCAGGCCCTGCAATAACACCGCAAGATCCCGCATACCATCCTTCAGGCGCAATTCGGTTAAAAAACCCTTCTGCCATAACAGAACGTATCGCATTTAATGTGCAGGAAAATAATATCTGCTTTGCTGGTTTTTGCATTTTTTTGGAGCCTTATTTCCGTGCTATCATTACGCATATGAGCGTAAAAATTCGCCTTGAAGTCGCTTGGTCAGTATTGATATATTTCTGCAATCGACCAATGAGTAGCTCAGCTCCTTCGTTATGCAAGGCACGTCTTCCCATATCAATCGTCTGAATCTGTGAGGGAGATTTGGTTCTGATAGCATCATAATATGTCTCACAAACTTCAAAATAATCCCTGATTATTCTTCTAAACGGGCCTAATGCCATCACAAACCCTGTTAATGGCTGCTCACTTTCATTTCTAACATCAAAATGAATGTGGCGCGAATCTGTGCGCAAATGCAAGCAATAAGGCCCTTCATGTTCTTGCAAGGAAAAATAATTTTCGTCGAGAATATCATAGATCGCAACAGAATGCTCATGTTGCTGCTCTGCTGTAATGCGCTTGTTGGGGTCTAACTCAACATGTAACTGAGCGATTATATTCTTATTTTTATCCCCGTTTGCCCCGTCATCTGATGGCAACTCGTTCATTTATTCACCATCTTCACTCAATCATTAAATTCTGGTTGCACCCTATTATGTGCTGCTTCTCTAATTTTAGTAATCCAGCCACCTATTATTTCCGGGTTCATTTTCCATGCAGCTCTATTAACCGCAAATCGAGATGATACAGTCATAATTTCAGCAATCTCGACCAATCCATTAGCAGTAAGGGTAGACCCAGTTTCAACTAAATCAACAATTCTTCTACATAGTCCCAAATTTGGTGCTATTTCCATTGCCCCATTTAATTTAATACAATCAACCTGCACCCCTTTTTCAGCAAAATAGCGGCGTGTCGTCACTGGGTATTTTGTGGCCACACGAAGATGCGACCATTGGCGCTGGTCCGATACAGAAACCGTATCTTCCTGAGCAGCAACTACCAGCCGGCATTTACCAATCCCAAGGTCAATAGGCGCATAAATCTCTGGATGGTTAAATTCTTGCAATACATCAGAGCCAGCAATCGCCAGATGCGCTGCACCATAGGCAAGAAAAGTTGCAACATCAAAGCTTCTAACCCGAATAATATCAATATTCGAATGATTAGAAGAGAATTGCAATCGTCTGTCTGATGATTCAAAAAAAGCAGGCTCAGGCTCGATACCGGCACGTTTCAAGATTGGTATTGCCTGCTCCAGAATTCTTCCCTTAGGAAGGGCTAATATAAGTTTGGTATTATTCTGACTATTCATCTGATAAATCGTAAACTAGTTTCATTTATCCCCATTTGCTTAAGCAAAATGATTTGGGATTTGTGTTGTTGGATGTGGCTCTGCTATATCTCGTATAAAAATATCTAATTCGGAAACAGTTAATTTCACGCTTACATTTTGCGAGAATACCAACGTTACTTCATTGTTGTCACTGTCATACTCAATTGTGAGTAAATTGTAAAATAATGCTGAATTTTCCTCATTATAATGGGTTAAATTTTGATGCTTTACAGAAGTTACATTCTGAATATTAACACCTGATAACACGCGGTAATAATTTTTATCCTCTGATATCTGTGTTGCCGCTTCCCAGCAAAAACGATTAGCAACGAATAAAAAACTATTTTTAGATTTCTCAAAACGCAAATCTGCATTGCCAATCAAGGCATCCTGCAACAAGCTTGAGACAACCTCCAAATCCTGAGGCTGCTTGCATCGAAGCGAGATAGCGCTATCAGCATATTTTTGAAGTTGCTTATTTATATTATGAATAGATTTATCTGGCATTTATCACTCGGCTTGTCTTTGAATCCGTGCACCACAATTATTTAATTTTTCTTCCAGATTTGCGTAGCCCCTGTCTAAATGATAAATTCGGCTAATCGTAGTTGTACCAGCGGTTGCAAGTGCCGCTAGAACCAGACAAACCGAGGCACGCAGGTCAGTTGCCATAACAGGCGCAGGTTTCAAATCAGGCTTGCCATGAACAATACAGCTTCTGCCATCGATCTGGATATCTGCACTCATCCTCATTAATTCTGGAACATGCATAAATCGGTTTTCAAAAATTGTCTCTGTGATTTTTGAGCTGCCATCTGCTGTTGCCATCAAACACATATATTGAGCTTGTAGATCTGTTGGAAATCCGGGATATGGCTGTGTTGCTATATCTACTGACGTCGCACGTGCATTAGATGAAATGCGCGCCCAGTCTTCTCCTATTTGGATGGTTGCACCTGTTTGCTCTAGAACAGCAAATAATGCATTTAAGTAAACAGGATTTATGTCCCTTAGCGTTATATCACCTTGCGTCACTGCTGCTGCAATGGCAAATGTCCCAGCTTCAATTCTGTCTGCAATTACACGGTGACTAGCATCTGATAATGTGTCCACACCCTCTATGATGATAGTATCAGTGCCATGGCCGGTGATTTTTGCGCCCATCGCATTTAGACAATTTCCAAGATCTATAATTTCTGGTTCTCTTGCAGCATTAATGATTTGGGTTCTACCCTTGGCAAGACTGGCTGCCATCATAGTGTTTTCTGTAGCCCCAACGGACACAACTGGAAACACAATCTTATTTCCTACAAGACCATTTTTGCATCGCGCCTTGATATATCCATCTGCAAGTTCAACAATAGCCCCTAATTGCTGCATCGCCCAAATGTGCAAATCCACAGGCCGCGTGCCGATTGCACACCCCCCTGGCAAGGAAACTTGGACACTACCATATCTTGCTAATAAAGGCCCTAGCACCAATATGGAGGCGCGCATTTTGCGTACCTGTTCATATGGGGCCTCAAGAGTTTTTGCCTCCCCAGATATATTAATTTGAGTGTCCGTTCGCGCAATCTGCACACCCAAATGTTCCATTAATTCTATCATAGAAACCGTATCCGCAAGTTCAGGAACATTACTGAGCTGCAGGGTGCCAGAACACATAAGGCCAGAAGCAAGCAAAGGAAGCGCTGCATTTTTTGCGCCGCTAATTTTAATTGACCCAGATAATTTTTGACCACCGTCAATTACAAGCTTATCCATCTTGTTTTTCCTTATGGCTGTCTTTTCCCAATTCTGATCTGCTCCTTGACTGAGATTTTCGCTTCAGCAAATTAGCTCGTAATGCCTTTGCTAATCGCTCCTGCTTATCAGAATTTACCGTGCCCGAATTTAATGAAGAGCTTGATGAAGAATTTGATGTAGATTTTGCCATATAATATCCCATTCAAGAATTACTATCACTCTTAGAAGCAAAAAGTCGTTTTTTCAATCCCCCGCAAGCAGAAGAAACAGTCATAACAACACCCTGAACTGTTTATTGTTGCAAAAGCGTACTTTAATTTTTTTGATCTCTAGCCTGTTTTATTGCGAAAACGATATAAGTTTAATCATGTGTAAATCTAAACCATGTTACTATGTCAAAACTATGGCTGCTTAGAAAGACACCCTTTTCTAGCGACTGGCCTTTGATTTTTTAAAATAACAGCATTTCGGTTTAATTATATGCATGTCATGATAACAAAATTTATACTCAAATATCGCTCATGGTTATTATTAGGTATATTTTTTCTAGGCATATTATTGTTCTTTTTAAATGGGGGCGGGCGCTATATTGATTACCGGGACGCCTTATCAAGATATGAAGAATTAAGGCTTATCATCCTTCAAAACCCCATAAGCTCCTATATATTTTACTTTTTATCTTATCTTTTAGTAGTTACCTTCTCGCTCCCACTCGCGTCATTATTTACCATTTTGGGTTCTGCTTTATTTGGATGGAAGGCACTTCTCATTATATTATTTGCAGCCAGTATTGGGGCTAGCCTTGTATTTTTAGCTGCCAGAACGATTTTATCAGATTGGTTATATAATCGCACCGCCTCTCATCGATTTCTTATCAGAGCTGATTTTAAGCAAAATGCTTTTTTACTCCTGCTTGGCTTGCGCTTATTTCCAATTGCCCCATTCTGGATAGTAAATATAGTGCCTGCATTTACAACCATCACCTTGAAGAGCTATTTCCTTGCAACATTTCTTGGTATTATGCCTGGCACCATTTTATATGTTTGGTTAGGGCAAACAATTGATACCTTATTATCAAAAGGAGAATGGCCCGATATGATGACGATTGTGGATAGCCGAATTTGGATACCTCTTTTTGGATTAGGGTTGCTCATATTAGCAACAGGCATATATCGCTCACTACGTGGTAGAACTCGCATAGAAGATGTTTAGATTATGAAAGAAATAAATACAGATATTTGCATCATTGGCGGCGGCGCGGCTGGTTTGTCCATGGCGGCAGGTGCGGCGCAGATGGGCGCGAACACTGTATTATTTGAATCTGGAAAGATGGGAGGCGATTGCCTGAATTATGGCTGTATTCCATCTAAGACATTAATTGCAAATGCCAAAACTGCCTTTCAAGCAAGCAATGGTCGCAAGAAAGGCATATTAACATCGACGAGGCCAGATATAAATTTTGATGAAATTAAGCAAGATATATTAAATGTCATTGCTAAAATTGCACCACATGATTCCAAAGAACGGTTTGAAGAGCTTGGTGTTCGCGTGTTTCAAGAACGTGCAAGATTTACGGGCAGGCGTCACATTAGCTCAGACACTGTAACCGTCAATTTTCGATATGCGGTCATAGCAACAGGAACCAGGCCGTTTATCCCTTCTATCCAAGGTATTTCAGATATACCCTATTTAACAAACGAGACTATATTTTCTCTAACAGAATTACCCGAGCATCTTATTATCTTAGGGGGCGGCGCTATTGGCGTTGAATTAGCGCAAGCCTTCACAAGGCTTGGCTCGAAGGTCAGCATAATCGAGGCAAATTCTGTTCTGCATAATCAAGATGAAGCGTTTAAAGCATCTATTTGCCAGCTTCTTAAGATGGAGGGGGTGGCCCTTTACGAGCAGAATGTCCCAGACAAACTCACTGCAAAAGGGGATAGAATAACGGTTCACACAAACCAGCACGTAATTAACGGAACCCATCTTCTAATTGCAACTGGCAGGATGCTCACAACACCCAATCTCGAATTTGAGAAGGCAGGTGTCACAACACAAAACGGGCTGATAAAAACAAATCAGCATCTGAGAACAGATAATAAGCGCATATATGCAATTGGGGATGTTGCAACGAAAAACAGGTACACAAATATGGCATCCGCGCATGCATCTATTGCTATTCAAAATATACTTCTAAAAGTGCCCGCAAGAATAAATCCTAATAATATTCCTTATACGATTTACGTTGAGCCAGAGCTATCACATGTAGGCTATTCCAAATATGCCGCTGAGCAAAAATTTGGAAAACATAATATTATTTGCCTTAATCAGAATTTTGAGACAAATGACAGGTCTGCAACAGACGGAAATGTAGTTGGGCTGGTTCACCTTATTGCCAAAAAAAATGGTCGTCTTATCGGCGCAACAATTTTTGCGCCACATGCAGGAGAGTTAATACAAACCTGTACATTCGCCATCACACAAAAATTAAAATTAAGCGCATTGGCAAGATTAAATTTCCCATACCCCTCCTATGGGGAAGCCATAAAATATGCCGCAGGCAGTTTTTACTCCAAAAAACTATTTGGATCCAAGATGAGATGGCTTGTGAAATTACGTTTTAAGCTATTATCGTAAAAAAACTATTCTCAGAACCAGCTGGTTTTATTCAAAGTAACTTGCAAACCCACCTTCATTCAGGTAAAAACCGCCTCAACGCTGCTGTAGCTCAGTAGGTAGAGCACACCCTTGGTAAGGGTGAGGTCGATGGTTCAAATCCATTCAGCAGCACCATCTATTAAAGAAGCAAACTCGCGCTGATTCATTATGCAAAAATTTCAGATCAAAGATTCCAGCAAGCACGGACTTGGTGTTTTTGCAAAAATGGATATTAAAAAGGGTGAAATCATCGAAAGATGCGCATATATCGTCATTGATGATGACGATTTAAAAGACGATAACAGACTAAATGATTATCTTTTTACTAGCCCTGATTGCAGCACAGACTATTTGGTAATGATGGGAGCAGGCATGCTTTTTAATCATGGAACCCCTGGTAATTGCGAATGGGAAATTGATCAAAACGATAATCGGTTTGTGGTTTTCAAGGCCATGAGCAACATAAAAGCAGGCAGTGAAATATTACATGATTATGGCGAGGAATATTGGCAAACGCGTGATGTAGACGCTGTTTAAAAAAACAGCTCTGGTTTCTGTCCTAAATTCCGCCCGTAGGTTTTATCCCTCTGGTTACCATTCAGATAAATTAAATGGTCCTATGAGGCTTGCAGGAGCCCCTCTTACAAATACAATTGTTACAACCCCAATTTCAATTCCAAACTTACTAACCGTTGCTTTGTTGATGGCGATATAATCATCCATCTGATAAATCCAATCACTAAATCTCACACGTAGATTATTCTCAGAAATGTTTAGATCCACATCATATTGCCAGAAAAATGCACTCCCTGAAGCCCCCCCTTCTGCGGTGCCGATAACATCGCCTGCGCTTCCTCTATAATATTCAACGCCATCATCCAAGACATCTTTGCTGATAGTCCATATTCGTTGCTGCTGCTCACCATCCTCATATAGAAAATCTTCTGTTAATATTATTTTACTTATGCTTTTGCCTGCTATTTCTTCCTGTGTTTTCTGACCTGAAATATTGACCTTGAACCGGCGTTGCAGGGTGCCAAACCTATCTTCGAAAATACCGTAGGCCAGACTATCACCTTCAAAAAAATCTATTAACGAGAATTCAGGCTGGGTCTTGTCAAAATCTGTTAATTTTTGCTGTGAGCACGCTGAAAGAAAACTTATAAAAAAAATAAGTGACAGAACAGAAAAACAGGCTGATAGTCGTCTCATGATATCCTCAAATATACTTTAAACTTATTGTACGAAGCAAATCTGCACTTCGGATTTCAAGAGAACTAATTTCAGATGCCGGAACGTAGCGCTGCACAAATACCCACTGCTGAATTATTAAAGCTAGAATGGCGATTTTTAACCTACGGAGCCTTGATGTCATTCTGGTCTTCGATTGGTCAGACATTCTTTATTTCGTTATTCTCGCTTGAAATCCGAACTGAATTATCTTTGAGTCATGGTGAATTTGGCGGTTATTATGCGATTGCTACCATGGTTAGCGCGGTAACATTATTCTGGCTCGGCAAATTAGCAGATAAATTAACTGTTTTTCGATTAAGCCTTATCACCATAATTGCGCTGGCTATTTCGGCCCTGTTTTTCTCTTTCATATCAGGCATTCTAACGCTTATTGGCGGCATTTATTTGCTTCGATTATTGGGGCAAGGAATGATGACACATGTCTATAGCGTCGCCATAGCCAGACGCTACAAGGCCGCTAGAGGACGCGCTTTAGCCATTACCGGAATAGGGATAAACATAGCCGAATCTATTGGTCCACCCATAATTGTTTTGATGATAGCAGGGATAGGCTGGCGGCAAGTTTGGCTTATTATTCCTGTTATATTCCTTCTTTCGATAACTCCGTTTTTGTCACGTCTGACACAAAAAACCACTTTTCAAGAAAAGAGCCTTAGCGGGTCTAATAATACCCCAAAAGTTACCCAAAATATTAGTCCTGAAACCAAGGAATTTAAACGCAAAGATTTGCTGAAAAATGTAGAATTTTGGGTGGTTATACTGCCGCTAATTGCGGTGCCGTCATTTACGATAACAGGCATATTATTTCATCAGATTTTCCTTGCAGATGCGAAATTAGTGACTCTATTTCATTGGTCTAAATATTATGCTTTTTATGCAATAACCGCTATTATCGGGGCATTTTTATCAGGCTTTTTGATAGATTGGGTATCTGCTCGAAAATCGAGTTTTATCGGGCATTCTGCCTTGCTAATAGGATTAATATGCCTTTGGCTTGGTCAGGCAAACTTAGCACTCATTCTGTTCTTTTCATTTTTTGGGCTTGCATCAGGCATGATAACCAGTAACACCAATGCATTGCTTGCGGAAAAATATGGAACAAAATGGCTTGGGGAAATAAGAGCCGCAACACAGCCAGTCACAGTCGCATCAAGCGCTATTTCGCCTATTTTACTTGGCGTGATGATTGATAAAGGGTTTGGATTAACAGGGCTAATGCTGGTACTTATAATTATCAGCGCATACCCCGTTATAGCCGCTATTGTGAATTTTAATGTATTGGTACGTGAATAATAATATCAATATAAATCTACTTTATTGATTATATTCACATAAGGTTAGAAAAATGATAAAAAACCCTAACGCAAAATCGATGTTTGAGCCTATTTATACATGTCAATAATTCTCCATTCTTATAAATATGATCGAGCTGCGCTTGAGGTATCAGGAGAAGAAGCTGACACATTTTTGAATGATATTCTAACTGCAGAATTAGGCTTGCTACCTGCTGGGAGAATGCAGATGTCGTGTCTTCTTTCTCCACAAGGGCGCATTCTTCATGACATGCTTATCTATCGAGTGCGTTCTGATTGTTATTGGATTGAAGTAGCCAGCACTCAAATTATCGACCTGAAAAAACGCATTGCGATGTATCGGCTCCGCAAGGCAATTACGATTGATATCATAGAAAACTGGCATTCTGCTCACCTTTATCATCAAGATGGCAGTGCCTTCTTAGCAACACAGATAACTCAGATCAAAGATAATTTGAATGACAATCAGTTGGTATTTGAAGATTCCAGACGGCCTGAACTTGGATTACATATTATCAGCAAAGAAACGAACATTAATGTACAAAACCAGAGCTGGAAAGAGGTTGATTTAGCAAGATGGGAGTCACTTCGTATCGCTAATATGGTTCCATCTGGCGAAATTGACTTAACCCCTAACCGCACTCTTATGCTTGAGGCCAGCCTAGATTTATTCCAAGCTGTAGACTTCCAGAAAGGCTGTTATATCGGACAGGAAGTAACGGCAAGAACAAAATATCGCGGGCTGGTTAAAAAAATGCTTGTTCCAGTTTCTTGCGCCGCACCGCTTCATAAAGACACGCCTATCTTTCAGGATGATAGAGAGGTTGGCTTGTGTCATAGTTCTGTCCCGTTAGGTGATGGACGCTATTTAGCACTAGCAATGCTGAGATTAGATGCGCTCAAATCCAATATTAATAACCAGGTTGAATTTGTTTCAAACACACAACCCGTTAAATTAGAGCTGCCTAGCTGGTATGGAAGTGATGTTTTTGGCGATACATCCTGATAAAAACGCTAATATGCTGTTACGCAGTCCAACCGCTATCAGTATAACAGATCAAGGCTGTGATATTTAAGCCAGCTTCTTTTTTAGCAAAATGTTCTGCAAAGTACCTACCGAATACCCAGAATCGCGCCAGTGATAAAAATTCGCCTCTGTTTTTCCATTAAAACCTCTGCTATAACAAGATGCGTAATATTAGATTATATCTTGTTTATCTATTCATAAATGACCGCTTTACGCTTAAAAAAAGCTATGCGATGTGGTAGATAAAACAGAAGCTTTAAAAAAATAGTAATCGTCTCTATATAAGTCTGAGAATACACTATTTTTTGCAAAATAGGGTTAAACTCAGATTATCAACTTGGATATAGAAAGAAATTTTAATGACACAATTGCTCATGCCCAAAGCAACAGCTGTTTGGCTTATAGACAATACCGGTTTAAGCTTTGAACAGATTGGTGATTTTTGTGACCTTCACGTTCTGGAAGTTCAAGCAATTGCAGATGGTGAAGTCGCCATTGGTATTCAAGGCTATGACCCCGTAGTAAACGGGCAACTCAGCAAAGATGAAATCAGCAGATGTGAGCAGAATGCAACTGAAAAACTAGTACAAAGCCAGTCTAATCTGCCGCAACCAACCGCTCGCACCAAAGGTCCTCGATATGTTCCTGTAGCAAGACGCGGAGATAAACCAGATGCAATTGCATGGGTTGTAAAACATCATCCAGAGATATCTGATGCTCAAATTGGAAAACTTATTGGTACTACAAAAGAAACCATAAAGAAAATCAGAGAACGCACACATTGGAACATAACCAATATTACAGCAAAGCATCCTGCAATGCTTGGACTTTGCACACAGTCTGATTTAAATGCAGCTATTGAAAAAGCAGGTGGAAAGCCAAAAGCAAGCGAAGAACAAGTCGAACGGTTATCTGAAATCCCATAGGGGCAATAGCTGTGCAATAGCGCTACACGTACCTGCGACGCTTTTTATGAAAGCAAGAAACACTATATTACACTGCGTTATAGACCTTATGCAGAAAAAGCTGAAAAGCAATGCAAGACATACAAGCTGATTATATACGCAAAAAATTGGAAGCTCTTTTATCAGAACATCGCGATTTGGATGATGTAATTGATTCAATGGTAAAAAATCAGGTGTTCGACCAGCTTCAATTGCAACGATTAAAAAAAAGAAAATTGGGATTAAAAGACGAGATAATTAAATTAAAGGCGTTAATCGTGCCTGATATAATTGCCTAAATGCATTATCTAAATGAATTATATGGGTGAATTAATCAGGAATTGAGGTTAAGGTTTGTATTAGCTCTTTTTTAGATATTAGTACATTTCCGTTTAGCGAGTAATAATGATGAATAAAGACACACCGGAAATCTCGATTATCATGGGGAGCCAGTCAGATTGGTCGGTTATGATAGAGGCGTCTTCTCTGTTAGAGGAGCTTGGCATAGCTCATGAAACAAAAATTATTTCTGCACACCGCACACCAGATAGAATGGCTGAATTTGCAAAATCAGCCGCATCGAATGGCATAAAAGTTATTATAGCAGGTGCAGGAGGGGCAGCGCATCTTCCAGGAATGGTTGCAGCTTATACACATATACCAGTGTTAGGCGTTCCTGTTGAAACCAAAGCGTTGAACGGAATGGATTCTCTGTTATCAATTGTTCAGATGCCTGCGGGCGTTCCAGTAGCCACATTTGCAATTGGCACTGCTGGGGCAAAAAATGCGGCTCTATTTGCAGCCGAAATTCTCTCGCTTGAGCATAAATCCATACGAGATACACTTGCCAGCTGGCGCCTACAGCAAAGTGATAAAGTTGCTTTATATCCGAGTAAATGATGGCAGATTTTACACTTGGCATTCTTGGTAGCGGCCAGTTAGGCAGGATGACCATTCAGGCAGCTGCAGATTATGGTATTTCTTGCCATGTGTTTGCGCCAGATGCAAATAACGCCCCCGCAGGAGAGATATGTAATACATTAACTGAGGCTGAATATAGCGACCAGAATGCGCTCAATAATTTTTACGCTATTGTGGATGCTGTAACATGTGAGTTTGAGAATGTGCCTATAAGCGCTCTTGAGATCGCACCTGACCATATTCTAAAAAGCCCAGGGGTAAAAGCGCTCGCAACCGCTCAAAATAGATTAATTGAGAAAGAAACAGCCAAATTACTTGGTATACCAACAGCGCCCTATTGGAAAATAAGCTCTGTATCTGATTTATCGGATGCCTTGAATACATCTGCCCTAAATACATCTAATGAAAATGCTATCCTTAAAACTGCAAAATTGGGATATGATGGAAAAGGTCAAATCCGCACCAAAAGCGGTGATAGCCCAGAACAGCTTTGGCAGAAACTCAATACCGACCTTGCGATTCTAGAATCCTTTGTTAATTTCAAAAAAGAAATTAGTTTCCTAATTGCCAGAAATACGAACGGTCAGACCGTGATTTTCCCGCCGACCCTCAACCATCATGAAAATGGTATCCTTGTTCACTCTTCTGCACCTGCAATTCTGCCGCAAAATGTACTAGATGCAGGATGTCATTACGTTGAGATAATGGCACACCATCTTGGTGTTGTTGGCCTGCTGGCGATGGAATTATTTTTAACAGAGGACAACACCCTTATTTTTAATGAAATTGCGCCAAGACCTCATAACTCTTATCATTGGACAATAGAGGGGTGCAAAACCAGCCAGTTTCATCAATTGGTTCGAAGTGTCTCTGGTCTTCCGTTTGGTGAGGTAAAAACCAATAGAAAATGGCATATGAAAAATATTCTTGGTCAGTCGGTATCTGAACTACACAGCGGATATTCGAATGCGAATAGTTATGTGCATGATTATGGCAAGGCAGACCCGAAGATAGACCGAAAAATGGGTCACATTACCTATTTTGATTAAAGGTTTGGATAGAGCTGATCGAACGCCAATATGCCCAAAACAAATCTACACTTCTATAAATGTTTATCATCTTGAAGCTGTGTTAAATCAAACATAGTATCTTGATATAAATCATTTAGCCAGTTTGCACATAATAAATAGGCAAATGGTCGCCAATAATTTTGTGGTGCTAGTTCTGGTTTATCTTCTGGGAAATAGTTTTTAGGGATCGGTGTATCAAGGCCCTCTTGTTTATCACGAACATATTCTGCTTTTAGGGTTTCGGCATCATATTCCAAATGATTTAGAACGAACAAATCTCCGGTTGATTTATCGCGAACCATGCCCACTCCGATTTCGTCACTCTCTGCCAGTATATCCAAGCCTCGGTCTAGAATATCCTGTTTTTTGTTCATCGTAAAACGGGATACCGGCATTGGAAATGTTGTTGTAAATCCATGCATCAGACGACCAGAATAAGACCTGCCAGAATGGGACCTGCCAGAATCAGATGTTCCAGAATCAGATGTTCCAGAATTTGACGTTATTGAATGATTGTAAATGCCAAAGAATTTAGTATCCATCTGGTATTTAGGAAGATTATGAAAATGATATAAAAGCGCCTGCGCCCCCCAACAAATACCAAGACGCCTGAAGCAATGGGTTTTTGACCAGTTCAGAATATCTACCAGCTCATTCCAGTAACTCACCTCTTCAAATGGTTTTGTCTCAATGGGTGCGCCTGTTACGATAAGCGCATCAAAATACTCATCCTCAACATCACTTAAACGCCTATAAAACCGTCTCAGATAAGCTGGTTCTGTATTGCGAGGGGTATAACTCTCAGTTGTCATTAAGATAAGCTCAACTTGCAAAGGCGAGCAGCCGAACAATCTTGCAAACTGAATTTCTGTCGCTTTTTTTGTTGGCATCAAATTCAGCATAAGCAATCTTAAAGGGCGGATATCCTGCTTGGTGGCTTGACCTGATGCTATCAAATCAACGCCTTCTGCTTCCAAGTCATCTAAAGCTGGTAAATTATCTGGAACCCTGATGGGCATTCGAGCTATCCCTTTTTTTCAACATCATTTTTTATGATGGTGCTAACAGGTTTTTGTCATTCTTAGCGACCCTGCACATTAGTATAATAAAGCTGAAAAGTAAAATTTAAAACTGGCGGTTAGTATCCACGTTTAGCCATTTTCTGAGAGATGTTTTTGGCGATTGAAGAAAATGTTTTGCCAATAGCGGTTGCCACAAATTCAGATTGCTTTTTTAAAGGCTTTGATAATTTCGGGATAACAGATATTTCTTTTAATCGTCTATCAAGGAAGGCAGAGCTATTATCCATGGATCCTGAATTATCTGCCAGAAAATATAGTAATGTTGCGCTATATACTGCCCCTAGCAATCCCCGCTTTGTATAAAAACTAAAATCGGTCGAATCATCGCCTGCAACCCGCCAAATCCGATCAATTGTATTATATAAAAGTGATTGACTAAGTTTTGCACGGCTTGGTTTACGCAAATATTGCAAGGTTTTTCTGACAACTTCCTTATGCGGTAATGCCTGCTCCAAACGCACGAGGATCAACAGCCTTATCTTTGCTGTCATCCCTTGCGGAGCAGTTTGTGATTCAGATAGTGCTTCTTCAAATGCCAGTACCATATCTTCATCTGCGAGATGTGCATATATTTCTACTGCTTCTTCAACACCCCGGGGTAGAATGCGAGAGAGTTCACCCTCATCTATCCCACAATCCTTAGCGGCCAGCTCTAAACTCTGCTTACTCCAGCCATCAAATGGTACATGCATCATACAAGCACGTGTTAAATTGATACGTTCCTGATTTTCCGTTCTGCTAGGGTCTATCATGGCGATTCCAATATTCCGTTTAATCCTATCTTTTGCTCTATATAGGGTGAATCACAAACAAAAGACAATGTTTGCAAATATATAAACAATATGATATCTTTTGTCCTCCAAAATACCTTTTCAATATATATACAAATGAGGATATTAATCTGTGTATGTCGCTGTAAGAGAAAATAATGTAGATCAGGCACTTAGAGTGCTAAAGAAAAAAATGCAACGTGAAGGCATGTTTCGTGAGATGAAGAATCGACGTAATTTCGAAAAGCCATCTGAGCGTCGCGCCAGAGAAGCTGCAGAATCGACTCGCCGTGTTCGTAAATTAATGCGCAAGCGCATGGAACGTGAAGGCTACTAGTCTCCTCATTGTAGTGTGAATGAAAAAACCGTCTCCCAACATTTGAGGCGGTTTTGTTTTTGGTTTTGATTGAAACGAGTGTTGCTGTTACACATTAAAACATATCTTAGGAAACAAAATTTCAGGGTTCTTAATCTTAATTGTTAACGTATATAGTGAACATGCTTAAAAGAACCTCTGGACTATTTACTAAATGACTAGTTTGTTAATAGGTGTTGGGATTAGTTAAAGATTGGAACGGGTCTTAGAATTATGATTATTGGTGCTCCAAAAGAACTGCAAGCTGGTGAAAAACGCGTCGCAATGACGCCTGATAGCGCTGGTCAATTACAAAAATTAGGATTTGAATGTGTCCTTGAGGCAGGTGCCGGCATTGAGGCTGGTTTCTCGGATGCCACCTATAAGGCCGCAGGTGTAAAAATTGTTAAAACAGCGGCAAGCCTTTGGAAACAATCTGACATTATTATAAAAGTGCAAGCTGTTAGCCAAGCTGAAGAAGCCCATCTAAAAGCAGGCAAAACGATCGTAAGTTTTTTCTGGCCTGCTCAAAATAAAGAATTATTAGACCGTGTTGTATCATCTGGTAGCAATCAGATTGCGATGGATATGGTGCCTCGAATTAGCCGCGCACAAAAAATGGATGCGCTTTCTTCAATGGCAAATATCGCTGGTTACCGAGCTGTTATAGAAGCTGGCAATCATTTTGGGCGATTTTTTACAGGGCAGATTACAGCTGCTGGTAAAGTGCCCCCTGCGAAGGTTCTTGTTATTGGTGCCGGCGTTGCTGGCCTTGCTGCCATTGGAACGGCACAGTCCCTTGGTGCAATTGTGCGCGCCTTTGATGTGCGTCCTGAAGTTGCGGAACAAATCGAATCCATGGGCGCTGAATTTCTAATGCTTGAATTTGATGAAGATGGCTCAGGTGAAGGTGGATACGCAAAGCCGGCCTCGCCTGAATTCATCGAAAAAGAAATGGCCTTATTTCGCGAACAAGCCCCTGAGATTGATATTGTAATAACAACGGCACTCATTCCAGGAAGACCAGCCCCCAAATTATGGCCTGCTGAAATGGTCGGATTGATGAAGTCTGGTTCAGTGGTCGTTGACCTTGCAGCTGAGCAAGGCGGTAATTGTGACCTGACCAAACCAAATAAAGTGATAAAGACAGAAAATGGTGTCACCATAATTGGATATACAGATTTTCCTAGTCGAATGTCTGCTCAAAGCTCTACGTTATATGCAACCAATATTCGCCATATGCTAGATGATTTAACACCTGAAAATGACGGAAATATTTTTATTAATCTTGAAGATGATGTTATCCGCGGCGCGTTAGTTAGCCATAATGGTGATTTAATGTTCCCGCCCCCAGCGCCAAAAGTTGCTGCTATTGGCAAGCAGCCTGCAACGCCAGCCCCCGTTGAGCTAACCGCAGCAGAAAAAGCAGCGCTTGAGCAAGCAGCTATTCGAAAATCAGGGCAGCAACAAATTGGGCTTCTCGTTTTTGGCGGATTATTTATGCTCCTAATAGGCAGCTTTGCGCCTGCTAGCTTTATGCAACATTTCATTGTTTTTGCGCTGTCTTGTTTTGTGGGCTTTCAGGTAATTTGGAATGTCAGTCATGCCTTGCATACCCCATTAATGGCTGTAACTAACGCGATTTCAGGCATCATTATTCTAGGAGCCTTGTTACAAATCGGCTCTAGTAGTTTTATCGTCACTTTACTTGCAAGTATTTCAGTTCTAATTGCTACCATCAATATTGTCGGTGGATTTATGGTAACAAGACGAATGCTTGCTATGTTCCAAAAAAGTTAAAAGGTTCAACCTATGCTTAGTTCTAATATTGTAACTGCCATTTATATAGCCGCTAGTGTGTTATTCATATTATCACTTGGTGGCCTTTCAAATCAGGAAAAAGCAAAACGAGCTGTATGGTTTGGTATTGTTGGTATGGCCCTGGCTGTGTTTGGAACCGTATTTGGGCCGCAAGTGTCTGGATTCGTCTGGATAATTCCAATGATATTAATAGGAAGTATTATTGGCGTGATAGTCGCACAGCG
>ERZ802822.785-NODE-785-length-21331-cov-8.545497_pt1 | contig 21331 bp, 18 predicted proteins | sample MGYA00345649_ERZ802822 | MGnify/ENA primary metagenome ERZ802822 (study PRJEB30503, sample SAMEA104212359) | marine metagenome | biome: Westerlies Biome; feature: [SRF] surface water layer (ENVO:00010504) within the epipelagic zone...; material: water...
GCGAGCTGGCCCGATCCACCGGTTTGCTTTTTGTGCGTATAGGTGTCTTCAACCAGCTGGGTGATGGTTTCACGGTAGGCAACCTGCGGCTTGCCCACATCGACTTCAATGCCGTGGGTACGCTTAAGAATGTCGACCTTAATGTCGAGATGCAGCTCGCCCATGCCCTTCATGATGGTCTCACCAGATTCTTCATCGGTTTCCACGTAAAAAGAAGGGTCTTCCTGAATCATCTTCGACAGCGCAATACCCATTTTTTCTGCACCGGCTTTGTCGCGGGGTGCGATGGCCACGGAGATCACGGGTTCTGGGAACACCATGGGCTCCAGTGTGGCTGGATTGTTTTGATCGCACAGCGTATGACCGGTCTGGGTATTCTTCATACCCAGCAGCGCGACGATATCGCCAGCCTGCGCCATATCCAGTTCTTCGCGAGAGTCGGCGTGCATTTCGACAATGCGGCCAATTCGCTCGGTTTTGCCGGTATAGGTGTTCAGCACCGTGTCACCTTTGTTCAAGGTGCCAGAATAAATACGCGTAAAGGTCAGAGCGCCATAGCGGTCGTCCATAATTTTGAACGCCAGCGCGCGCAATGGCCCAGCCGGGTCCACTGTTGCCACTGAACCGGTTTCGTTTCCTTCCAGATCAACCTCAGGCTGTGGGTCGACCTCGGTTGGGTTAGGCAGGTAATCGACAACCGCGTTTAGCACGATTTGAATACCTTTGTTTTTAAAAGCCGAACCGCAGAAGGTCGGGAAGAAATCGAGCGCAATAGTGCCTTTGCGAATGCAGCGCTTAAGATCGTCAACAGAAGGCTCGGTGCCTTCCAGATAGGCTTCCATCAGGTCATCGTCTTGCTCCAGCGCCGTTTCCACCATTTTCTCGCGGTACTCGGCAGCTTTGTCCTGCAGATCAGCAGGAATCTCAGTGACGTTATAGGCCTCTGGGTTGTTGGAGTCGTCCCACACCCAAGCTTCCATGTTCATCAGATCGACCACGCCAGAGAAGTCGTCCTCTTCGCCAATCGGCAGCGTCATGACCAAGGGATTAGCACCCAGAACCTTTTCGACTTGTTCGATCACGCGATAGAAGTCAGCGCCCAAACGATCGAGTTTGTTGACGAAAATCAGGCGGGCCACTTCCGACTCGTTTGCATAGCGCCAGTTGGTTTCTGACTGCGGCTCAACGCCGCCGGAGCCACAAAAGACACCCACACCGCCGTCCAATACCTTCAACGAGCGATAGACCTCAATGGTGAAGTCCACGTGTCCGGGAGTGTCGATGATGTTTAAGCGATGGTCTGCCCAGGTGCAGCTGGTCGCAGCAGATTGAATCGTGATGCCGCGTTCCTGCTCCTGTTCCATGAAGTCGGTGGTAGCCGCGCCGTCATGAACTTCACCAATTTTATGGATCTTGCCTGTCAGCTTGAGGATACGTTCCGTGGTGGTGGTTTTCCCCGCATCGACGTGGGCGAAGATGCCGATGTTGCGATAGCGTGTCAGGTCTTTCATCAGTTCTCTCTATCTTGGTAGGTGGCAGACAATTGCTTCAAAAAATCTAACGGGTCAATGCGTAACCCGTTGAATTAAAAGGAAAATAAATTTCGGCTGAAATAGCGATGGCGCAGAATACCACCGAATAAACGAAAGCTCACGCGAATTGTGAGGACGACAATACGACCCGCAGGTTACAAGGCGATGTCTGCATACACCGGCGCGTGATCCGAGGCGGTCAGTTCGTCGATCTTGCGCCGGTAGTCGCGGTCGATGACGATCTCTTCGGTCAATTCGATCAGCCCGCTGGTGGCCAGAATGAAGTCAATTCTCAGCCCGTGTTTGCGATGAAAGGCACCGCCGCGATAGTCCCACCAAGAAAATTCCTGAGCATCGGGATACTTGTGTCGAAACAGGTCGGTCAGGCCAGTGTCCATTAACGCTTGCAGGCGGCCGCGTTCTTCCTTGGTGTAAAAGATCGATCCCTCACCGGCTTCGCCGCGCCATCCGTCAATCGGCTCAGGCACGATATTAAAGTCACCGCAGATAATTCGATGCGCTGGCCCGTCATCGGCTTGCTGCCACTGCTGGGTCAAGTCGTCATACCAGCCCAGTTTGCCGGCAAAATCCGCGTGCTCGAGATTTTTGCCGTTAGGGCAGTAGACCGTGGTAAATGACAGTTTGTTTTCGATGTTGGCGGTAATCAGCCGCGAGCCGAAGGCATCTTGGTTGGCAACGCCTGTACCCAGCAACGTGGCAGGCGCCTTGGTCAGAATGGCGACGCCATTCCAGCTTTTCTGGCCGTGCACAAGTGCGCTATAGCCAAGCTCTTTGAAATAGTCGTGTGGGAACAGCTCATCTGGTGTTTTAAGTTCTTGGAACCCCACGACATCGGGCTGCCGGTCTTCGAGCCACCGTGTGATGTAGTCCAGCCGCGCTCGCAGTCCGTTAACGTTCCAAGTAGCGATCCGCATGACTGCACCCCCAAAAGCAAAACTGCATCATAACTTGGTGAGTGCGCGTTTTAGTAGGCAAAGGCAAAGGCAAAGGTAGAGATGGAGATCGAGGCGAGCAGGCGCATGCCGCTACAGCGAAACCAACACACCTAACGACGCCGTCGCCCCCGGCGCCCTGAAACCAAGCACCTGCTGGTACTCCTTATCCAAGACATTTTGGGCACGCATAAACACAGTGGTACTGGTCGATGGCGCATAACTGACGCCAAGATTCACCAGCGATACCGCCTTGATGGTCCCTCGTGTCGCTGGCGTCGCGGCGATGAATTCGTTGTCTTGCATATCGCCGTGATACACCCAGGAAACACTCGCCTTGCCTTTGTCGCCAGCAAAGGCGTAGTGCAGATTCAGGCCGCCGCTGCTGCGTGGTCGGCGTACTTCCACCTCGCCAGCAGCGTCGTCACTGTCCAGCCAAGTCCAGTGCGCGTCCACGGCAACAGACTCGCCAATGTCGGCGCCTAGTGTGAGTTCCCAGCCCTCGCGCTCGCTGCTGCCATCAATGTTCACGGCTCTTGCTAAGAATGTCGGCGGCGCGAAGGTGGTGGTGACTTCATCGTTGAGCGTCGAGCGAAAGTAGGTCAGGTCTCCTCGACATGTGCCGTCGCAAAAACTCGTCGCCACGCCAAAATCCCAGCCCCTGGAGGTTTCGGGTTTGAGGTCAGGGTTGCCAATGAAGCTGTCGGGGATAAAGCCGAACAGTTCGAAAAATGTCGGGTTTGCTGAACCCTCACCCCAACTCGCGTGAGCGCGAGTGTTTGCAGTGATCGCTTGGGTGGCGGTAAGACGCCAAGTCGTCAAGTTGGCGAAGCGCTGATTGTTGTCATGTCGCGCGCTGACAGAAATAGAGCGTTGATCGGCGCGCAGTAAGTACTCGATGAACTGGCTGCGTTGTTGATCCCTTGCCCGGTGGTTTGCCCCGGCAAATGACGCACTAAAGTTACGAAACTTGCGCTGCTCGTACTGCATGCCCAGTGCCAGCGAATGGCTGAGCGAATCACCAGTGAACTCCCGCGAGGCAGTCCACTGAGCTTTGTTCAGCTCACCCCTTAGCCCCGCGCTATCCTCGCCGTTGGTGCGAAAGCGTGTGCGACTCGCATTCTGACTGAGCATCACTTCGTGCAGCCATTTGCCGGTACGCGTCTGACCGCGTAGGGCCGCTAAGCGCTGGCGGCTGGCGTTGTTTTCGTCACCATCAATCACCAAGCCTTGGGTAGGGGTGGCGGGAAAGGCAAAGTCTTGTGGGTCACCGTCAGCACTGTCGTGGATTTGCCTGATCGACAAACCGAGCTGGCGATCGTCTGCCCAATAGAGAGCGCTGTTTGCGCTCCAAGAACGATTTCGATAGCCGTCGCTTTCGGCACCAAAAAATGACGCGTTGCTGCCATTGGTTATCGCCCGTGTGGCGCTGACTTGGTTGCGCCACTGAGCGTTGCCCAATGGCCGTTGCACACTGGTGCTGAACTGGCCTTGATGAAAGCCATGGGAGCCCGTTTCTAGGCCAACGTTGACGGCAGGTTGAGTGCCTGCATTGGTGGCACCCACGTCAGTCGTAATGGCGATCACACCGCCGATGGCTTCCGAACCGTAGCGGGCGCTTTGCGGACCGCGCAGTACCTCGATGCGTTTGATCGATGTCGCTGCCAAGGTGGCCAGGTTAAAGGCGGCTGCGTTGGCGGGGTCGTTCGCCTCGACTCCGTCAATCAGCACTAGGGTGTGGTTGCTCTCTGAGCCGCGCAGGCGTACCTCGGTCAGACCGCCTAGCGGACCGGTCTGCGACACATTCAAGCTCGGCAGCATGCGCAGCAACTCAGCGGGATCGAAGGTGATGCGCTGGGAAAAATCGTCAGCCTCCAATACCGACACCGAACTACCAACGAGGCGGGCGGGCGTCGGGGTGTGGTGCGCCACCACGATTATCTCTTCTATTGCAGCGTCGTCGAGATCATCGTTGTTTGCCGCCATGGCCGCAGAGCTTGCGAGCAAAGCGATTGGTAGGGTAAGGGGAGTCACGAATGCCTGGAACGCGCGTGAGCTGAGATTGATCATGAGACATCCAATGTTGCGAAGCGCCATGGTCAACCAAGAGTTGTCTCGGGTCTAACCCTGTCGGACGCTTTCTTCTCATGCTTTGCATGAATCTTTTTTGACTCGGCATCGGTAAGCTACCGCAATAGCTTTTGAGTTGTTTATTGAGTGTCGGCAACCTGCATTGAAGATCGAAAGTGCCTTATTGCACCACTACGAATCCCGCCAATGGTTATCGTTTAAGCAACCGGTAGCAGTGCTGCATGCCCGAAAGCCTAGCCAGGTGATGCCTGTGCTGGGTGAGATAGAAGCGCGGGTAGAGGCCGAACAACTCACCGCCGTTGGCTTCATCACCTACGAGGCCGCCTGTGGGTTCGATGCCAGCTTGCCCACTCATTCGCCAGCCCAGAGCCAGCTTCCGCTCATCAGCTTCGCTCTGTTTCGCAGCGTACAAGTTGCTCAGCCGCCGGTGCCCAGTGAATCCGGCGCGCATCAACTGTGGCGTTTTACCGAGAGCGCAGCAGACTATCGGCAAGCCATCGGTCGTATACGCGAACTCATCAAGGCCGGTGACGTGTATCAAATCAACCACACCACCCGCCTGCAGGGAGTGCTCAATAACCCCCAGCAACTTTTTGCCGATGTCGCTGCAGGCGCTCCCTTCGGTGCCTACCTTGAAGGCGATAGTCATACCATCGTCTCAGCCTCACCGGAGTGCTTTTTCGCCCTCGACGGCAACACCCTCTACTCGCAGCCGATGAAAGGCACCGCCGCCAGAGAGCAAGATCCGGCCAGCGATCAGGCCCAGCGCGATTGGCTATCGGCCTCGACGAAGAACCGGGCAGAGAACCTGATGATTACCGACATGGTGCGCAACGATCTAGGTCGTGTGGCCGAGCCCGGCACCGTAAAGACAAGTGCGCTTTTTGCCACCGAGCGTTACCCCACGGTCTGGCAAATGACGTCGCGAGTCGAAGCCAGCACGAGCGCTAGCGTCGCTGATATTTTTGCTCAGCTGTTTCCTGCTGCGTCTATCACTGGCGCACCCAAAAGAGCCGCCATGGGCCAGATAAAAGCACTGGAAAAAACACCACGCGAGATTTATACCGGCGCCATCGGCATGATCGCGCCAGGCCGACAAGTGCAATTCAATGTGGCCATCCGCACCGCCTGGGTTGAAAACCGCACCGGCGCTGGACGTTACGGAGCCGGTGGCGGCATCGTCTGGGATTCAGATGCACAGGAAGAGCACGACGAGCTGGTCAGCAAAACCCAAATTCTGAGCGGCGTAACAGCCAGTGAGGAATTCGAGCTATTCGAAACCATGGCGTGGACAGCCAATGACGGCCCCTCGAATCTAGCTGCGCACCTCAAACGTATGTCGAGCAGCGCAGAGTATTTTGGTATCGCATTCAACGTAGTCGACGCCACACAGGCCATCGAACAAGCGACCGCAGCCTGCGTACAGCCGCCAGCGAGCACCATGGCTGCCACCACGTATCGGCTAAGGCTGAGCCTCAGTGGAGGAGGTATGTACGCGGCAACGCTGCAGCCTGGGCCACCGCCGACAAAGAGTGGGCAAAAGCTCGCAGTAGCGCCATCACCGGTGTGTTCTAAAGACCCGGCGCTGGCCCACAAAACGAATCAGCGACAGGTGTATGTACAGGCGAGACAAGCGGTGACCATGGCTCATGGCGAGGGTGTTGAGCCGCTGCTGGTCAATGAGCGGGGCGAGGTCACGGAAACCGACATCGCCAACGTGGCCTATGTGCTGGATGGCCAGAAGTACACGCCGCCAGCACGCTGCGGCCTGTTGCCAGGCGTGCTGCGCGAACGGCTGCTTGGGGACGGTGAACTGCAAGAGCGCGTGTTGTTAGCAAAAGATCTCGCGAGCGTGGACAAGCTCTACCTGATTAATGACCTAAGGGGGTGGCGCGAGGCCCAGTTGCTGGGTGCCAAAACGGCATAGCGGATTGACAAGCTACAGGGTGGTAAGGACAATTCGCGTCCTTCGAAAGTTGTCGAAGACTTTCAACTCGTGGCTACGTAGCTCAGCTGGTTAGAGCACAGCATTCATAATGCTGGGGTCGGTGGTTCAAGTCCACCCGTAGCTACCACTTCCCCGTCCGGAAATTTCCCAGCGCATCCTTGGTCCAATCTGCGATGTTTCTACCAGTTAAGGCCGACGACTCTCCATCAGCCGGTCGATCAATACCGATTAGCCTAAAACCGGCAGTGGCTGCCCTTTTAGCATGGCGTTTCGGCGATAGCCTGGAGCCCGGTCCTCCGTGATAAATGATTACAGGTGTGCTAAGCGGGTCTCCAAATTCAGCGAAGCCCACTACCCGACGGTCATCGGTGCTTAGTTGATAGTTCAAGCGCCTTGCTGATCAATATTTCGTCGTCTCTTTGCCAGACCCTAAAAACCATGCTTGTTCTTCTTTCTGCGTTGTAGTCCGGTCAAAGGAAAAATCCCTACCAATGCCGACCTGATTGCCTCAATGTCCTTGCTTGGGGAAGAGGAAAATAATTAGGAAAAACAATGAAAAAAATAGCATTAATCTTGCTCTCACTCGTGCTCAGCAACTTTGCTTTCGCAGATGGCCATGGGCACGGTAACGAGTTCCCGTTTAAATATTTTCTGCATAACGACATCACAACCGATGACGCCCAAGCAACGCTCGCTGGTACGCGTGCTTTCGTGGAATCCGGTGTCTTTAAGGATCGTGGTGTTGCTGTCGGCGTTTACGCATACAACGCCGTTGGAGCACTGGGAGCCTCTCATATGACTATGTTCGCTTATCCAAGCGCAGATTCTTTGCCCGGCGCTGAGATTTTTCAGGCTTCCGACGCGCACATTGCTTACCAAGCCGCAATGCAAGGCGCGGGAAACAAAACGGTGCACAGCACACTGTACAAGTCAGTAAAGGAATACGTGCCTGCGGATGCAGGTGGGAAATATAAGGTTTTCTTGAACATGTTTTTGTCAGTCAGTGACCCAGCTACCTATGCCTCGACTTGGCTAAAGTTGATGGAAGATATTGGCGCATCGGATGCATATGGCATACGTGAGGTTGTTGCAGGTGATACGGAAGGAGTAACCCATTACCTTTGGATTGGTTTCGAATCCATGGCTGATTTAGCAAAAGGCATGGATCAAATGTACGCCTCAGAAGAGGCAGCGGCAGCAAGAGAGACGTTTGCAGGCATTCGTGAAATTAAGCGCACTGCAATTCTAACTTCTGGATACGAGAGCATCACTGAAACGATGGAGTAGCTCTGACGCTACTCGTGGATCGCATTGCAACCAACGCGGTGCGATCCGATCGGGCTTTATCTGGATAACTCCCGGGCTCGAGGACAAAGCGATGACCTTGGTTAAGGTGGAAAACAACACTCCTGCGTTAAGACTTCAGGCTCATTGATGAGTGGGCGACAAAAAGATTGCGCGATTTGCAGCGCATCCCCCAACGTTTTATTTCGATGCCGGTACGGGGTAGAGGACTGGCAATTCCTCTGCGACATATGCCTTGAAAAAGTAAAAAGCTCCTTTGTCGATTCATACATCTATGGGGGTACGTGGAAGCGCAAAAAGAAGTAAAACGACAAACTCGTTGTATCTAGTTACCATTTGGTAGGGGAGAACAAAGGATCATACCAATGAAATTTATTGTCGCATCAATCGTATTTTTCGCTCTGAACGCTTCAACTTTTGCTTCGAGTGATGGCTTCAATCCCAACGAACTAACGTACGTTGTCTCAATGAGCGTCAACGAGAAAACGGCTGCGCAGGTAGATGATTTTTCCGCGTTTTATCACGCGTTGGTCGAAGGAAACGAGCCCGGCACGTTAGCGTGGCAGTTTTACCGTGGTGCTGACGAAAAAATCTACCTGATCGAAAGATACGCTGATTCCGATGCTGCGTTGCAGCACGTAACCAACATCTCCCCAGGGGGCATCCAAGAGAAAGAGTTCGGAGATTTCAGCGATCACTTTGTCATCGAAAAGCTAATTATCCATGGCACGCCATCTACCAAGCTGGTCGAAAGTCTTGAAGCTGTCGGATTGCCCTTAGAATTCAGGTCGACCATCAGCGGGTATAGCAGAAACTAAGGTCGGGGAAGCACACACTCCAGCAGCTACGGTACAAGCTTAGCGATGAGTAAGTGCCTGTACCGGACGGCGCATATCGGCGGGACACGAGCGCGAGCGCGCGGGAATGATCGTCCGGTGATGTTTGGAGGTATATCTGAGGGCATCGATAAGTTCGAACGGCGTCAATAACCCGCGGTGTGGTTTTTTTGGAAGGTGATTAAAATTCTGCCGTCCCGACCACTTTTCTACTTAGGTTGGCCTGCGACCTGCATTGTCTTCGGTGGTCACCACACATCGCGCTCGCTGAGTGATGATCCATTCGTTCCAGTTAAACACTGTCTTATGAGGCGAGGGCCGCGTTCGTGGATTAGATCGAAGCGATCCTGGAATTCCGTGAAGGCTGATTTGCGGTCAAGGAGCGGCTGCCGGTTTGGCCGCAGTTCGGATATCGAAGGACACTCGCGACAGGGTCAGATTGAGCCAAAAAATTGAAAGCTAAAGGGGTAAACGAATGGACCTTCAGATAAAAGGTAAGAAAGCCATCATGGCAGGTGGCAGTGCTGGTATGGGCCGAGCGACCGCAGAGAGATTGGCAGAAGCGGGGGTTGATCTGGTAATCACTGCCAGGCGCAGAGAGCGGCTAGAAAAAGCAGCGGGAGAAATTTCGGCTAAATACAATGTAAACGTCACGCCAATCGTTGCTGACTCGTCAAAGGTTGAAGACCGCGCGAAGCTGCTGGAGTCTTGTCCAGATCCGGATATTTTAGCGATTACGATTAAGCCGCCTGCGCCTAATGGTGACTTTCTTAAGGTAACACCGGAGATGTGGCGCGAATCGATCGATTCGGCTTTGATTGGCCCAATCGAGCTGATGCGCCAGTACATTCCGCATATGAAGGAAAGTGGTTGGGGACGTATCGTTAACATAGCCACATTCTCTGCAAAAAATCCGATGATCTGGCGATTGATGTCAGGCCCCGCTCGATCGGCGCTAATCAATTACACAGCCAGCGTTTCTCGAGAAATTGCTAAGTATGGCGTCAATATCAACAACCTTTTACCCGGCATGTTTGCGACCGAAGGAGCCAACGAAATTATGGCGGATTATGCGGACGCTTTTGGCCTTGAGCATAATGCAGAGGCGGTTGGCGCTCATTTTCGAGCCAATAATCCTATTCCCGCGGGGTTTGTTGGTAATGCGGACGACTTAGCGCCGATGGCAGCATTTCTGTGCAGTCCACTGGCGCGATTTATCGTCGGCCAAAATATCGTGATTGACGGGGGACAACACGCTTCGCTGTTTTAATGCTCAAGGTGGGCGAGAAAAATTTCTCATTTGCGCCGCTTAGATCAGTTTCGTAGTTCGTTAGTCAATCGCCCACAAAACTCAGGTTTAAATCAGTTTGTTTAGCAAACGATGCCGGTTAGCATTTAGGAGAGTCTTTTACGTCGGTCCGCAAAAGGAGGGGTAATGCGTAAAGCGTTTTTGAAGGTATTAGCGATATCCGCTTTTGGCGTTGGGTGCGGCGCTGGCTCAGATGAGGCGGACAAAAATACGGATCTGCAAACATCTAAACCGACGATTACTCAACCATGTGCCGCAGATGATACGTTCACGGTCTGGTGCGGTTACAAAAACCCAGAGGACTTGGCGGCAACGCCCGACAGGAAATATTTGCTCGCCACAGGCTTTGGTGGAATCCCTGAACCGACTCTAAATGAAATGTCGCTTATTCATTTGGCGACGATGAACCGAAGTTCGGTCGAGATCGAACTGTCGCAAAACACATGGGGCGACCCAAACTGCGAGCGTGGCTCGCTAGATTTCTCCACCCATGGATTAGATATCAATCGGCGCAATGACGGAACATACATGGTCGCTGTTACCAATCACTTGCCCAGTGAGACGGTGGAGTTGTTTGAGCTCGCGGCAAGCGAATCGAGTTGGCGGCTCGTGTGGCGCGGTTGCGTTGAATCGCCCGTTACCGAATCTGGATCGCGCCAGCCTATGTTCAACGATGTAGCGTTAACGGATGGCGGTGGTTTTTACGTCACAGAGATGTATGACATCAATAGGTCTTTTGACGAATTGATCGAGGCAGGCATCGCTGGAGAGGACACTGGCAGCGTGTGGTATTGGTCCGCTGGGGAAAGTTTTCAAAGAGTCGATGGATCACAGGGGAGTTTCCCCAATGGCATCGTTATCAATGAGGCGGAAGACGTATTGTATGTAAATTACTGGTTCTCTGGCAAAACGCACAAACTTGATATCGCATTGGGGAAAGTCCTTGCGACACATGACGGTGGGCGAGCAGATAATCTGACCATGGCGTGGGGTTCAGTCTGGGCCGCAAAACACGATATGACCGTTATGGAGTACCTAGAGGATTGTCCAGCCGAGACAGCCAACTGCTTTCTGCCTTTTTCAGTTTATGAACTCGATTTAAGTGACCTAAGCGAGACGAATGTTTGGCGGTATGACAGTGAAATATTTGGCTTTGGCACCGTAGCGACACCGCTGGGCGACAGTATTTGGTTTGGATCAGCCCATGGAGATAGAGTGGCGCGTTATGAAATAGGTGAGAGAGTGAGCAATGGTGGTTGATATTCCAGAGCGGTTGCAGGAGCCGGTCACAGCGGCACTTACTTGGTTTAATCAAAGCAGAAATAGCGTTTTCGAAGTGAGCGGAATCGTGGACTTCGAAGATGCTCTGTCGGCGAGTTCGTTGGAGAGTTTTCAATTCGGTTTGGTGCTTTGTGATGGCGAGATTTGTGACAAAGCTCAGATTCGCTGCGTACCACATGGTGATGGATTCAAGTTTTCATTAGTAGAGGGGCGATTGAGCGATATTCCCGTTTTGCTTGACCCGCCGAGCGGCCTTCGTGCCAACTGGCTGGACCAAGTGCTCGAGAAGCATGAGTTCGTTGTATTCCTATTCTATCGCGGGCTGTGGTGACCGCCCTGTCGCTTCGAGTTACGAAGCTACGAGAATTCAGGGGTCGTTGAACAAATTCGTGAGTCGGGCGGCGAGGTGTATGGCATTACCTCAGAGCCCCATTCCCTCGCACAGGAAGCAGAAGCCGCTTGGGGCCTTTCGTTCCCGATTGTTGGTGATCCTCACCATGAGGTCCGCAAACATTTGCAGTCGCGCGGGTGGCTTGACGTCTTCTTTAACGCCGATGACGGGCACCTGCGAAACCGCAGTTGGACAAGTCATCCTAACGGTTACTATCAACCAGCTGTGATCTCGATTAACCGAGCGCAACGCATTCTTTACCGGTGGCGATGTGTGCCTAAGTATCAAAACATGAGTGGCGCTGGTGCTCGTCCTGAAGCTAGATACGTTATCGGCAAGATTCGCGAAGCGATGAACATGACCGATGATGCGGAGCTGGATCGTCAGCCTCTAATGGGCGCCGGAGAACTGAACTGGTTTCAATTCTTGTTGATCCTGACGGCCCATGGTTGGTTTCTTCGTCCGAAAGCCTTTCCGCTACTCAGGGATGGCACTAAAGATTCTGTAACCCCCAGCCAAGCCATGCGACGCGTGTGGGTATTTCTCGGGCTATGGATTGCGTCTATAGCGGCTTTCCCGGTGCAGTACGTTGCATGTGCGTTCGGACTCTGGCTGATATTGTTGGCGCCAGGCATGATCGAAATTCACCGCCAATTTCAGAACGAGCCTGACCCTTATTAGCGACGGCAACGCGAGGAGAGACTTATGGCGCTGACCACGCAATCTCAGCGTGCTTGGTTGAATCTGACCATAGAGGAGTCGGTTGATCCTGAGCGCGAAATCATTGATCCACACCATCATTTATGGCGCACCGGTGGATTACCCTCCTATGTGCTTGAGGATCTTTGGGAGGATACGGACTCAGGTCATAACATCATAAAAACGGTGTTTATGGAATGTGGAGCGGAGTACCGAAAGACTGGACCACAGCACTTAAGAGCGGTGGGCGAGACGGAGTTTGTCAGAGACATTGCGCTGGCTAGCCAGAGGCAAGGTAAAGCAGAAATCGCAGGCATTATTGGTCATGCGGACCTAGATCAAGACTATTCCTTAGTGCTTGATGTATTGCAGGCCCATGAAGAATCGGGAGGTGGGCTGTTTCGAGGTATTCGACATGGTGGTGCCCATGATCCGGGTAAAAATTTAGGCTGGTTGAATGCAACACCCCATGCCAACTTGTTTGAGCGAGAGGATTTTCGCCGAGGCGTCGCTCTGCTTGGTGATCGGGGATACACATATGATTCTTGGCACTATCATTTTCAAAACGAGGCTTTTGCGGACCTAGCCGACGCTGTACCGGGCACAACTATTGTTCTTGATCATTTTGGCACGCCTTGCGGTGTCGGCGATTACGCAGGCAAAGCAGACGAGGTTTTTGCGCAGTGGCAAGCGGGCATAAAACGACTCGCAGGTTGCCCTAACGTGGTGGTGAAGATCGGCGGGCTAGCTATGCCAGTCAATGGGTTTGGCTGGGGCGAAAACGAGAGACCTCCTTCATCGGATGTGGTCGCCGCTGCGCATCGTGATTATTACTTACGGACAATCGACGCCTTCGGCCCGGAGCGTTGTATGTTCGAGAGCAACTTCCCGGTGGATAAGCTTTCGCTCTCCTACAATGTTTATTGGAACGCGATGAAAAAAATCGCATTAAGTTATTCCGATGCAGAGCAGCATGCGATGTTTTACGCGACCGCCGACAGGATTTATCGACTTTCGTAGAGCAAATATCCGAGCACCACAGCGGATATTTTTCAGTCAATCTAGGCCTAAAACGATATCTGCAACACCTCTACTGTTATCGGCATTAGACGCACGCGTGTCTATACGTCGATAAGGGGGGTGCTGTTGCAGGATGGGCCAAGAGAAGATCGCTTGCCGCCCAAGTAGCTTATTATGGCAACTGCAAAACTCGACGGCGCTGCCCAATCAATCTGCATTGTTTCAGGCACAAAAAAGGGGCCGAAGCCCCTTGCGCGTCCTGCCACTTAGTCGATTTCGCCAACTTCGAATGTCATGGTGCCAGCTACCATATCGACCGTTCCAATAGCGAAGTTCATTACGCCATTATTCACCAAGTCGAGGGTATACATCTTATATAGCGCGCCTTCTTTCTTGGAAATTCCCTGCAGGGTTGCGGTGAAAATGTCTTCACCTGACTGCGTCCAAGCATAGCCAGTGAACTCACCATGGCCGTCAACAGATTGAAGGTTCGTCATCACATAAGATAGGTAAACCCTGCCGTATGGGCCTGCATCACCAGAAGCAGATAGTTCGTAGGTCTGACCGTCTTTCGTATGCATTGAGTCAATGTTGAACTTTGCTTCAAACAAGGTTTCTTCGTTTATTTCCAAACCTGCTCCAAACGCCGCCGATGGCAGCGCCATTAGCGTCAATAGCAACATTCCGATTCTTTTCATTTGTCTTTTCCTCAGTAGCTGTATTTTTCTTCGTTGAGGCTCTGCGTAGTCGCAGCCTTAAAGGAAAGATACGTGAAGCCAGTTAAACTAGGTAAAAAACTCGTATCGCAGATATTGAGCGCTACCGGATTTTTGTCCGAGCAAATCGGAACGCAAAAAGATCCTATAGCCTCGTTAAACAGGATGATTGGAGCGTCGTGGCAACCAAAGGTATGTAGTAAGAGTTTTTAGAACATGACTATGGCCAGCTCAGTTTTTCAGTTTTCGCCGTTTTTGCGTTAAAGAGACCGAATGGGACCCTGAAAAGGTTGGAAAGCCCACGTCAGTATGTGCGCTAGACCCGCAAACCCTTAAACCCTTTTCTGGGTGTCATTTGCGGCGAGCGGCGAGCGGACAAGATTTAGTTAGACAGTTGTCTTGTCTGTCCTAGATTCACCCCAGAAATTTGAGCCCCTTGGGTTGTGACTAACCATCTCAATTTCCATCGCCAAAATTCAGAGCCACCTCTCGATTAGCTACACGCTCGTAGAATTCGAGTTCATAGGCTGACTCTGGGTCCGCTCTTACCGACTGATCCAAGAATTCGGCATCTTCGCCAACCAGAATTCTCCAACGTTTTTCCTTCACTCCCTTTAAAATAATGTAGGCAGCATCCTCAGCACTTGTAAGCGCTTTATCCCGAAAATCATCTGATTCCTGTTGCATCATCTGTCTGATGTGCTCATCCGGTACGTTATCTAACGGTAGCCCCCTCCTCAGATAGAGCTCTCGTGCAAGTTGGACCTCCGTATCAGTCGGATCTTCTGCATTCTTCTCGCGCACCAGCTTGCGCGAATTTTCTACGATAGGGGTGCCAATATGACCGGGCATAACCACGGAACACGAAACGTTTGGAGCGTTTATACGAAGGTCTGTTATCAATGCCTCAGTAAACCCTTTGACAGCAAATTTTGCCGCGCAGTATGCCGCGTGCGGCATGTGCGGACCTATAAAGGCCCAGAACCCGTTCACTGAACTTGTGTTTATAATCCGAGATTCCGTGCTTGCTTGGAGCATGGGGAGAAACGTCGTACAGCCATAGTAAACGCCATACCAACAAACGTTGAACGTTCTTTCCCACTCGGTCCGGTCCTCGGCAACTATGCTTCCACCTGCGCCTATACCTGCGTTGTTAAACAGCAAATCTATATGGTCAGTTTCATGTTGTGCCGCAACCTCCGCTCGAAACCTGATTTGCTGATTCTCATCTGAGACGTCGCACAAGTGCGTTGTAAGACGACCAGTGCCTTTTTTTTCAGCAAGCTCCTTAGTTTCCAACAGGTTTTCTTCAATCACGTCGCAAGTTGCGACGTGAGCTCCTGCAGCAATTAATTGACAAACCAGCTCGCGCCCCATGCCGGTGCCGCCACCGGTAACTACCGCTATTTTTCCTTCGAAACTTTCCACACGCGATCTCCTTTTCTTTTTCTTTTCGGATGACGATCTATTTTCGCATCGACTAGCGTATCAAATCAGAATCGCCGCCTCCCTCGCTTCCTCCATTACCCGCTTGATCTCACTTTGGTCGTAGCGTTTGTTAGCCTGTTTCTCGCGCCAGTTTTTTAGTTTTCATGGTTTTGGGGTTTGAAAGGGTCATTGGCAGCTTGCCGCATTACCTCGGCAGGCCGAATCTCTGAGAACATCACAGCTTCGTTTATCTGCCGTCTGATTAAACGCACACCCACAGCGCTTTTAAACGCAAACAAGGGCAAAATCCCTGCATGGATGAAGAACCAATGGGTATTCGAACAATGCGTGGTCATCATCCGTTGGTGATCGAAGGCATGGGTGGATATGACAGTAGGGACCCGTCGTGGGTTACTGAGGTAATTCTTGAGCAACTCAATACTCGGTGGGCTATCGACCCACCCAAGAAACCGCTACTGCTTGTGACCCAAGGAGACCCCTTCGAAGAAAAGGGAGTATCCGCAATAACAAGGCTTCTAGCGGATAGGCTCGCCGTCCAGCGGGTGCTGATTTTTCTCGATCCAAGTATCGCGGACTACCACGCGCCCAACGCGGATCGCTACAAAGTGATCTGCGAACTCCCGTATTCGGCCTTGACCCACCGGTTGCAGGTTGAGCGGCCTGGAGCACTGACTCAGATCACCGATCGTGTCGATGCACACTTGCGCAGAAAAAACACCAGACGCCGTAAAGAAGGCAAGAAGGTATTGCGAGATTACTTCCGTGACTTTGCGTTGCTGCAAGAAGTCACCAAGATAGGATGCAAGCAAATTTGCGGGACGGTCACCGTCGCGCATACCAGCGCCAATTTGGATGATTATTCGGTGTCGAGTTTTTATCGCGTGGGGTTGGAATTGGAGCTTATAGATGTCGCCGACATGGTGCCGTTTCCCGCAATCTGAAATCCCTCCTGATGTCGGCGTTATATGCGCGCGCCTATATGTCGATGATGGAAGTTGCGGGCGTGTAACAATGAACATAAATAAGCATGTCGCATAAGCTAAGAATCACGCACGTGAGGAATGATGTCCTTGCTGATACGTTCAAGTACTTGGTTTCGAGTTTCGAAGTTCGGTAAAACCATTACCTGACTTAAGCCAGCCGCTGCTAACTCATGCAGTCTTTCGAGGAGTTGTTGTTGCGTACCAATCATATTGGAAGCTTGTAGCACCTTCGGTGTTAGGAATCGTTCTTCTTCCGGCAAGACCCAGCAATTGTGACCGGCGTGAATTCGCTGGTGGATTCGCTCCGCTGGTTCGCGACTGAGCAAGGCGCAGTAGTCGTCCCAAATTTCGGCCAGCCAGTTCGGCGGCTGGTGGCCAAAGTTCCGGAATTGATCAAAGGCGTAGTGCACACTGGCCATGGCCATCGCCCCACATTCACTCTTCACACGAGCCGAGTCCACAGGCTCTTTAGGGTCTAGTACGCTTATGCAGGTCAACGCCGTGTTGTAAAAGCCGCCATCACAATCTTGTGGCGTTTCGGCACGACCCGAAGAACGCGCTGCCTCGTGCACTGCACTTAACGACTGTCTTACGGCATGTTGAGTTGAAACCCCGAGCACCGCTCCGTCACCATAGGTCCCAGCAAGAGCGAGAGATTTCGGGCCAAAGCCCGAGACGAAAAGAGAGATAGGATCTTTGAAATTGACGAATCCATCGTCGGGCATGATGTGCTTGATGGGTATGTTGCTTTCCCCGTGTTTTAGCCACGCCTCTTCACCGCGGAGCAGCGGGACCAATGTTTTTAGGTAGGCGTCGAATTCGGCAATTTTTTGTGGAGGCATTCCCATAATGCGTCTGGCCGTGTTGCCTGAGCCCACACCAAAAAACGTTCGCCCCGGGGCAAGTGCATTGATCGTGGCGATGCCTGCAGCGTTGACGGCCGCTGGGCGAGTGCCTGAGACAGCGACGCCAGTGCCTACATTGATGGTGTCCGTGCGGTCAGCCGCTAGTGCGAGACTCGCGAAGACGTCCGACCAGAGCATTTGTGAGTCGGCCATCCAAGCGTGGCTGAATCCAAGTCGCTCGGCATGTACCACGTAGTCAATGTCCTTCACTCGTGAAGCAACGCAAACGCCGATATCCATGCCATCTCTCCCAATTGCATTCATAAGCAGGTCGCACACCTAGACCATAGCGCACATAAATGATTAGCAGGAAGAGAGGCGGGCGTTCGCAAATCCCGCCTCGATCTTACTCTCTCGCCCGGAGCAGCGACTTCTCCACTTGCATCGACTGTATGTTCACAACTGGCGCAGCCAAGGAGGGTGCTTCTTACTTGGCCAACAGACATTTTGAGTTTGTTTAAACACGACAAGCTTTAGTGGGTGGAGACGCCTTTCCGACAAGCTACGGGTAATGAAACAAGGCCACTGAAAGAGCTTCAGGGAAAAAGCAGTAATCGGCGATTATGGGCGTGTGGAAATGATCTTCCCTAGATATGTGGGGGTATATCTGGGGGTACAAATAGATTCGTTCTCTTTGACTTCAGCAATAGCAAGGCTTAAATCGGGTTGGCAAGTCTACCCGTAGCTATCATCTATCCCCATCTCAGATGATCTACTCCTTTGCCTACCGCGGTCTAACGACTGTTGGGTGAGTAGAGAAGTAATCCACAAACGCGTTTTGCAGTGGCAAAAAACTTACGACACGTTGCGCCGATTGGGCTAGCTTGCTGTCTGACATAGGGGCAGTTTAGAAACTCACCCAAACGCTCGGTGCTTGTTATGACATTAGCCAATGACGACCTTCCGCAATTGAAGAAACATTTTTTCGAATGGCTTGCTGAAGCTGAAGCCAAACGGCTGCCAAGTGCCTTTGCGGCATCTGCGCTAGAGCGAATCAGCAAACGCTTTGATGGCATGGACCAACGCTTTGAATTTACCAACGAGCGCCTCATTCGCCTAGAAGAAACCCTGTCCAGCCATATTGAGCTGACCCGCAAAGGGTTTGCGGTAATGGAAGAGCACTTCAATGCGGTCGATAAGCGCTTTGAATCGATGCAGGTTCAAATGGACAACCGCTTTGAATCGACGCAGGTTCAAATGGACAAGCGCTTTGAAGTGACGCAAGAGCAAATGAACAAGCGTTTTGATCAAGTCGACAAGCGCTTTGAAGCGACGCAAGAGCAAATGAACAGGCGTTTTGATGTGGTCGATAAGCGCTTTGAGACGATGACTCAGCGCATGGATAAGTTCATGCAGTGGTCCTTTGCAACGATGGTAGCGACCGGAGGGTTCGTTGTTGCTGTTTTGAAGCTTTGGCCCCCGGTCTTGCCGTAGCTCGCCAAGTCGATTCACGACGAATCGCCCATCGTTACCGCATACTTTATCGGCTGGATTGCCGCGTCCTACGGTTTGCTGAGCAAGTCGTACCCCTCACAATGACAAAGAGAGAAATGCGCTCTTAGCCAAACTTTTTGGGGCAATTTAGCGTTTTGTCCTGCTTCTACCGCTTCATCCTTGCACAACCACAACAAACGCACTGCTAGACTGGTCTTTTTCGTCGAGGAGATTCTCCGTGAGCTACAACACACTGACCTACGCGGTATCTGAAGGCATTCTAACGTTGACCCTGAACCGGCCCGAACAACTGAACTCTTTTACTCTAGAAATGGCGCGGGAGCTTGTCGATGCCTTTAATCGTGCCAGCGATGACGATGCCGTGGGCGCTGTCGTGGTTACCGGCGCGGGACGTGCTTTCTGTGCGGGTATGGATCTGTCCATTGACGGTAACGTATTCGGCCTTGATGAGAGCCAACAGCCCACTTTAGACGATGTTAGTGAGCGCGGTGATGAGGAGCATATTTTGCACGGCGTGCGCGATGAAGGCGGCTTGGTATCGCTGGCAATCTTTGAGTGCAAAAAACCCGTCATTGCGGCAATTAACGGAGCAGCAGTTGGTGTTGGTGCGACCATGACCTGCGCCATGGACATCCGCTTAGTCTCTACCAAGGCTAAGGTTGGCTTTGTCTTCAATAAAATTGGCATTACTCCCGAAGCCTGCTCGAGTTGGTTTTTGCCCAGAGTGGTCGGACTGTCGACATCGCTAGAGTGGTGCTATACCGCAGAGATTCTTCAGGCCGACACGCTGGTGGGAGCTGGTTTTGCAAAGGCTGCCTATGAACCCGATGACCTTCTGCCAGCGGCCTATGCCATTGCGGAAAAGATCGTCAAGCACAGTCCCGTAGCGATCGCGCTAACCCGGCAAATGATGTATCGCAATTCTGCACAAGCGCATCCGCGCGATGCTCACAATGTCGATTCGTTATCAATTTTTTACGCCAGCATGGGTAGCGGCAAGGAGGGCGTGCAGTCTTTCTTGGAAAAGCGTGAGGCGGTGTTCAGCGACTCCGCTCAGGAGATGCCGCCGTTCTATCCGTGGTGGAAATAAAAGCAAATCTGATCTGAAGGCCAGCGTTTGCTTCTTTTCAGTCGCTAGTCAAAATGAGGCTCCCTGTTTTTCGGTTATTTTTTATGCCGTTTTCTCGCTTCTCCGGCGCACTCGCTGCATTGGCATCCAGTGCGGCATCGCCTTTTCGTGCTCATTCGATGACACCTGATCGCCTTACCGCCGAAGCGGTAGCCGAGCAGCTTCAGCTGGACGGACATGTGGAAGGTGGTTTCTTCCGCCGCACCTATGAATCTGACTATCGCCTACTGACGCCGGGGGGTGATGAGCGATTGTCGATGACGTCGATTTTTTACTTACTTGCTGCCCAGTCACCGATCGGTCACTTTCACTTAAATCGGTCGGATATCGTTCACTATTTTCACATGGGCGATCCCATTACCTACTATCTGCTGCACCCGGACGGTGAACTTAAAACCGTGGTTATGGGCAATGATTTGCGTGCCGGCCATGTGCTGCAGCTGACGGTGCCCGGTGGTGTGTGGAAGGCCTCGCAAATTCCCGCTGACGGGGAACACGGTTTTGGTTTGATCAGCGAAGCTGTCTCGCCGGGTTTTGAGTATGCAGATATGACGCTGGGCTATCGGTCGCAAATGCTGGCCCAGTTCCCCCAGCACCAAGCCTTGCTTGGGCGTTTGAGCCATGAGGACCCGAAATCCCCTGCAAAAACCCGTAAATAAGGCCTTTAGCGGCTTTGGCTGCATCGCAGTTGTGATAGTCTGAAAATCGTCTAAAGGCCACGGTTGCCTTATAGAGCCTGACGCACTCAGCGTCGCCCCAGTGTCTTGGTACTACTCAGACAGAGGCCTACAGCCCGTATGGAAAAAAGCTGGCGCACCTACAAATCCGATGGGTTTTTCGATGAGCTGATTACCGCCAAGGGTAATCCTCGCGCAGCCGCCAGCCAGGCGATCAAATTTCTTAAAAGCCTGTCCCCCGAAGAGTTAGCGTCGCGTCGCGTCGCCGCCGAGCTGGCGATCAAAGAGATGGGTATTTCTTTTACGGTCTACACCGAGGGCGGCAACATTGACCGCGCTTGGCCTTTCGACTTCATTCCTCGTGTAATTACCGGCCGCGAGTGGGCACAGCTCAGTCGCGGTCTGCTGCAGCGCATGCGTGCGCTTTTCAAAGATTCTATGTACTCGCATGTGCACTCGCGACAGATGCTCGCAGAATGCGCTCGAAGAGACGATCGGCGGCAAGGGCTTCGCCCGTTGAAATAGAGTACTACGTGTAGCTAGTGTTCTTTTTTGTGTATCTTGAGACCTGAAGTTCATGGAACTATTGTAGTTATTGTCTTGAAGTCATTGTGATTAGTGCGTTGGGTGTCCTGGAAGGAATGTAATTACT
>ERZ802822.786-NODE-786-length-21301-cov-19.604693_pt1 | contig 21301 bp, 19 predicted proteins | sample MGYA00345649_ERZ802822 | MGnify/ENA primary metagenome ERZ802822 (study PRJEB30503, sample SAMEA104212359) | marine metagenome | biome: Westerlies Biome; feature: [SRF] surface water layer (ENVO:00010504) within the epipelagic zone...; material: water...
GCAGGCGCAAAGACCGCATCAATGATGTCTCGGCTGACGCGATCAGGTTTGAACGCTCGGATTGACCGTCGCTCGCTAACTATCGCCTGAAATGTTTCCGCCGCACTGCTCATCACGCCACCTTTATCGTCTATTTATCGTCTATTTATCGTCTATCTAGCGTCTATTTATCGTCTATCTAGCGTCTATTTATCGTCTATCTAGCGTCTACCGTCGAAAAAAAATCGGTGTAGCGAGGCTACACCGACTTTCCAACTCAAAGAACAGCTCAAACGCGGGGCGTCAGTCGCTATGTCTTCCTCAGAAGGAACGAACACTGCCGTCTGGATTTAAAGGAGCCTCCTCATTCATTGACCAGACAGCGTCAAACGGTGCCAAAGAGAGCGGTCGGGGCGGTCGCTTGTAAGTCGATGTCGCAGAGGCTTTCTCGAGTGTTCCGTCCAACCAGGCTAAGGCTGTCTGAAGTGAGTCCTCGTTCAAATCGCCAAACGGACGTTTCACATCATCCTCAGCCTCATACAAAGTGAAACGGCCGGTGCTTGCAAGGCCTGTGTAATAGCCACCCTGCCCTTCACCATTTTGAATTTCGAAAGAAATGAGTCTAAGGCGAGTATCGCAGTCTCCACCGAGATCAAAAGCACTTTGCCCTACGGCCTTTCCATAGGTATCTGTACCCACCATTGCCATTTCAATGTGAGGGGCGAGACCGTTAATTACCATCTCACTAGCCGAAGCTGTTCCAGTGCGCGTGATGAAGGCGATTCTCAAGGGTGTAAATGTCTCGGGTTCAACCGAAAAATTAGCGGTATCGTTGTTGCTTTGCCTTTTGTCATTGAAGTTAATGATATAGCTCAGCTCACCGTCGGCAATATCACCGCCAAGAAGATTCAGGAAGGTTTGGGCAACACGGACTAAACCGCCACCGTTATAGCGAAGATCTACGACTACATCCGTAACACCGGCGGAGGCAAACTGCGACGCTGCGTCTCGTAATGGCCCATCCGCAGCATCGATAAACGTACGAAAGTGTATATAACCAACAGGGGGCAAGCCTTCCCTCGGGATAAGCAGTGGCTCACCCGCTAACGGCGGTGTTGTTAACTCCGCCTTGGTGACTTCAATATCGCTTTCGACACCGTTATCGTCGACCCTGAAAATACGACTCACCGGCGAGTCAGAAGGCCCAAAGACCTCACTGCTCGGGGCGCCTCGCGCGACAATTGACTCCCATGACTCGAAGCCATCACCCATGTCAATACCTAATAAGCGCTGACTGCGACGCAGCCCTGCCTCATGGGCCGGGCCACCTTCAAAGGTGTCGGAGAAATAGAATTCCTGATCATTGTTCAGTAGCGCGTATCGGAAACCGAACCCGTAGTACGCACCCGACGTAAACCGTGCCTCGTCCTCTGAAACAGTCGTGAGGTATGAGAATCCCGGATCGCGGCCAGAATTATCCGAAGTTATGGGCTCAACGATAGCATCGAGGTACGCTTGGGCCGAGGAGTACGCGTCAGCATCAACCGCCGCTAACTCGTCGTACCAGTAGTACCAGTCAGTTGCCACTTCCTCCACAAAGTCTATCTGAGCACTGACGCCGCAAGAATCTGCAGTTGAGCCACTGCTGGACCCCGAGCTACCACCAGATCCAGACCCGGTAACACCGCCGCCAGCTGCGATCGCTGGTGAGGACGAGCCACCTCCACCACCACAGCTAACCAGTAGCAGGCAAAGTACCGTTGAAATCAATAACCGCTTGTTAACCATCAGCAAACCCCCTTTCCGGCATCATTAGCGTTTAGATTAATCGATTGCGATAAACCAACCAACCGCTTGTTGCTCAGGTAGCGTTAATCGCGGTTTGGAACGCCGGCCGCTCGGTAATGCGCTGCACATAGGCCTGAAGATGTGGCATGTCGTCCGAAACGCAGCCCATTCGATGGCTCATAAAGCAGGCATGTCCGAGCATGATGTCAGCCGCTGAAAAGTCTCCGACTAAATAATCCCGGCCCTCTAACGCGGTATTGACCGGATGCAGCGCTTTGTTAAGTAATCGCTGTGCCTGGCCGAGCACCACTGGATCGCGTCGGTCCTCCGGCAGCAAAATTGTGTGCACTACAATCGTATTCATCGGTGGCATAACCATGCCTTCACAGTAATGAAACCACTGCAAATATTCTGGGAACATGGGACTGTCTACCGCGGGCTTTAGTCCGCCCTCTTTGTGCCTGGCGAGAATGTACTCCACGATGGCGCCAGACTCATAGATGGAAACATCGCCGTCGTCTAAAACCGGTATTCGACCCAGTGGGTGGCGATCACGGTGCGCGTCTGACTTGAGATCCTTAGGATGGAAGGCCATGGCATTGAGCTTGTAGGGAAGGGCTAACTCCTCTAGCAGCCATAGAATACGGCCGGCGCGGGACTGCGGTGCAAAGTGAAGTGTGAGCATAACGAATACCTTTTTTTAATTGAGATTTCGAGCTTTGATCGAGACCCAGCTTTGATGGAGACCTCGAGCTTTCATTAGGACCTCGGGTGAGTGATGCGTTCAGTTTAGACTTTTGATCTATAGCCTAGCCTCGAACTGACCAAAAATCTGTTAAATCCGTATTCATTTTGAAGATATAAAGATATCGTTATGCAAATGAATGTTGATGTTTTGTCACAATGTCTGAAGGCTGCCGCCGACCCAACCCGTCTGAGGCTCCTCTCGCTGTGTAGCCAAGGTGAGCTGACCGTTTCGGATCTTGTTCGCATCACCGGCCACAGTCAGCCCAGAACCTCGCGGCATCTGAAAATCTTGCAGGACGCCGGGCTGCTTGAGAGTTTTCGCGAACAGCACTTCATTTTCTATCGAGCCCATCGTCAGCAACCGCATCAAACCATTGTGACGACTCTGCTGAGCAGCCTACACGCGACGGATAGCGCACTTGCAGAGGACAGCCGACGACTCTCGGCCATACGCAAGGCGAGAGCACAATTAGCCGAGAGTTATGTTGAAGATGAAGTACCTGAGTGGTTAGAGCTGCACGAGTACCACGGGGATGACGCCACTTTCGAGGCACACGTCACCGAACTTTTAGCGGGGCACCGGGTGGGGCACCTGCTAGACATCGCGACAGGTACCGGCAGGATGCTGCGCTTAGTGGGTCATTTGGCAGACAGTGGGTTTGGGGTCGATCTATCAAAGAAAATGGTTATCGTCGCCAGAGATAGTGTCGAAAAAGCGGGCCTCACTCACTTGTCAGTCCGGCAGGAAGATATGTACCAGATGCGGTTTCCGGCCAATAGCTTCGATACGGTGACAATCGATCAAGTGCTGTATTTTGCGGACGATCCGGCTGCGCTATTTGAGGAGGCGACACGTGTCCTCAAACGCGGTGGCAAACTGCTCATTGTTGCGTTTACAACCCGCGAGCAAACCACATTACCCGCTGTCTCGGCGAGCGTCAGTGTTGATATGAAGGCAATCATGAGTTGGCTCTTGAACAAAGACCTCTCTGTCGAGCAAATCGACAAAATTCCTGGTGAGTCGCTGGATATCAGCCTGATACTTGCAAGCAAGACAGCCAAATCGTGACGGACCTACTCACGCACAATGCAGTCACAGCTGTTACCGCACTACGCTGCAGGGTTTTTGAGGCCGAGGCAGGATCAGGCTCCTGATGAACACAGTCAGTTTACGGAACACGCGAGATTTTCCACACTACAAACCGCGAAGCGTCCTATCGTTTCAGGGTAACGCACTCATCAAGTCCGATCAGTGGACACACGGTGAGGTAACAACTCAGTGGGAAAATGCAACGCCGTCCGAGCTAATTATGCTGTGGCTGTGGCACAACGGCGAGATTCGTGAAATTTACCGATTGGCCCCAATGACGATAACGCATGCTGCGCTCCTCGAGGGGATGGGTATTGCTGTCATCGAAAAAGACTCTGAGCGTTGCCTTGAAAACCGGGTCATCCAAGCAGAGCCCCTGCAAAACTGGGTCTCCCGCTTTACATAATCACAAGCACAGAATTAGCCATACCGTTCCCGCAAGACCTTAGCGGCTGCAACCATAGCGTCTAACTTACCCCGAGATACATCCCGAGGCAGATATTTCAAGCCGCAGTCAGGCGCGAGAACCAAGCGCTCCTTGTCAATGAATGGCAATGCCCTCTCTACCCGCTCTACGATCAGATCGGTGGTCTCGACGTCATGAGTGGATAAGTCTAATACACCCAAGAGCACTGTTTGTTTAGGTAGCGAAGTCAAGACACTGCAATCCAGACCAGATTGAGCTGTTTCAATTGAAATCTGGTGACAACAGGCATCTCTGAGTTGAGGGAGAAAGGAGTAGCCATTGTCCGGACGTTCGTGAATCAATGCGGCATACCCAAAACAAATATGCACGCAAGTATCACCAGCAGCGCCCGCCAAGGCCGCATTTAGGACATCGATGCCATAGCGCTCAGCATCTTCTGGTCGAGCCTGCATGTATGGCTCATCGAGCTGAACGATGTCTGCACCGGCTTCAAAAAGGTCCGCAATTTCTGCCTTCACAGCAGTGGCGTAGGCGGCTGCGGCGTCTCGAACATCCATATAAAAGTCATTTTGTGCTTGCTGAGCCATGGTAAATGGTCCAGGGACGGTAAATTTTATAGGTCTATTGGTCATCAACCGGAGTTCCCTTACCTCCTCAGCGCTTATCGAGTATTTCCTCTCGATTGGCCCCACGATTCGAGGAACCGGCACCGGCTCTCCACTTCTATCAAGCGCAGTACCTGGATTGAAAATATCAATGCCATCGAGCCCAGTTGCAAAGTGATTTGAATAGCTCTCGCGACCTGCCTCGCCATCAGTGATGATATCTAAGCCAGCCTCCTCTTGTTCGCGCACCGCCAAGGCCACGGCATCACGCTTTGCCTCAGCTAAGAATTCATCTGATACGCGCCAAAGTTCTTGTGCTCGAGTCCGAGGCGGAAACCTGGCAGCCAATTTGGACTTATCGATTTACCAATCTGGTTGAGCATAGCTCCCGACGAGTGATGTTGGAAATAATGGTAGTTGACTCATAGTTGCACCTCGTTAAACCGTTTTCGGCACCTCACACTTCGAGCTATCCGGCTTTCGAATAATCCACGAGTTTTGATTTATACGTCTCTCGTGGCAACGTATTGTTTGCTACTAACGTGACATCAGTAGTCACCAGAAGACGTTCTCTGATGGCCAGCTTGATCTGCGATTGCAGTTCCGGATTGTGCGGATCTGCTCCCGGTGCAACTTCAACCGAGACCGGTAAGGGTGGCTCTTGCTTTACGCCTACTTGTTTGGGTTTCACAACAAATAGGCCAGAGACGTCACCATTGAACTGATCAAGCACACTTCTAATCGCTGTTGGAAACAGATTGACCCCTCGAACAATGAGCATGTCGTCAGTCCGGCCGACGCAGCGAATTCTTGGACCGGTTCGGCCTGTTTGTGTTTCACCCGTTTGAACTACAACATGGTCCCTGCTTCTAAAACGCAGTAATGGCATGGCCTCTCGATTCAGCGCGGTATACACCAACTCACCAGACGCGCCATCTGCCCAGGGTTTTACCTCGCCACTTGCTGGGTCTATAAGCTCGGCGTGTACGGCACCTCGGGCGATGAAATGCATACCCTGTTCAGCCGCATCCTCTGCCCAGACAGATAGCGAAATATCGCCGATGCCCATAGATTCCCGAACAGTGCAACCGAAAGCATCAGCGATAGTTGCACGGATCAGTGGATCGCCGCCGCCTGGCTCGCCGGCAGTAATCATGTTCTGTAGCCCTAGCCCGCGCGTATCAATGCTGTGTTCTCGACACCAGTCTATGAGGTACAAGCCATACGATGGTGTACAGCTTACGCCAGTGGCGCCGAGTCTCTGAATCGCAGTCACCATGCGCTCTGTATTTCCAGTTCCCACGGGAATGACGGACGCGCCAATCTTGTCAAATCCATAATAAACGGCGCCGGCCACAAATGGACCTGCATTGAAGCCAACCACTAACCGCTGACCACGTTTAAATCCGCCCGCGGTGTAGCCTCTGGCAACATTCGTCGCATACATATCGAGGTCATTTTGAGTCAAACCCAAATAACAGGGCGTACCCGTTGTTCCCGATGTGCTAAAAACACGACGTAAATCGGAGGCGTCAGCGGCAAGGTGTGCACCGAATGGACCATGACTTGCTTGAGTGGCCCGTATTTCATCTTTTTCAGTAAACGGCAACGCACCGATTTCAGACAGGTCCCCTACCTTCTCCGGCGTGTCAAAACCGGCTTCTTCTAGTTTTTCACGATAGAAGGAAGAGCGCTCAAAAAGATACCGAACCTGTTTTTTGTAGCTGATGCGATCGATTTCAAATTGTGCGTTTGTTGACCGGGTTTCTATCTCAGGGTCGTAAATCGCGTGATCACGCATTAACTACCCCAACGTATCGTAGCTTCCGCAATTCGCTTCCCGTAAGCAACTGCAGTTTCGCGGTCACTCTGAGGAGGTGCGGTATCTCCCCCCTCATCGACGTTTGCTTGCGTCATCAGACCAATCGTCGCACCTAAACGGTTTGGGTCCGACTCGCTGCCACCGGAGTGATTATTACCAGGCATCTGGCCAAGTCCCACCCAAACCATGCCGTGCTGCATTGAAAAAGTCATGAATTCAACGAGTGTATTCTGCTTATCCCCGTTCATTGCCCCCGAATTTGTAAACCCGCCGGCAATCTTATTGGCCCATTTTTGCTCCATCCAACGGCTAGAGCTACTCTCCATAAAGGTCTTGAAGACCGCAGACGCCGAGCCCATGTAGGTCGGAGCGCCGAAAATTATGGCATCCGCATTATCAAGCACAGAGAAACCGGCTGCGTCAGGAGAATTCAATTCACCCGCATCGATGAGCACTGCGTCGACTCCGCTAACCTCAGAAACCCCAGAATTGACCGCCTCGGCTACAACTGCCGTATGCCCGTAACCTGAGTGGTAGACTGTAACCACAGAAAACGCCATTATTTGATACCTCTACTCACCGGTGGAATTGCTCGTTGTTAGGTGTGTGATCACCGCCCAACCACTTTTTCAAATCATCATGAGCAGTCGCTGCTTTATCTGCGTTGATTTGCTCCACGTCTGCATGATCCACAGTCCATTCCACCAACAACCCTGATGGATCAAAGCAATAAATCGACCAACAATAACCGTGGTTTAGGGGGTAAGCCTGGCCACTCTCAAAATAACCCGCAACTTCCAGCCGATCCTTGATGCCATCCTGAGTTTCCTGGTCAACTTTCATAGCCAAATGCCGAAATCCAGACGGTTGGAGGTCGGGACCGAATTCGGCGGCGTCATCGGGACTTGCGAATTGGAAAAATGCCAATGCCGAGCCATCACCAATATCAAAAAAGCAATGCGCGTAGGTCCTTACTTTGCCAAAGAGATCTGCTTCCTCGGCCCATGTTGCCACTAGCCGGTATCCAATAATTTCCTCGTAAAAAGCACGCATTTTCTCAAGGTCTGTGCATACATAGGCATTATGGTGCAGCTTACTTTTTACCTGCGTTAAGGCGTTCATTTTGTTCCCTCCCAAATTGCGCTTAGAAAGACTTTGCAAATTCAATACCGTATCGAGCCGGCTGAGCTTTCCACAAGAAATTCAGTGACCGATTTGCGTTTGGCGAAAACTCTGTGTTGTAGGCTTTATCCGTAGCATTTCGCGCCCATAGCGTTACGGACCAGTCACTAGGCAGTTCAATACCGGCACGGATATCGATCAGATTAACGGGACTACGCGATGAATAATTATCGGGCTCCCACCAAGTCTCACCCAGTCTCTGATAATCGACGCGCGCGAATGTCTCCATCCCATTATCTAAGGTAGCGCGATACTGAAGGCCTACGTTTGCCGTGACTTCACTTACCAGCGGCGCTTGATTCCCCAGCCATGCTTCAGACAGCCCGGAGCCGTCGCGAGGCACCTTCGTGATCTCACTGTCAGTCAAGCCAATACCTGCACTGATTGACCAGTTTTCGTTCAGCAACGCGGACAGCTCAAATTCCGCACCCTGATAATCAACTTCACTTAAGCTCCCCAAGTTCTGAGTGTTGGTACCCGCGTCGTAGTAAAAGAAATAAGCGCCTTCAAGCGTCGTTTGGTAAAGCGCTGCAGACAGCCGGATTTGACCATCGGCAAGATCGCCCTTAGCGCCGACCTCGAATGTGTCAGCAATTTGCTCATCAAAAATATCTTCAATACCTGGATAGGGCACCGCAGTTCCAACGCCTGACTGGTTAAAACCGCCACTCCGGAAGCCCCGGCTTGCGTCGGCGTACAAGATCCAATTGTCGTCCGGCATCCATCTGATCGTAGCTTTGGGTTGAAACGCGTCCCACGTCTCTTTGCGTTTGTCACCCAGCACAATTGCGGCATTGAATGGGACGTTATATTCGGCCTCAGTCAACGTTGTATTTTCACGAGTGTCCCTGTCAAAGCGTGCAGAGAGCGCCATCTCGACGTCATCACTCAGATCCCATGATGCCTGTCCAAAGACAGCCCAGGCGAAGTTATCTTGCGAGTCAGCCAAAACGCCAAGCTGAGGACTGGGATCATTTACTACCCCGTCCGTATAACCGTCGGTAAATATCGACGCTCTAAAGTCTCGCTCAACATCGAAAACACCGAGCCCCCTATCAATCTGGCCTCCCGTCGAAATGTATCGATCGGTTGCCACTGCATAGGCGCCCACAGTCCAACGAAGCCCCGTCTCATTATTTGAAGTCAGTCGAATTTCCTGGCTCCAAGACTCAACCTCCAGATATTGATTCTGGCTGAGATCGATAAATTCGTCTTGCGTGCCCGGGAAGTTACCCAAAAATTCGCAGCCAGGCACCGCACCACCACCGCGTAAACATCCAAAGAAAAAGTCATAATTCCAATAGTTCTCGGGATGCTCTGGGGGCAAGAAGAAAACGTTGTCGCCGCTCGATACTTCTGAGACGTCGTCATAAGACGTTATGCCAGTAAGCGTGGCAAAATCCATATCGTAATCAAACTTAAAGCTCGCCGTGGTGAAATCGCGTTCGTTGTTGCCTGGATTATTATTCTGAATCGGTTTATCAACCGCATCGGCAGAGTCATCTAATACGAAATAAAACGCCTGTGTCTCTAACGAGGAAATACTCGCCCTAAAATCGGTACTCAATCGATCACTAACCTGCCAATTGATTCGGCCTCTTACCGACTGATCTTGGTAAGGATCGGCTTTTTCATTCAGATAAACGTTGTCAAGATAGCCATCGTGATCGATATAGGATGCTGCAAGTCGGTAGGTCGCCGACGCGTCGCTATTCAGCGCGCCGCCAACGTAACCCTTAACACTGAATCCCGGCGCAGACTCGTAGCCTAGTTGAATTTGACCTTCCGTCTCTTCCGACGGCGCTTTGGTTGTAATCGTAATTGCTCCACCAATGGCATTTCGACCATATAAAGCGCCCTGTGGCCCCCGAAGGACTTCAATTTGCTCGATATCGAATAATTGTTGATTCAGCTGTGTGGGGTTGGTGAGCAACACCCCATCGATCAAGACGGCCGCTGCCAGCTCGGAATTACGAGCAGATGAGATGCCGCGAATATTTAAAAAGGAGTTTCCAGTGCTTTGCGTCTGAACCAAGGTCACATTCGGTGTCAAATCAACAAAATCCTGCGGTGTAGCCACACCAGTCGCCTTAATCTCCGCCTCGGTGAACGCGCGAACTGATATGGGGCTATCACTCAAGGTTTCAGCAGTTTTCCGGGCGGTGACAACGACCTCTTCCAAGGCTTGGGACGCGGCAAATTGTGAAGTCGTGGCGGCAATAATGGCCAATGCGAGTGCGCTATGCTGACATTTCATAAATATTCCTCTTTAATTTTTTATTTTCGATAATCGAAAATTATTTCGAAATGCGAAGTAAGTGCAGTTACGCTACCATAAGTTGGTTGGTTTGCCACCCCTGAATAAACCGGAGCGATGCCATGAGTAAAACAGTCCAAACACAAATCTGCAGTTACGATGCGGACGCTATCTACCTGCGTGGTAAAAACCTTGTCGACGATGTCGTTGGGCAATATGACTTCGGGAGTGCGTTCCTACTTCAAGCCCTTGGAACAGAAGCGACAGAAAAACAAAAAAAGGTTCTCGATATAGCCCTAGTCACCATCATGGAGCATGGGCTCGTTCCATCCGTAGTCACCTCTCGCCTGACCCTACACGGTGCGCCAGAGTCACTCCAAGGCGCCGTGGCGGCTGGCCTCCTGGGGGTTGGCGATCGTTACGCTGGAACTGCATCGCTCTGTGCCGAACTCGTCGAGGAAATACGTTCCTCCGACTCTATGGTTGATTCGGCAACTGCTATCGTTAAGCGCAGACGTGTGGCGCGAGACCCCGTACCGGGGTTTGGCCACCCGATACACACCGGTAAAGACCCTCGCGTAGCCAAACTTTTAAGCTATGTTCCCAATAGCAGCACCGCCCTTGCCGCTGCGCTGTGTTTGGAGCAGGCATTAAGTGAGTCACTGAAAAAGAAGCTGGTAATGAATGTCAGCACGGCCCTTGCTGTCTTACTGCTCGATGCCGACCTTCCCGTCAGAATGATTAGAGGTATCGTTCTAATCGCTCGCTGTGCCGGCCTCGTCGGGCACTTGCTGGAGGAGGAAATCGATCCGATTGGGGGGGACCTATGGAACGGTGCATCAGCCGCAGTCAGACAGCCATCGGTAGAGTAGATCGGCATGAATTGGGAGACGCATGAAGTCTCAGCAGATTTGATTATTAGACACGCATACAGCGCCAAACCTGTCGTTGTAATGTTGTGCTTGCATGGTTGGACACTTGATTCTCGCTCCTTTGAACGTCAATTTGACTTAACCGAGTACGGCATAGACATCGTAACGTTTGACCGACGGGGCTGTGGCCAGAGCCCACTAGCGCCCAGCATCGACATGGATCTCGTCGACCTACACCAGATAGTCCTAAGCCTTGAGTTACCCGTTATTCTCTACGGTGTGTCCCAGGGGGCTCGTCTCGCTTTACGCTATGCGCAACTTCACGCTAACCATCTAAAAGGCCTTATTTTTCAGGGCGGTCTTGTTGATGATTATCCATTTGATGGAGATCGTGAAGATGAACCCCCTATTTCCGCGATGCGCAAGCTGGCAATCAGCAACCGCCTTGATGTCCTTCGATCTGATTGGGCAAAACATCGATTAATGAGTGCGGGGCTTAGCCATGAAGATCTCAATATAGTTCGCAAACACCTGGACGCCTATCAAGCCCGCGACTTGCTGCTACAAAGCGATTCCGTAATCACGGCGAGAGCACCGCAAAAGCGAGAAAAAATGAGACTTCCCATGCTTGTCGCAGTCGCCAAACAGGATTCGCTTCAACGGAGGGGCCATGCTCAAATGTTAATAGAGGAACACGGCGCCTCTATCCTTCAATGCGACGGAGGCCATCTTTTTAATTTTAGCCATTCTCAGGTCTTTAATGCGGGCGTTCGAGACTGGGTAAGCACACTCGTACTTTAAGAAAGAACATCCAATAAGTCCGGCACCGCACTTAAAATTTTGGTGATATCTTCTGCTGCCTCGGCCACTGCAACTGCACGCTTAACGCTGAAATCGTCAAGATTAATACGTTGGGTTTGTGCACTGCTGTTAACCGCTCCCACAATACCTCGTCGTGGAATGATGATCGGAACGGCAAGCGATGTGATTCCATAGTCCAACTCGTCAGAAATCAATGCATAGCCATCGCGGTTAACCGCACGCACTTTATCGAAAAGAGCCTCACCAGATACGGTTGTTCTGTGCGTGTATTGTGCTGGGGGATGGCTCTCGATAAAGGCTCTCAACGCTTGATCATTCAGCCCCGACAAAATGCAGCGCCCTGTCGATGTTACAAGTGCGGGATACCGGGTCCCTGTATTCGCCTGAAGACGAATAGAACGCTCAGCTGAGACATGGCAGAGATATAAGACATCAGACGATTGGAGTACTGTAAAACTCGCACTGTCCCCCGTACTTTCCCTCAACCGCTGTAAGGCAGGCCGGATTGTCTCATCCAGTCCATAGGTTTCGTTGAAGAGACTTGCCAAAGACAGGACACTCGGCGCCAGTGAAAATCGCGAGTCAACCTTCGTTACATACCCAAGATGCTCGAGAGTCAACAGGCAGCGACGAACAACGGCTGGACTGAGACTGGTAACCTGAGCCACCTGAGTGAGATTCATGGCTTTACGCTCCCGAGAAAAACTTTTTAAGACCGCTAAGCCCTTCTCTAGGGTAGAGAGATACTCTGTGGACTTCTCATTCACGTCAACATACACCCAGCCCGCGCATTGTCTCCAGTCAGCGTCGTGCTCATGATGTCAGCCTCTTACCAGCAATCTCGCAGCCCTCAGATAGCGCACGGAGCTTGGCAAAAGCGACATCGGGATCAATGCTTGTACTACCCACGTGCACGGAAAACCCACAGTCCACACCGGCCATCAACCTCTCAACAGGAACAACCTCTGCCCAGCGCTCAAGGCGCTGAGCCACTAGCTCGGGGTGCTCAATGTAGTTTGACTGAGGCTCAATCATGCCCGGACATAAATACTTATCGGCCGGCACCCCTAACTCTTTAAATGCGACCCACTCATGGGCATGACGCGAGTTGGCGCCCTCCACAAGAACGGTTTGAGGTTTTGCAGCCCACACAATATCTAGAATCTCGCCAACGGGAACGTCGTGGTGGTGCGGGCCTGGGTAATTACCCCAACATAAGTGCATACGTAACTGACTCTCGGGTATGTTACGGACGGCATAATTCAACGCTTCAACGTTAATTGCGATCGTTTTCCTAAAACTATCAAGGTCCATGCTGGCGTAGGCAGAGTGACGCCCCATGGCAAGATCAGGACAGTCGAGTTGAACTATCGCACCCGCCTTAGCAATTGCCTCGTATTCGTGGCGCATTGCCTCGGCAATGGCAAAAACGTACTCCTCGTGTGACCGATAGAAATCGTTGACAAAAAAAAGTGATATGACCCCTGGTGATGCCGCGCTCGTGAAAATAGCCTCGTGACCATATCGATCAGCGGCCGCACGAAGCGCGGTCATATCATTTTTTGCAGCCTGCTCATTCGAAACTTTGATCTCCGAGGTGCAACTGGGTGCTTTACGTTTCCGTCGGCCGGGGTTGCCCGCAACAGCCTCGGCGCTCCGTGGGAAGTCCTGTAAATCCTCAAAAAAATAATTTTGAACACTCTCCCCCTCGAAGCCCGAGAGACGATCTTGAACGTAAGTTGCGTAGGACGGCTTCGACATTTCGCCATCGTTTATAACCGAAAGTTTAGCATCGACTTGTCTTCGCACAACAGAATCAATGGCCAAATCGATCTCTGATGCCAGAGCATTACGATCCACGGGGATGCCATCTGCCTCAGCAAACATGAGACTGACCAAGCGATCAGTTCTCGGCAGACTACCTGTGTGGGTAGAAGGGATGATGTATGACATTTTAAATCCTTGAGAAAATAAATACCGATTGGCACCTTGGTACAACACACGATGCTCGGTAAGTCACCACGGGCCAAGAACAATAACAACAAGATACGGTCAAATAATTTATATTGATACACAACAGGTGCTCAACAACATTTTCAGCGAGGTAACCATTGAAAAATACCGTCATAGTCATATTGTCTATCGTCGCACTTACAGGCTGCGAAAAAGACCTTAATTCGGTGCATCGCGACGATCGTCCCCAGAGTCCGAATACCTTATCTAGCCAACGAGATGGCCATACTGACACCTACTTTGGCGTCACTGTCGCCGACCCCTACCGGTGGCTTGAAGACGACCTCAGCCCCGAGACCGAAGATTGGATCGCATCGCAAAATACCAGCACCCGCTCCTACATTGATGCCATTTCGCTTCGTGAAGATGTCAAAGAAACGGTTGCTAATCTTCTGAACTATGAACGCGAAACAGCACCATTTTTCGAGGGCGGGGTACGTTACTTCTACCGCAATACCGGCTTGCAAAGCCAAAGTGTGCTCTTCAGACAAGACCAAAATGGAACTGAACAGGTGTTTTTAGACCCCAACACTTTCAGTGATGACGGCACCGTAAGCATGTCAGGCGTCAGTTTCTCCAGCGACGGCAGTCTGGTTGCGTACCAACTGTCTGAAGGTGGCAGCGACTGGCGGTCGATTGAAGTGCGAGATGCACAAACCGGTAGCGTTATCGAATCACCGCTGCGGGACGTCAAATTCTCTGGCATTGACTGGCTTGGCAATGAGGGCTTTTTCTACTCAAGCTACGACAAACCCGATGGCAGTGAGTTGTCCGCAAAAACGGACCAGCACAAACTGTATTTTCATGCCATAGGCACGCCCCAAAGCGAGGATATACTGGTATTTGGCGGCACTCCCGAGCAAAAGCATCGATATGTTGGTGCCGATATCGGTGGTGACGACCGGTACCTGGTCATCACTGCAGCAAATTCAACCTCTGGCAACAAGCTCTTCATCAAAGACCTCAGTCTCGAATCAGACAGCCTGATTCCCATCTTTTCGGATGAATCAGCCGATGGCAGTTTGCTGGAAAGTAGCGGCGAAATATTACTTATCGCGACCAATCGAGACGCAGCAAAAGGACGTGTTATCGCTGTGGACCCACAACGCCCAAACGCCAATAATTGGCGTGACATCATTCCGGAAGCTGAGTTTGTGCTGAACGCTGCGGCCGGTGGTGGCTACATTTTTGCCGAATATATGATCGACGCAATCAGCCAAGTGAAACAGTTTGATCTTGAGGGGCGGTTTGTCCGAGAGCTCGCCTTACCTGATCTGGGGACTGCCTCCGGGTTTAGCGGCGACATGGATCAAGAAGAGCTGTTCTTTACCTTTACCAACTACCGAATAGCCCCCGCGATCTTCGCATTGAATCCGCGCACTGGGGACATCAGCCTTTACCGATCATCACAATCACCCTTTAACGGAAATGACTATCAGACAGAGCAAGTGTTCTATACCTCAAACGATGGCACGCGAGTTCCAATGATCATTACCTATGCCAAGGACGTCGTGCTAGACGGCAGTGCGCCCACCATTCTCTACGGCTACGGTGGGTTTGATATCAGTATTCGCCCAAGATTCAGTAACACCGTCGCAGCATGGCTAGAAATAGGCGGCATGTACGCTGTGCCAAACATTCGGGGCGGCGGTGAATACGGAAAAGACTGGCATAGGGCCGGCACCAAAACTCAAAAGCAGAACGTGTTTGATGACTTCATTGCCGCCGCCGAGTTTCTCATAGCCGAGGGCTATACAAGCAAAGAGAAGTTAGCCGTGAGTGGTCGCTCTAACGGAGGCCTACTAGTCGGCGCTGTGACCACACAGCGTCCCGATCTATTTCAAGTGTCGCTCCCCGGCGTAGGAGTCTTAGACATGCTCCGTTACCACAACTTCACGGCGGGTGCGGGCTGGGCCTACGACTATGGCACTGCTGACGAGAGTGAGGAAATGTTTCAATATCTGTTGGGTTACTCACCCCTGCACAACACCGAACCAGGTACGGCTTATCCGGCTACGTTAATTACTACCGCGGAGCGAGACGATCGCGTCGTACCGGCACACTCCTACAAGTTTGCCGCACAAATGCAATATGATCAGGTCGGCGATGCACCCATTCTCATCCGCATCGATAGTAATGCCGGACACGGTGCTGGCACGTCAACTCAGAAATTAATCGACCAATACGCGGACATTTACAGCTTTACGCTCAACAATATGGGTATCGAGACGCTAGCGCCCCGCGATGCGCAGCTATGAGCCGAGGCATGACAACACTCATCCTATGGATAACATTTGACCTGCGTTAACTGTCGCATGAGATCTTCCCCGCATTATTCGTGTCAGCATCGCTTTATTGGCTTCGACCATATCGTGCTGCTGATACGCCTGTCTGAGCCACTGCTATGGCATTGGATCTCACGTTACACTGCCGTTTGTGAAGCAGAGGCAATGCCAGCGTGAGCAAAGCGAACCACTACCAACTTAGAGATCTCCCCTCCGTCAGCGTGATACTCGATGCGATGCACGACGACATATCGCAGTGGGGCCATGACGCGGTAACCGATGTAGCTCGAGCACAGCTCGAACAGGCCCGAGTAAGTGTCAAATCTGGATCCCCTGCACCCGAAAGCCCAGAGGAAATCATCAAGGCCATCCGCGCCACACTTAACCAGTCAGCAGAACCGTCTTTGAGACCGGTCTTCAACCTGACCGGTATTGTGCTTCACAGCAATCTCGGGCGCGCCAGTCTGCCGCATGCGGCCATTGACGCCGTTCAGCGAGTGGCGGCCGGTGCCAGCAACCTCGAATACGATCTTGATGCAGGTGCGCGAGGCGATAGAGACAGTCACATCGAATCGCTCATTTGTGAGCTGACCGGGGCCGAAGCAGCAACGGTGGTGAACAATAATGCGGCGGCTGTGCTGCTGGTACTCAACACGTTGGCCCTAATGAAGAACGTACCGGTCTCTCGTGGTGAGCTAGTGGAGATTGGCGGGTCCTTCCGCGTGCCCGATATAATGCACCGCTCGGGGTGCACTCTCGTTGAGGTGGGAACCACAAACCGGACCCATCTCAAGGATTACGCTAATGCTATCAGTGCCGACACAGCACTTCTCATGCGAGTACACACCAGTAACTATCGTGTCGAAGGCTTTACACACACGGTTCCCGAAAGCGAGTTGGCAGCACTCGCTCGCCGGCACGCCATTCCATTTGTGGTGGATATGGGCTGTGGCAACCTTATCGACTTAACCGCCCTTGGACTCCCACATGAGGCTACTGCGCAACAGACGCTGCGTAACGGAGCCGACCTCGTGCTCTTTAGCGGTGATAAATTGCTCGGGGGACCGCAGGCTGGTGTCATAGCCGGACGCAAAGACCTCATCGCGCAAATCAAGCAAAACCCACTCAAACGCGCCCTTCGACTCGACAAGATGACACTCGCCGCGCTCGAGGCGACATTAAAACTGTATCGCCATCCGACGGACCTACTCCAAGCGTTACCAACGCTGCGCCTACTCACGCGCTGCGTCGAGGATATTCAGGCACAGACGACGCGCTTGGCGCCGATCATCAGTGACGCGCTGGGCGAACGATACAGGGTGGCGTCTGTAGCTGTCGCCAGTCAGATCGGAAGCGGTTCGTTGCCTCAAGAAATACTCCCAAGCGCCGCGTTGGCTATTCGCGCGACTGATCAGAGAGACGAGACCTTACGCACCCTTTCCGAGGATCTTCGTGCTTGTCGCAAGCCCATCGTAGGGCGCCTTAAAAATGGGGCGTTGCTACTCGACCTGCGATGCTTAGCGACCTCAGACGAGGACGATTTCATCGAGCAATTCTCGGGACTACGATAGTGATTGTGGCAACAGCCGGGCACGTCGATCATGGCAAAACGGCCTTGATTAAAGCACTGACGGGTGTCGATACCGACACTCTCAGCGAGGAGAAAAAAAGAGGCCTCACTATAAATCTAGGGTACGCCTATCTCGAAACCAAAGACGGGCGATCACTCGGCTTTATCGATGTCCCTGGCCATCATCGTTTCATCAACAACATGATTGCCGGGGTTTCTGGCATCGACCGCGCACTTCTCATCATTGCTGCCGATGATGGCCTCATGCCACAAACGTTGGAACACCTCGACGTACTGACCGTGATGGGCATCTCATGCATTGACATCGTCATCACTAAAATTGATAGAAATACGACTGAACGCTGTAATGAAGTCGCAAACCAGGCCCGTGCTCTTATGGCTGACCGTGCCCGATTGCAAGACCCGTTCGCATTCTTTGTGTCCAGTATGACTGGAACCGGCATAGCCGATTTGGCATCACACCTTGCGCAAGCAACTGAGCAGCGCGACGACGTGAATCTCGATCAAGGCTTTCGCCTTTCCATAGACCGTTGCTTTCACGTTAAAGGTGCAGGGGTTGTGGTAACAGGGACCGCAAGTACCGGGTCGGCGACGGTGGGTGACACGCTAACACTTTTACCCCAGGGCCAAGAGATCCGCATACGGGAGTTACGCAGCAATGACCTCGTGAGTGACACAGCCTTGGCTGGGCAGCGTGTCGCCCTGTGTTTAGCAGGCAAAGTAAACGTGGAGGATATCAACCGAGGTGATTGTCTAGTTGATGCCACTTTGGCGCATCAGGCCACGCGCGTTGATGTTCAACTTAGCTTGCTGACCACCTCACCCGTTCCGTTAAAACACCTCTCCCCCGTAAAGGTATACATTGGGGCAAAGCGAATCGGCGCTCGCGTCGCACTGATCGATTGCCAGAGCAATGCCCTAGCGCCGGGACAGGCCACAATGGCACAGCTGATTCTCGAGAAACCTTTGAGCACCATTACCGGCGAACGATTCGTCTTACGCGATGATTCGGAATCGATCAATTTAGGCGGGGGTTTCGTACTCGATCCCTCAGGCCCTAAGCACGGCAAGTCAAAACCAAACCGACTGGTATGGCTACGCGCGCTATCAACTGGCAGCCCCGATAAAGCGCTTGCCTATCTTCTAGCCGGGGATATCTGTATCAACTGGGAGCGGCTTGCCGCCTGCTTTAACATCAAACCCGGGCTATCACCTCCTCTTTTACCAGATACGGCTATTCGTTTTGATCGTGATGACAACACCTGGATCGCAACAAAGGCCGCTATTGCAAAAACACGAGCGTTACTGCTCGGTGCGGTGGCAGACGCCGCTACAGCAGAAAAAATGTTCAGAGGGATCCCACGCGAGCATCTTGTTACCAGTGTGGGACGAGAAACGCATCGCGCTTTGGCGGAGGCGGCACTTCAGATTCTACTGAACAACGGCACGTTAACCGTCACTGGTGGGAGAGTCAGTTCGGCCAACTCGGGCCAGTCCAATGTCGGTGACGAACACTGGTCAGCCATGAAAAGTGTCCTTGACACCGCAGGACTTGAAGTGCCGCTGATTTCCGCGTTGCAGTCTATTGCCCGTTTGTCTGACCTCGATCTAAAGCTAGCTCTCAAGCGTGGTAGTGAGTTGAAACTGCTGCATAGGGTGAACGCCAACCGATACGCGCTAAGCCGCACTTTGACAGCCTTTGCTGAGGCGTCAATTCACCTAGCCGCTGACGACGCCCTTTCGGTGGCTGCCTTTAAAGACCATCTCGACATCGGACGAAAACTCGCAGTTGAAATCCTCGAATTCTTTGACAGTATTAACTTCACACAACGGCGGGGGAACCTGCGAATCATCGTCAATCACAAAGCGCTGCAGCATCGATTAGCGCGATAATCTTATGGAAGAGCGACATCCCCGGTGGGGTGCCTGGTCTTCAAAACCAGTGAGGTGCTGACAAAGCGCCTGGTGGGTTCGACTCCTACCTCTTCCGCCATACTTAGTTGAAGGTCCGGCTAAGTTAAAGCTCCGACTAATCCGTCATTTAAACTATGCCTCCGATACGGTTGACAGACGATACAGTCGTTTAGATATATCCATAACGGAAGAATGAACGGATGGCGGGCATTTATTTATCAGATCTCCCTCAGGGTTTTACCTAGGTGTGTCGGCGGTAGTGGGCTATTGAATTTGCATTGTGCTAATCCGTTGCTACCTTGAGGTAGCGGGCTGCAGCTTCTTGAGGCACATAGAGCAACAGTTAAAAATCATGTAAGAAATATAAAGCGTTATCGTCGCCAGACGACTGAGGAAAAAATCATGAAAATCACAGCGGTTACCACGTGGGAAGGCACGCCTAAGGCCATCGAGTTACTCATTGAAGGGTCGCGGATGTCGGCCGAGGTACATAAAGAAATGGGGGCAAAAAATCCTCGTCTACTCAGAGCCACTGCGGGCGATGATATGCAGACGGCGCACTATCATCTCGATTTCGACTCCCACGCTGCCTACGGTGCATTTGCAGATGCAATGATTTCTTCCGGGTGGTGGAAAGAGCAGATCATTGAGGCCGCGGGCGACGCATACCCTGACCTACAATACATTGATACGATCGTGTATCACGATTGCTTGTCGCTATGACGCACTAAGCTTGTAAATCAGATCCGTGAGTGGAACTGGGCGTGTTTATCTAGCCTGTGGTCGGAGAATATGAACAACAGTAAATAGCGATCTGCTTCACTCAGCCAAAATATCCGTTCCACAACAGCAGCCTGTAAAGGAGGCTTTACTTTTCTCACGGGGTCATCATAAAATGTAAAGCTAACTTTACATTTTCTTCATCAGTGAAGGCATGATCCTATGGCACAAGACGAGAACACATCGCAGTTTCAAAGAGGCATCAACAAGACAACTCGCAGTCTCTTCATTTTTACGAGTCTGTGGGTGCTTAGCACCGCGCTACTCACGTTTGGACCCCAGTTCTGGTGGCATTTCGATCGCTTATCGACCGCTCTCGCCGCCATTGTCAATGTGGTAGCAGGTATCGTGATGATCAGAGCGTTTTTCAATCACCTCCAAAGCATGGACGAGCTGCAACAGCGAACACACCTCGAAGCCATGGCACTGACTCTTGGCGTCACCATGATCTTTACGGTGTTCTACGGAAGTTTCCCGACGGCTCAGATACTGGAAACGACCTATCCATCAGTCATCTTAGTCGTCATGAGCCTGACCTACATCACCGCGGTCATCAGTCTGTGGCTGAAACGGACTCGCGAATGAACAATCGGCTAAAAATTCTTCGAGCAGAGCGTAGTTGGACTCAGGCAAATTTGGCTGAATGCTTGGGTGTTACCCGACAAACCATTAATGCCATTGAAAAGGGTAAATACGATCCAAGCCTGCCCCTCGCCTTCAAAATTGCCGCGCTTTTCGGGGTGCCGATAGAGGCTATATTTTCTCCGGATGGCGAATGAAGAGGAGCGCTTTCCCTAAAACGCATTACTGATCAAGCCGCGCAGACCATGGCGTTTCACGTCCACAATCCCCTGTTGTCCACCCAGCGAATCTGCACTGCGTAACAATATGCCGCTAAGAAAAACAATGGCGTACCCGCGGCCAATGGATAAAAGTAGGCCAGTGGGGTTCCAATGAGGCCACATGCCAAAGAAAAGACCTCAAATCGCATTGCGACTTTCCTGTCTCGAATCCCCCAAAATCCAAACTTCACCCATGTGGGCGCTAAGCCCCACTCCTCCGATTTCTTATCAATCACCGTAATATCTCCCTTTAACGTATCAACATCGACTTCAAAGACCGCCGCA